>Ga0131853_10005042_pt1 | contig 23782 bp, 16 predicted proteins | sample TergutLab28metaG_FD_92764 | JGI IMG/M metagenome (GOLD analysis project Ga0131853, IMG submission 92764) | Labiotermes labralis P1 segment gut microbial communities from Petit-Saut dam, French Guiana - Lab288 P1 (version 2) (version 2) | ecosystem: Host-associated > Arthropoda: Insects >...
AAGAACGTGAAACATACTATTGAATATATCGCAAATATTTTGGGGAAGAGCGTAGAAGATGTAGCACAGTTGACGCTTGAAAATACTAAAAAATTTTATAGATTAGGAATTTAAATTAAATAATCAAGACGGAAAATTTTATATATTTACGTAAACTTTTTGGAAAAATTGTCGAAAATTAGTTGACGTGTTTTAATTTTTAATATAGAATATATTAGCATCTTTTGCGGATGCTAAAGAATAACAAAAGAAGCACGCAGGGACTAAAGAAGGCGCACTTGTCCGAAAAACGAAAGAAATACTCAAGCAGAACACTGAGGAAATTGCTCGAAGAAAAACATAAGATTAAAACGAAACCCCATTCCCACAGATGGGGTTTTTGTATTTTTAGTGCGATGATTGGAGTTTAGTTTTCGCCTGCAATCCGAACAAGACTCGGCCATCTGATTTGATAGACTATGTGTAGTGTTCTCGTCGACATTCATAACTTATCTGTAAAGGAAAATTCATTTCTATGTTATGATGATGCATGAAAATATTGGACGAATTGAAAAGTGCGGGTTTTGATTTCAAAAAGTCGCTAGGTCAAAACTACCTACTGGATGAGGGCTTCTTGGGGTCCTTGGTGAAGAATCTGGGGCTTAAACAAAATGAAACTGTGGTTGAGGTCGGTACAGGCGCGGGAACGTTTACAAGGGCCATTGCACGTAAGGTAGGAATGGTCAAAACATTTGAAGTAGATAAGAGGCTTGAGAGTGTTCTGCAAAAACAATTTGAAGGTCTTACAAATATAGAATTACGATTTGAGGATGGATTAAAAAGCGACAATATGCCGAATGAATTATATAAGGTTGTCGCGAATATACCGTATTATATAACGACACCATTGCTTATGAAATTTATGCGTGATCCGAATTGCATTGAAATAAACGTATTGGTTCAAGAAGAATTCGGCAACAGAATGGTTACATTGCATGGATGCGGTGAGTACGGTGCATTGTCGGTTGGTGTGCAATCATGGGGTGACGTGGAAATTATCAAATGGGTGCCACGTAACATGTTTGTACCACGACCAAATGTAGACAGTGTCTTTGTACAGGTTAAAAAACATGATAAATATGATAATGTCGATGCAACATCCCTTGAAAAATTGTTAAAAGGTTTGTTTTCTTCGCGACGCAAAATGATTACAAATGGTTTAGGTAAAGTCTTAGGGATTAACAGGGAAGAGGTTATCAAAATTCTTTACAATATCGGCATAGATGAGAATCTGCGTCCCGAAGATATAAGTGTAGAGCAATATATTGCATTGTCAAATTTACTTTCGTCAATGAATTACAAACTTTGACAAAGATTTCCTTAATATCTTGGTAACTATATAGCATATTGGTGTGTGCAATTAATAATAAAAAATATAGTGTTGATGGACAAATCGGAAACCGTGATGGGTTACGTTAATCTGAGGATTGAGGGAAGGTCAACAAATATCAAGGTTGGCCATAATTATAATGAACAAAATATAATTTTGTCGCTTTCTTCTAATTCTGGTACTAATGCCTTTTCTCTTGGCAACAATGAAGAAGAATTTATCTTGGACGAAAGAATTGATGCGACACGTGAAATCTTCGCAATCTTAATCAAAAGAGAGGGCGGAGAAATCGTTTCTTTAGCAAGTGGAATTGTCAACATGGAACAAAAGATAGTTGGCGGGGAATTGAATAATACTATCCAAAGTGGTGAAAGAATAATCGAACAATTTGTTCCAAAATCAAACGCAAAAGAAATTGATGATTTATTACGAAGTGTATGTAGCCAAAATGTACATGACATTCACAATTGTAAGAATTGTCCATATAGGATGGATTTTTTTGAAATAAAACAGGGTGGATGACATTTATTCATATACAAAGAAATCTCTTGGGTCGAGACCGATGCAATTGCAAATATTAACAAGTGCGTCCATGCTTAAATTTACCGTGCCTTTTTCTACGACATACATGTAACCACGGCTTTTGTTAATCATTTGGCCTAATGCAGCTGCGTTTATATTTTTTGCTAAACGTGCTTTGGATACTGCTAGCCCGAATTCTTTCAAATCAAAATTTACAAGTTTCATAATATAATATGTGCCAAATAGTTGTTGACTTGTCGAATGATATTTGTTATTATAATGAGATTCGACAAGAGAGGTTTTTAAGCGGGCTAAAAATGCCCTTTTCGACATTAAAGTCGATTGACGTCGATTTTTGTCGTGTCCAAGTGGTTGATTTGATGATGAATTATTGATAATGTAGCCCCATACACTATTCGACAAGAATTTGCAAGTTCCGGCAGAAACAGGCAAATATCGTAAGTTGAAGTTGTGTAAATTTGACGCATTGGGGGATTTTATGAAGAAAATCAAAATTTTATTAGCCGAAAGCAATTACGAAGAGAAAAACGCATTAAAAGAAATATTTAATAAAGAAAACAAATTTGAAATAGTATCGTGTGTGGAAGACGGTGAAGAGGCATTGTCAATTGCAAACGATTATAAGGTTGACGTGGTTGTTTGCAATTTCGCTTTGAAAAAGGTTGATGGGATTACATTATGTGAAAAATTGAAGGCACGAGAAAACGCAATAAAAATGGTTATGTTGTCAAGTGCTTATTCCGATTTTGCTATTAAGCGAATGGTCGATAGTGGAGTGGATTTTTATTGTCTTCGCCCCTTTGAATCGCAAAATCTTATAAGACAAATTTTGTTCATGTTTGATAATGCGACGCCTAATGTCGAAAATATTCAAACACACGAAACTGTTGCAGCGCAAAAGATGTCCGAATTCCCACTTATTGCAAGTAAAAGATTAGAAACAAATCTTGCAGATATTTTTATAGAAATCGGTATTCCAGCAAATATTAAAGGTTTTACATTTTTGCGTGAGGCCGTTCGATTGACTATGCAAACTCCGGCTATTATCAATGCTATAACTAAACAACTTTATCCATCTATAGCCGAAATTCATGGGACCAGCCCAACAAAAGTTGAAAGGGCAATAAGACATGCAATAGAAGTAAGTGTTAGCCGTGGTAAGATAGAAATATTAAACGAAATTTTTAATGTCAAGGCATTCAATGTGAAAGATAAACCAACAAATGGGGAATTTATAGCATTGATTGCAGAGAAATTATTGATTGAGGGGATTGGGGCTTAAATTAACTTGTTACGACATCCTGTATCTCTGGCTTGTGAGATTATAAAAATAATATAGGTACCCTAATTGATAACGCAAAAGTAATATATCACTCTAACCGCTTAAAGGACTTAAAAAGGGGATGCGGGGCGAAGCCCCGCGCCTTTTTAGCGACGACCCCTTGAGGGGTCTAGCATGGGGGTGGTATATGATATACTTAATTCAATAACTTGAAAACATCAACTTTTCCTGCTATAATATGCGTTATGAAAACATGTTTTGATGTTATTGTGATTGGGGCGGGGCATGCTGGGGTTGAATCTGCTCATGCTTCTGTGCGGCTTGGTTGTTCTACTTTGTTGTTGACCATTAATTTGGACAATATTTCTTATATGGCATGTAATCCGTCCATCGGGGGGTCTGCAAAGGGTCATTTGGTTTGCGAGGTTGATGCACTTGGTGGTCTTATGGGCGTTATGGCGGACAGAACGGCTCTGCAAGTTAGAATGTTAAACACGGGCAAAGGTGCGGCGGTCCACGCGCTACGCCAACAAACAGACCGAATTAAATATCATCTTAATGCAAAACAAATTCTTGAAAATTTGGAAAATTTGACATTACGTCAAGGCGAAGTTGAGACATTGATCCAACATGAGAGCGGCTTCAAGATTAGATTAACAACAGGTGAGGAATTTGTCACAAAAAGTGTAGTAGTTGCGGCGGGCGTTTATCTTAATAGTACGATATTGATTGGTGAAAAAACATTTGATGGCGGTCCAGCGGGTTTCACAAGGTCAAGTTATTTAAGCAAAAGTCTCAAAAAATTAGGGTTAGAAATACGACGATTTGATACCAGCACGCCACCACGGATTAATGGTAAATCCATTGATTATTCTAAGACAGCGACCCAATATGGTGATGATGGTTTACAGACATTTTCATCGATGACCGCAAAACCTATTAAAAATGTTATTACTTGCCATTTGACATACACAAATTCAAAAACGCATGAGATTATACAACGTGACCTAACAAAATCATCGGCCATCGATGCAGGTCCGCGATATTGCCCAAGTATTGAGGCAAAGGTTCATAGATTTCCCGATCGCGAACGTCATCAAGCATTCATTGAACCAGAGAGTTTGTTTACAGGCGAAATTTACCTGCAGGGGTTGACTACGGCACTTCCCATCAAAACACAGGAGGAATTTGTACGGTCGATGCATGGGCTTGAAAATGCCCAAATAACACGTCCAGGATATGGCATTGAATATGATTGTATTGATTCTATGCAATTGACACATGCACTTGAATATAAGAAAATTCCTGGTCTTTTTTTTGCGGGTCAAGTAAATGGGACAAGCGGTTATGAAGAGGCGGCGGCACAAGGATTAATCGCGGGAATTAACGCATCAAAACATGCACAAAGCAAGGAAAAGTTTGAACTTTCAAGAACCAACAGTTACATTGGCGTACTTATCGACGATTTGGTAACCCAAGGTACACCAGAACCATACAGAATGTTGACAAGCCGTGCAGAACATAGATTATCGCTTCGACAAGATAATGCAGATATCAGATTAACATCGCTCGGCAAAGATATTGGATTGGTTTGTGATAAAAGATGGCGTGTTTTTAAAAAGAAGGTTAAACAAATTGATGAAGTCAAATTGGCACTTTCTCAATCGGTGTCTTTGGCGGATATAACGAGAATCTTTGAAAAATATGATGAAACTATTCCAACCACAAAAATTACATTAGAACAATGTATCCGCCGTACAAACATAACATTGAAAATCATGTGCAATGAATTAGGTATATTGCAAAATGTTCAACCATCCGTGCTTGAATATGTTAACATTGAAACCAAATACACGGGGTATTTAGAAAAAGAACGTGCACGAATACATGAGACCTTGAGGTGTGAAAACACAAAAATTCCAGCAGATATAGATTATACAAAAATTCGTGCATTATCAAAAGAAGGCAGTGAAAAGTTAACAAAACATAAACCATCAACAATTGCCAGTGCAAATAAAATCAGCGGGGTAACACCCGCCGATATAAATGTATTATTGGTATGGTTGAAGAAAAATTGATAACTATTTCCCGATACAAAATCTGGAAAATATTTCGTCTATTACTGCTTCATTTGCGCGTGTTCCCGTTATGTTTCCTATGTGTGTAAGTGCATCTTCAATATCGATAGCAATACAATCAATCGTAGTAGTTGCCTTGTTTGATAAAACATTTTTAAGCAATGTATATGCGGAAGTTAATTCATTTAAATGACGATTGTTTGTGATTATTATTTCGTCGGATGAAGTTGTTGTTCGTTTTATTTGTTCCGTAACAGATGAATAGACCATCTCTTTGATACTGTTTACGTTACCGCCAGTTTTTGCTGATGCCATTATAATCTTTACATTACCTTTGTTAAATGTTTGTAATAACGCGAACCAGTCCAATTTGTTCGCGGCGGCGTCTTCTACCATATCGGATTTGTTCAATACAAAAATGCTGTTCTTACCGCGTGTGAGTTCGAGGATTTCCTTGTCCCCATCGGTAGGTGGGGTAGACCCATCAAAAATTGCCAGTACAATGTCGGAATCATCAACCACACGTTTTGTACGTTCTATTCCCATTTGTTCTATAGCGCCGTGTGACGAAATAATAATTTCGTATTTTACAAAATTCCCACGAACACCAGCCGTGTCATTGAATACCAATTTCATACCCTTGTACAACATAGATTCGGAAATGGTATCTGTTGTTGTGCCGGCAATGTCGGTAACGATACTTCTGTCACGGTTCAAAATGGCATTGAAGAGGCTAGATTTACCAACATTAGGTTTTCCAAGTACCGCAACTTGAATACCGTTAGAAATAATACGGCCTTCGTGTGTTGTATCGATAAGTGATTCGATTTCGTTTAAGACAAAATTTAAATTCGATTCAATATGGTTGATTGCCGTATTTTCAATATCATGTTCCGGATAATCAAGTACCGCAGTAATTTCTGCCATCGATTCTACCAATTTTTTTTCAACATCTAACAACTTCTGTTTTAATTTACCTTGATATACCTTGTTCGTTGCATTCAGATGTGATTCGCTTTCTGCATGAATTAATTCTATTATTGATTCGGCTTGGTCAAGACTTAATTTACCATTTAAAAATGCACGTTTTGAAAATTCACCCGCCGTCGCCATTGTCGCACCAAGTGAAATCAAATGATCTAGAATTTTTTGCAATATAAATGAACCGCCATGTGCATGGATTTCAATAACATCTTCACCGGTAAAAGAATTTGGATTTGGAAAAAAGATCGCAATCACTGTATCGGTAAATGAGGGCATGGATAACGTACCATAAACGGCAACCCTTGGATTTGATTCTAAGTTTGTTTGTGATTTAAAACATTTGTTAACAATTGATAATGAATTATTACCACTTAATCGTAATATACCAACACCGGCATTACCGGGTGGGGTAGCGATAGCGACAATTGTTGTCTGCGTCATATTGTTTTTAATTTCTTCGGTAATCATATGGTTTGACCTCACCTGCTGATGTTTCGGAACCATTCTGTGTTGTTGATGTTAACAAGTTCTGAAAGTGCGTGGAAGTTACCCCATGTTATAAATCTACGGTTCAATGTTTGTCCTTGGCTGCCTGGTGCGCTTGTGCTGATAAACCATTCGTGTTCCCCGAAGCTGTTTGAAATGTTTGATAATGGGATAAATATTTGGTGGACTCTGTCGGCTGTAGGGTAATTTGCCGCATTTACCAAACGGAAAGGATTGGTAGGTGTTCCGTTGCCATAAATCGCAAATTGAATTTCTACGAATCCGATTTGGATGTAATGGTGGTTATGGTTTGATTGAAATGCTTGGATATTGTTGTTTGCCGTTGGGTTGAATGTAACGCGTTCTTCACCGCTTGATTGGAAGATTTGGAACAATCTGTTTGTTCTTCCCGCATCATCTAACATACGTATTATTTCATTTCTTGCCTCTACATGGTGGTATCTGCCTAATTGGTAATCTGATGGGCATAACATGGCGTTCATTTCTCTTGATGCGTGGACTTCGATTTCAACATTGTTTACATCAAAGGACATACCGTATTCAATGGTTGAAAGTCCAAGTGCCAAAGATACGATTCCCAATGTCAAAACGATGATAACAACCATCCCAATTGACCAAATTTTTATCATTGCTTTTGTAATTTTCATAGTGTCTCCTGTGTCCTCGTCTCATAGTAGTTTTAGTTTTGTTCGGTTAAATCATCCTTAGTTTCATTTGTGGGCTTTTTTGAACGAGCAGCTGGTTTTTTAGCCTCAACCACAACTTCTTCCGATGGGGTAGCAGTGACCTTTGGAGGAGTCTCACCACTATCTTTCTTGTATCCAACTAGTTTAGCATAACCATCAACATTGTCAAGTGTTGGCAAGTAAGAGAGAATTTCTCCAGCATTTATAACAGAACGTGCAATTTCAAAGTTAGACTCCAATTTTTTGATTTCTGCTTCGTTGCGTATGCCCGCTTCAAGGAAAGTTTGTGCTTGCATTCTGATTCTTGTTAATTCGTGTTCTAGTAATTCTAATTCTGCTTCAATTTTTTCTTTTGCTTCGATTTCTTTTGCCTTTTTCAATCTTTCTTCGATTTGTACGATTACTTCTTCTTTTGATTTGCCTTCCATGATTAGGTCGATGTCTTCTGCGTAGATTGTTTCGCGTTCGAGCAAGATTTCAACCATGGTCTCTACTTGCTTTTTGTAATCTTTCATGATTTTTTGCGCTTGTGCTTCTGCTTCGATTATAAGTGCTTTGATTTCGCTGTCGATTAATTGTTGCATACTGTCGCTTATGTTTTTATCTTCGTATTGGCGCATAATTGCCTCGTCATGTCTGCCGTAATACATTGGCCCAACCTTGTCGCTCATACCGAAGATTGTTACCATTTTTTCGGCGAGTCTTGTCGACATTTTGATATCTTGTGTCGCTCCAGTACAAACATCACCCATGAATACCTGTTCCGCCGCTCTTCCACCCATGTACATTGCAATTTGTGTTTTAAGGAACGATTTTGATTTGTGTGCCGTAACATCGTCCTTATCGTTTGTCAGGGTATAACCTGCCGCCATTCCTCTTGGGATGATTGAAACCTCTTGTACTGTTTGTTTTGGTTGTAATACGCGTGATACGATTGCGTGACCCGCTTCGTGGTATGCCGTAATTTTCTTGTCTTCGTCTGTGATGATACGGCTGCGTTTTTGTGGTCCTAACAATACTTTGTTAATACCTTCCGTAATGTCGACCATTGTTATTTTTTTGCGATTTTTCTTAGCCGCGATAATTGCACTTTCATTCATGAGGTTTTCGATATCTGCACCAGTAAATCCACTTATGATTTGTGCTACACGTTTTAAATCAACGTCGCTTGATATTGGTTTGTTCTTTGTGTGTACGCCAAGAATTTTCTCACGGCCTGCGACGTCTGGCATCTGTACCACGATTTGACGATCAAAACGTCCAGGGCGGAGTAGTGCTTGGTCAAGAACGTCTGGACGGTTTGTTGCGGCAAGTACGATAACGCCCTCAGACTTTGTAAATCCATCCATCTGTACCAATAATTGGTTAAGTGTTTGTTCATTTTCTTCGGCGGCACCAGAAATACCAACACCACGCATACGTGCGATAGAATCAATTTCATCAATGAAAATAATACATGGCGCATTTAATTTGGCCATTTCAAACAAGTCACGCATACGGGAAGGACCAACACCTACGAGCATCTCCGAAAAGTCAGAACCGCTGATTGAGAAAAACGGAACACCAGCCTCACCCGCGATTGCCTTTGCTAGTAATGTTTTACCTGTACCTGGTTGACCTACCAAAAGGAAACCCTTAGGAATTCTTGCCCCGATTTCAAGGAATTTACGCGGGCTACGTAGGAATTGTACGATTTCTTCGACTTCTGCCTTTTCTTCTTCGATTCCTGCTACGTCGTTGAAACGGATTTGGCTGTCACGGACGACGGTTGCTCTGTGGCGTCCCATTGATGATAATCCGCCGCGTGATGACATTGAACGGAAGATGAAAAATGCAAATGCAACAAGGACGATTAACGGTAATACTCCGATGACTAAACTCCACCAATCGAAGCCTGGGTTGATTGTTGACAAAAACACCTCATGTGCCGAATCTGCGGCGGCAGCATTTTCGTAACGTGCAAATTCACCTTGAGCCATAACTATTTCGGTAATTTGCCATGCTGGATTATGATTTAAAATCCAAGTTGCATTACGCGAAGGGTTGGACGAGAAGGCTGCACGGGCTTCTGTTACGTTTCTTGGGTTACCTTGGTTATCGCCAGTAGTGTAATTTCTACTCAGAACATAGAATGTATTGCTATTTGCTCTTTGAACAACTGCTAATACGTTATTTTCTAAATCAAAATCACGGTCTCCGTTTGAATCAAGTGTTAAGCCAATTTGACGTGCGAAGAAGTTGTAATCAATATTACGATTTGGTCCAGCGGTCGCAGTTTGTATAACCAAAAAAAGAACTAGTGCCACCGCTAATAATATTATGACGTTGAATAATCTGTTGCTTTTGCGTTGTTGTTGTGGTTGACTCATTAAACTCTCCATCCTTTATATATTGTGTAATTCTGTCGTTGTTTACACAAAGTTAAAAATTGATCTTAGACGACCTATTTTCATATTATATCAAGGAGTTAATGAATTAACAAGGAAAACATTATTGAAGCAATAAAAAAACTGACTCTCGTATAGCGTTTGATATTAAAATCAAAATGTTTAATAAATTTGTTCTTTACCCCAAAATATTTGATATACTAAACCGTGACTCCGATTCTACAAAAACTTGAAATAACCCCAACCCGTCCTGGTGTTTATATGATGCGTGATGCGGGGGGGCGGATTATATATATTGGCAAGGCGAAGAATTTGAAAAGCCGCCTTTCTTCGTATTTTAAATCGGGTTCACATGATATGAAGGTTACGGCGATGCTTGCAAAGGTTGTGGAATTTGATTATTTTATCACGGCAACCGAAAATGATGCATTGGCGCTTGAATCCAATTTGATAAAACGCCACAGCCCACATTACAACGTATTATTAAAGGACAGCAAAAGTTTTCCATACATAAAGATAGTCGAACCAACGGGCGGATATCCGTATTTGGAGGTCACGCGCAAAACGGCACAGGGTAGGGGCAAAAAAGAAACATTTTTTGGACCGTATTTCAACGGCATTTGGGCGCGTGATTTGTTGGAGGTTGTACGTGATATATTCCCATTACGTTCATGCAGTGACATAGAATTTCGTAAGAAAACACCATGTGTTAATTCGCAAATAGGGCGTTGTATGGGTCTTTGTGTGGGCAAGATTGAACGCGATGATTACATGAAAATAATTGATGATGTTAAATCTTTCTTGAAAGGTTCGTCCGATTTTGGTGCGAAAGAAACGTTAACCCAAAAAATGGAACAAGCGGCGAGTTTAGAACAATTTGAATTGGCAATAAGATATCGTAATGGTCTTGCCTTTTTGGACAAGTTAAAAGAACGCACAATTACCGAGGTTGCACGGAGCCTTAACGTGGATATCTTCGGATTCGCAGTACGTGCTGATGTGTTTGTTACCAGTGTCTTAACGGTGCGTGCGGGCAGGTTGATAGGTATTCAAAATTTTTCAGAAGTGAACAAGGGAATTGAATCCGAGGAAGAGGCACTTTCATCCTTCATAATGCAATATTACGCACACAACATTGTCCCAGACGAAATAATTGCAAGTATTCCATTGGATGAAGTTGCAGAGGCACTTGGTTGTAATATATTTTCGCCTAAGGTTGCGCTTAAGAAAAAATTGCTTGATATGGCGAAACAGAATGCAGAGGAGTATTTAGGAACTTCTCTTGAAAAAATAAAATACAAACAAGAATTTACTGTTGGTGCTTGTGAGGAATTGGGTAAAGTTCTTGGCATGGAACAAACACCGCGTAAAATGGAATGTTATGACATATCGCATACGGGCGGGGAAGAAGTTGTTGCAAGTATGGTGGTATTCATAGATGGTGTTGCAAACAAAAAATTGTATCGCCGTTTCAAAATCAAACACGGACAAGGCAACGACGATTATTTATCAATGCACGAGGTCATCAAACGCCGATTATTAAGGTTAGGCGGTGCGGACGATTCATTCGGTGGCGCACCATGTCTCATTGTCATTGACGGCGGGAAAGGACAATTATCGGCGGCATTGGCTGCGGCGAAAGAAGTTCAAGGTACATACAAAGCACAAGAAAACCCACAATATATTGGCGACATCAAATTCATATCATTAGCCGAAGAAAACGAGGAAATTTTCATACCAGAGGTAAGTGAACCGATTATATTGAGTAAACGCAGTTACGCGTTAAGATTATTGCAAAGATTACGGGATGAAGCACACAGATTCGCCAATGAATTTCATAAAGAAAGACGTGCAAAGAAAATAAAAGTGGTTAATAAGTAACCACTTTTGCCGATAATATGTGTAATAAATTGTATCGCCAATTTTGTAAATCGCGACGGTCGAAGAATAATTTTTCTGATGCCGCCCATACGAATACCCATGCTACGATTATTGTTATTTCCATGCGTATGAATGATTCAACGAATCTTAATGCACCGAATGCCAACACAGCAACACCTATTGTTAAAAATATTACAGCCAGTATACGTGATTCGCGCTTGTCCTTTCGGATGTGTGATAATTCTTTGGTTGCCATGAATTCCAAACAATCTTTGAATCCATTTTCAAATTCTTTTGGAATTTTGATTTCAATATCTTCATTATAATCGACGTATTCACATTCTTGTTTTAAACGTTTGAATCCGGAAAAGGATAATTTACCGTCTTTGAAATCGGATTTATCCAAAACAACTTCGTTTTCACGCATGTCTTTATGTTTGGTTTTAAGTTGCTTTTCTAATTCTTTGAAACGTCTTTTGGTTTTCATTTTTTATATTCTTCCTTTGTATTATCCGATTGTGATTGTTTCTGGCAATTCTTCATCCTCGTAATACCAATTTTTTTCCGTTATGCCATCTTCGCTTATCTTGTCTGGTGGTAAAATCATATATTTACCAAATCCCGTTGCAAGTACGGTACCGTCTTTATTAAACAATTTTCCTTCGCCCTCAAAACCGCGTGAAGCCATTTTGGTTATCCATGTTTCGCAATATAATTGTTCGTTCAATGGAACGGTTTTTCTGTATTTAATGGAAAGATCAATAGTAACGCCCCACAAATTCGGGTTTATAATATTTGCCGCACGCCCAATGGCCTCGTCCAATATTGCACCTGTTATTCCACCGTGGGTAATGCCTGGATAACTTTGATGTTCATCGCGTGGGGTAAACATGGTCAAAAGAACCTTTTCACCGTCTTCGCGTTCGCATTCGTAAAATTTGGTCTTGATGCCGAATGGATTGTTCCCACCGCATACAATACACATGTCGGAAATGTTTTGTTTTCGTAAAAATTTATAAGTAGCCATGAGAATATTATATAGCAACTTTGTTGTGATATAAAACCATTTTATGATAGTATATAAAAATGAACGCAAATACAAAAATAATCTTCAGCGACCTCGATGAGACATTATTAACCAAAGACAAGATCGTTACCGAACGCACAAAGGCGGCGGTTAGGGCAATCCAAAAAGCTGGATACATCTTCGTGCCATGCACCGGTGCACCGTACGACATCCAAATCAACAGATTAAACGACATGGGAATCAAATACATAATCACCAGCAACGGTGGATTCATTTACGATATCGAAAATAATGAAGCATTGCATTATAACTCCATCGGTTCATCACTTGTACAAAAAATTTACGATTTGTCAGATAATTATATAGACGATTACGAATTCCACCTAGGAACAATATCCAAAAAGATGCGTCAAGAGGGGCTGGTTATCCAAGACATGTTAAACCAATCCATAGTCCCACAAATTTGCGTGTTTGCCAGAGGTATGGACAAAATACCCCAATTAAGGGAATTTTTAAAGATTCTAAAAGACTTCGCATCACAAAATGGATTAAACATAGCAAATTATTCAAAGGTTTTAGATGACGATAGATTTGCAGGTGAAGTACACAAAGGTTTCATAGGTTACGATATAGTAAAGGACGGAATATCAAAGGGTAGCGGTATAACAAAATTCTGCGAAATTTTCGACATAGACATGGCAAACACAATCGCAATCGGTGACGGTTTCAACGATGTAGCAATGTTCAAAGCAGCAGGGTACAGCGTCGCAATGGGTAATTCATTAGATAAAGTAAAACAAATGGCAAATCATGTAACCGACACAAACAACAACGACGGTGTAGCAAAATTTTTAGAAAGTTTATTGTGAATTATAATACAAAATAAAAGTCCGTATATAATAACGGACTTTTTTAATTTTAGTAAACTATGCTCTTTCAACATAACTTGCTGTTCTTGTGTCGACCTTAACCTTGTCACCGCTGTTTACAAACATTGGGACTTTGACTATTATTCCTGTTTCCAATGTCGCGTTTTTTAATGCGGCCCTTGCAGTGTCGCCAGCAACCGCCGGTGGACATTCGGATACCGTCAATACCACGAAAGTTGGTGCGGATACCGCCAACAATTTGTCGTCGGCGTATGTGAATGTGAACAATACTCCGTCTGTTGCGTATTGCATTGCCTCATGTACCATTGCGTAATCTACCGCTACTTGGTCGAATGTTTCTGCGTTCATGAAATGATATACCTTGTCTTCGTTATACAAAAATTGCATTTCAACGCGTGTTAATGAAACGTCTTGGACGTGGTCACCTGTGTTGAAACGTTTTTCTTGCACTGCACCGTTAGCCATGTTTTTGATTTTTGCACGTACAAATGCCGCCATCCTTGGTTGTTGAATGTGTTGCGATTCTACTACTATATAGTAGTTGTTTTCCATCTTGAATATCGTGCCTGCTTTGAAATCTCCTGCTTGCATGTTTTGTTTCTCCTTAATTTAAGATTATCTAAAATGATAACAGAAAAAGTCCGAAATATGCAAGCAAAAAAAAAGGGAGTATGGTGACTCCCTTTTTAATTAAGCAGCATTATCTTTTCTTTTTCCCCTTTTGATGAGGACAATAAATAAAATGAGTGACAATCCGCTACCAAATGCTATACCTGCCGCGACCCACCAAAGTATTCTGTTAGGAGTTCTGCCGAAATCAATGACGCTGGTATCGAGAATGTGTAACGCAATACTTGGGTCGGAGTTAAGGAAGTTGCTTCCATCGCCTAATGCTACAATTGTTATTGATACACTTCCGTGTTCTTCTAAAAATCCGCGAATTGTAGCCAAGTTGAACGAATTCGTTTGGGTGTATCGGGTTATTGAGAGACTTCCCGAAGTAAATGTGAGTCTGTATCCCGTAGCGTTTTCAACGGCATCCCAAGTAAGAATTGCTGTTTCATTTGTTACTGATAAATTTGTTGGTGGTGTTAATGGTGTGCTTATGATTATGATTTGTTCCCATTCTGCAATCAATGTCTGCGTCCCAGCAATCACCCAATCGGTAACGGCAGGAGTCCCGTTAGCATTAAATACACGAGTACTTCCAAGGTAATACCCCATGAAGTTCCAACCATTACGAGTAGGAGGTGTAATAGCAGATGGAGTTGTACCAACCCTGTGTGTGAAAGACAATGTACCACCCGTACCAGGAGCAGGGTTAAGCGTTACAAGATAAGTATGATGTTCAAAGTGAGCGGTAATAGCAGCATCAACAATTCCGATTGTAAATGTTGTGCTGATATCCGTTGAATTTGCAATTGTACCGCTTGTAGTTGTCCAGTGGGTAAATCTCCATCCTATGTTTGCAGATGCAGTAATTGTACGTGAAGTATTTGGTGCAAGATTTGTTGTTGTTCCAGTAACATTTACAGAACCCGCACCCGTTTCGTTAACTTCTGTTGTAATGTTTGATAAAATCTCATCCCATTCTGCGATTAATGTTTGTGCGCCAGAAATTACCCAATTTGTTGCAGCAGAAGTTGGTGTACCGTCTGCGTTGAAGATACGAACACTTCCTAGATAGTAACCGACGAAATCCCAGTTAGTACGTGTAGGTGGGGTAATTGCAGATGGTGTTTGTCCAACTCTGTGTGTGAATGATGTTGTTCCACCCGTTCCTGGGGATGGGTTTAGGGTGACTAGGTATTCGTGGTGTACGAAGTGGGCGGTGATAACTGCGTTTGATTCTCCAATGGTGAATGTTGTGCTTATATCAGTTGAATTTGTGATTGTACCGCTTGTCGTTGTCCAATGGGTGAATCTCCAACCTGTGTTTGCCGTTGCCGTTATTGTTCTTTCTGTGCCTGGTGTTAGGTTTGTAGTACCGCCACCAGTTACAGAAACAGAACCAGCACCTAAATCACTTATCTCGGTCGCGATGTTTGAATTAAATATCTCGCTCCATTCTGCCGTTAATGTTTGTGCGCCAGAAATCACCCAATCAATCGCGGCAGAGGTTGGATTACCATTTTCGTTGAAGATACGAACACTTCCTAGATAGTAACCAACAAAATCCCAATTAGTACGTGTTGGTGGTGTAATAGCCGATGGCGTTGTACCAACCCTGTGTGTGAATGACAATGTACCACCCGTACCTGGAGCAGGGTTTAATGTTACGGTGTACGTGTGATGTTCAAAGTGTGCGGTAATAGTTGCATTTGTAGTCCCAACAGTGAAAGTAGTGCTTATATCGGTTGAATTTGTGATTGTACCGCTTGTTGTTGTCCAGTGGGTAAATCTCCAACCTGTGTTTGCCGTTGCTGTTATTGTTCTGGTCATTCCTGGTTCAATGTTTGTTGTTCCGCCTCCTGTAATTGATGCCGAACCTGCACCTTCGCCGTCTGGGTTTATTTCGGTGGATATGCTAACCGCACCTTCCCATGATGCTGTTAATGTTTGTGCGCCCGAGATAGTCCAATTAGTTACCGCAGGTGTTCCATTAGCATTGAATATACGGGTACTTCCGAGGTAGTAACCCAAGAAGTTCCATCCAGTACGGGTAGGTACAGTAATATTCGCCGGGGTTTGTCCAACTCTGTGTGTGAATGATAGTGTTCCACCAGAACCTGGGGCAGGGTTTAGTGTTACTAAGTAAGTGTGGTGTTCAAAGTGTGCCGTGATTGTTGCGCTGACGTCGCTAAGTGTTAATGTTGTTGTTAATGCATTAGGTGTTCCAAGTGTTCCGCTTGATGTGGTCCAGTGTGTGAATCTCCAACCTAATTCTGGTGTTGCCGTGAATGTTCGTATTGTATTTGGTTCCAAATCAATAAGAGATTCATTTCCAGTTACAGAGATTGAACCTGCACCAGTTTCATTAATTTGTGTAGAAATTGTTAACATACCTTCCCAAGATGCCGTTAATGTTTGTGCACCCGAGATTACCCAATTCGTTGCGGCGGCAGTAGGATTACCGTTTTCATCGAATATACGTGTACTTCCAAGGTAATACCCCAAGAAGTTCCAACCAACATGCACTGGTGGGGTAATTGTTGTTGGAGTTTGTCCGACTCTGTGTGTGAATGATGTTGTTCCGCCGGAACCTGGGGCAGGGTTTAGTGTTACCAAGTATGTATGGTGTTCAAAGTGTGCGGTAACAGTTGCATTTACATCGCCAAGTGTGAAAGTTGTTGTAAGTGAATTAGGTGTAGCAAGTACTCCGCTTGTGGTTGACCAGTGTGTGAATCTCCAACCGAATTCGGCTGTAGCTGTGAATGTACGTACTGTATTTGGTCCTAATGTTGTTAAAGATTCATTTCCGTCGACCTCGATTGATCCTGCACCTATTTCATTGATTTGTGTAGTAATTGTCAATGCGCCTTCCCAAGCTGCGGTAAGGGTCTGCGTTCCAGTAATCACCCAATCGGTAACGGCAGGAGTTCCATTAGCATTAAATACACGAGTACTTCCAAGATAATAACCCATGAAGTTCCAACCATTGCGTGTAGGAGGTGTAATAGCAGATGGGGTTGTACCAACCCTGTGTGTGAAAGACAATGTTCCACCAGTACCAGATGCAGGGTTAAGCGTTACCAAGTATGTATGGTGTTCAAAGTGAGCGGTAATAACAGCATCAACAATTCCAATTGTAAATGTCGTGCTGATATCCGTTGAATTTATGATTGTACCACTGGTTGTTGTCCAGTGGGTAAATCTCCAACCTGTGTTTGCAGATGCAGTAATTGTACGTGAAGTATTCGGTGCAAGATTTGTTGTTGTACCAGTAACATTTACAGAACCCGCGCCCGTTTCGTTAATCTCGGTTGTAATGTTTGAGAGGATTTCATCCCATTCTGCGATTAATGTTTGTGCGCCCGAAATTACCCAATTTGTTGCAGCCGCGGTTGGTGTACCATCTGCGTTGAAGATTCTAGTACTTCCAAGGTAATATCCAACGAAATCCCAATTTAAACGTGTAGGTGGGGTGATGTTTGATGGTGTTTGTCCTACTCTGTGTGTGAATGATGTTGTTCCGCCTGTTCCTGGGGATGGGTTTAGGGTTACTAGGTATTCGTGGTGTACGAAGTGGGCGGTAAGTGTTGCACTCGTGATACCAACCGTGAAAAGTGTTGTTGCTTGGTTTTCTGTTGCAATTGTTCCACTTGTTGTTGTCCAGTGGGAAAATCTCCAACCCAATTCTGGTGTTGCTGTGAAAGTACGTGTGTCTCCTGGTGTCAAGCCCGTGAGTACTTCATTTTCAGAAACTGTAATTGAGCCTGCACCTGCTGGGTTGATTGATGTACTTATATTTAATGATGCGTCCCATTCTGCTGTCAATGTTTGGTCACCGTTAATTATCCAATCAGATACAGCAGGTGTACCGTTTGCATTGAATATACGGGTACTTCCCAAATAATATCCCATGAAATGCCAATCTTCACGTGTTGGGGGGGTGATATTTGATGGTGTTTGTCCGACCCTGTGTGTGAATGATGTTGTGCCGCCCGTTCCTGGGGCAGGGTTTAATGTTACTAAATATGTGTGATGTTCAAAGTGGGCTGTCAATGTTGCGTTTACATCGTCTATTGTGAAATTTGTTGTTGCCGAATTAGGTGATGCAATTGTCCCGCTTGTCGATGTCCAGTGTGTGAATCTGTAACCGATTTCTGCAGTGGCGGTGAATGTATGTGTAGTGCTTGGTTCCAAGTTTGTAAGTGACGCGTTTCCACCAACAGAAATTGTAGCCGAACCAGAAGGATCAACCGCTGTAGAAATTGTCAATGCTCCTTCCCATGATGCAGCAAGTGTTTGGTCACCAGATATTACCCAATTATTTGCAGCAGTCGTAGCATTACCATCTTCATCAAATATGCGTGTCAACCCAAGGTAATATCCTACGAAGTTCCAACCAGTACGAGTTGGAGTAATAATCGCACTTGGTGTTGTACCAACCCTGTGCGTGAATGATGTTGTACCACCCGTACCTGGGGCAGGGTTGAGTGTCACCGTGTAAGTATGATGTTCAAAGTGTGCGGTAATAGTTGCATTTGTAGTCCCAACAGTGAAAGTAGTGCTTATATCGGTTGAATTTGTGATTGTGCCACTCGTGCTGGTCCAATGTGTGAATCTCCAACCACTGTTTGCTGTTGCTGTTATTGTTCTTGTCATTCCTGGTTCAATGTTTGTTGTTCCGCCTCCTGTAATTGATGCCGAACCTGCACCTTCGCCGTCTGGGTTTATTTCGGTGGATATGCTAACCGCACCTTCCCATGATGCCGTTAATGTTTCTGCACCCGAAATTACCCAGTTGGTTACGGCAGGCGTTCCATTTGCATTGAATATACGGGTACTTCCAAGGTAATAACCCATGAAATTCCATCCGGCACGTGTTGGTGTTGTGATGTTTTCAGGTGTTGTGCCTACTCTATGTGTGAATGACAATGTACCACCCGTACCTGGGGCAGGGTTCAGTGTCACCGTGTATGTATGATATTCAAAGTGTGCAGTAATCACCGCATTTGTAGTTCCAACCGTGAAAGTTGTGCTTATGTCCGTTGAATTTGCAATTGTTCCGTTTGTTGTTGTCCAACCCGTGAATCTCCAACCTGGGTTTGCCGTTGCCGTTATTGTTCTGGTCATTCCTGGTTCAAGATTTGTTGTGCCGCCACCAGTGACCGCAACCGAACCTGCACCTTCGCCGTCTGGATCAATCTGTGTGGTAATTCCCCATGATGCACCCCATGATGCCGTCAATGTTTGATCACCATTAATTATCCAATCAGATACCGCAGGCGTTCCGTTTGCGTTGAATATACGGACACTTCCCAAATAATAACCCAAGAAATCCCATCCAGTACGTGTTGGTATGATAATGTTGTCTGGCGTTGTACCAACCCTGTGTGTGAATGATGTTGTTCCGCCGGAACCTGGGGCAGGGTTTAATGTCACAAGGTACGTATGATGTTCAAAGTGTGCCGTGATTGTTGCATTAGTGTCACTAAGGGTAAAATTGGTTGTAAGTGAATTCGAAGTTGCGATTGTACCACTTGTTGTTGACCAGTGGGTGAATCTGTAGCCAGGTTCTGCCGTAGCGGTGAAAGTACGTACTGTTCCTGGTTCTAAGTTAGTAAGAGATTCATTTCCTCCAACCGATACGGACCCCGAACCAATTGTGTCAACCGCCGTGCTGATTGTTAATGCCCCTTCCCATGCAGCGGTAAGTGTTTGTGGACCCGAAATAACCCAATTATTCGCCGCAACTGTAGGACTACCATTTGCATTGAAAATACGTGTACTTCCTAAATAATATCCCATGAAATTCCATCCTGTACGTGTTGGTGGGGTAATCGTCGATGGGGTAGTAGTAGCGACCCTATGTATGAATGACAACGTACCACCCGTACCTGGGCTAGGGTCCAATGTTACTAAGTAAGTGTGATGTTCAAAGTGGGCGGTAACTGTTACAGTGGAAGTTCCGATGGTAAATGTTGTAGATGCATCATCTATGTCTCCAAATGTGCCAGTTGCTGCTGTCCAATGCGTGAAACGCCAACCTGGTGCTGCAGTCGCTGTGATTGTTCTCGTCGTACCAGATTCAAGATTGGTTGTTGTCCCTGTGACATTTACCGTACCAGAACCCGCAGGAAGAACCGAAGTGTTAATATTTAACGCACCTCCCCAAGATGCCGTCAATGTTTGTGCACCATCGATTACCCAATTAGTAACAGCAGGTGTCCCATCATCATTGAATATACGGGTAGTTCCAAGGTAATACCCTAAGAATCTCCATCCAGTAACTGCTAGTGGTGGAGTGATATTTTGTGGCGTTGTGCCAACTCTGTGTGTGAATGATGCTGTTCCACCAGTACCTGGTGTTCGGTCTAATGTTACCGTATATGTATGATGTTCAAAGTGTGCCAATATAACAACAATATTTGTACCTAATGTCAAGGTTGTGCTAATTAAATCAGAATTAGCAATTGTGGCACCTCCAGACCCAGCACCTATTGTCCAATGTGTGAAGCGCCAACCTGAGTTTGCTGTTGCCGTGATTGTTCTTGTGTCTCCTGGTTCAAGATTTGATGCCCCGCCGCCAGTGATTCCAATCGAACCTGCGGCAGTTGATGGAACCACTTCCCAAGCGATGCCAATATTTCCTTCCCAAGACGCTGTCAATGTCTGCGCACCTGAAATCACCCAATTGGTCACAGCAGAAGTACCATTTGCATTGAATATACGTGTGCTTCCCAAATAATATCCTAAGAAGTTACGCCCTGTACTTGTTGGCGGGGTAATATTTTCTGGTGTTGAGCCAACCCTATGCGTAAATGACGTTGTTCCGCCCGCACCTGGTGCTGGGTTTAGTGTTACTAAATATTCGTGGTGTTGGAAATTTGCTGTAATTGTTGTGTTAGCCGTTCCCATTGTAAATGTTGTTGATGCATTATTTACATTTGCAACGGAAGATCCCGTACCTGTAATTGTCCAATTAACGAATCTCCAACCCGTTGCTGGATCTGCCGTGATTGTTCTGGTGTGTCCTGTTTCTAATCCAGTTAATCCGCCTCCGGTTACCGATACTGTGCTTGTTTGTGAATTTGCGGTACCGACTTGATTAATTTGTGTTGTGATGTCGAATGTTGACACAGGTTGACCCAATTCGATAACTAAATCATCTGAAATATGTCTGAAGATAAATTCCGTACTATTGACACCCTGGGGGGTTCTCATAATAAGTTCAGCCAAATTGTTTGGTAAGAATGCTTGAACATATTGGATTCCGTTATTAGACCAAGAGTTACCCCAAATAAAATCGTTATAGTCGTATCCATTTATTATGATATCTTCCCACGTAATTGATTCACTGTTATGAATGGTAAAACTCACTTCGTCTGTTGGATCTACCTGTTGCGTAGTTGTACCGTTGGGTGATGGAAGGGTGGTGTCAGTGAAATTGGTGGTTGTGTTGTTCGTTATGGTGACCGTTGATTCTAACTGCGTACCCCATACTACATCATAAAAATTATCAGTTGTGAAGTCGAAATTCCATAATTCATGCCACCCAACAGGACGGCTTGTTAAGTCTGTAAAAAATACCAATGATGATGGATTACCAGAAAAGTTAACGGGTGCTTGGGTAACATTGCTTGAAAGTAGAACCGTAGTAAGATTATTAAAAGCAAACACGGTATCATTAAAATTTAAAACCCGCTCTGCCAAATTTAGATTCGTTAGATTGTTGTGTACGAATGCGCTAGAGTCGATACTCAAAGTATTTGATCCAGCTTCAAAAACAAGGCTAGTCAAGGTACCTTCGGCAAACGCAGAAGTACCAATTGTTCTTACGCTACTTGGAATTATAAGTTCTTGTATACTATGCCAACTGAATGCACCCGATGCAATCTCGCGTATGGTATTGGGGATAGTAGTAGAAATTATAGTTAAACTAGGATCAAAATCGTTTAATAAAGCATGAAAAGCATTTTGATCAATACGTGTCACCGGTAAACCATCAATACTTTCGGGAATAACTATATTTAAATTAGTGTTGATCATACTTGTCACCCATGGGACAAGTCCTACGATGCTGATTGCATCACCACCAAGTATGTGGTCATTAAATGTCACATGATGAAAATCACCCACCGACGTTGTGAATACGGGCGTTCCATCGGTAGGGACGGCCTCCTCATTACCTGCGAACAATTGTATGCCCGCAATTGTGAAAGCGGCGACAATTAAAAGGGTACCTACCGTTAACGCAATAATCTTTTTCATATGTCTTCTCCTCATATGTTTTTTATATAGACAAAAAATGCTACATTTATTGTAACATTATTTTTTGCATATGTCTAAGATTTTATGCCATTAGGACTTTTTTTTAAGAGTCCAAATTTTCTTCTTCTATAGAAGGAGATGATTGTTGTGCATTTTCTTCACGTTTTTTCAATTGCATTGTTCCTATCACGACCAATACAGATGCCGTTACAACCATTCCAATTCCAACCCAAAATGCCCATTGTTGTCCCGCGAATACATTGACCAACATGATGACCCCACCCAAGAGAAAAATCACCGCGGCAGTTATAATCAAGATTTGGTCGATTGTTAAATTTAATTTTTTCATGGCGGTCTCCTATTGCTCGTTTTTGTGTAAATATTTTTGTGCGACCTGTGCGGCTTTTCTCGCTTTTGCATTTTTTCTTGCGATGTATAAAACATATTGCGCCCATGCTGTGACATAAATCGAAATTACAATTAATGCACCGCCAACCCATAATGCCCATTCACGATCTTCGGTGAATGCACCAATGATAAGAAATGTAAATCCCGAAGAAAATATAGCAACCAATGCAAGTGTTAAATAGTAGTAATTAAAATCGGGTAGGTTTTTTCTCTTATTGTTTCTCATGTTACTATTATATTCATTTTTTGGAAAGTAACAACTAATTTATTTTAAAGAATAACAAAATCAGAGATATGGCGATGAAGTAAGTTGATAAAATCTTGTTGACAAATCCTTGCTTCATATATATAATCTCATTATGCTAAAACGGTGCGAAGTGGCTTAGTTGCCATAGATGGCAATGCCAAGCACTAGAAAAAAGGAGGCCTATAATGGCAAAAGAAAATTTTAATAGGAATAAGCCACACGTAAACATCGGTACCATCGGTCACGTTGACCACGGTAAAACAACACTTACTGCGGCTATCTGTACAACCCTTGCTCTTGGAGTGGGTGGTTCGGCTCAGGCTATGGCGTACGACAAAATCGACAAAGCACCTGAGGAAAAGGCACGTGGAATCACAATCAACACATCACACGTTGAATATGAAACAGCACGTCGTCACTACGCGCACGTTGACTGTCCTGGTCACGCGGACTACGTTAAAAACATGATTACTGGTGCTGCACAAATGGATGGTGCTATCCTTGTTGTTGCTGCAACAGACGGTCCGATGCCACAAACACGTGAACACATTCTTCTTGCTCGTCAAGTTGGTGTTCCACACATCGTTGTATTCATGAACAAGTGTGACCTTGCAAA
>Ga0131853_10005043_pt1 | contig 23781 bp, 12 predicted proteins | sample TergutLab28metaG_FD_92764 | JGI IMG/M metagenome (GOLD analysis project Ga0131853, IMG submission 92764) | Labiotermes labralis P1 segment gut microbial communities from Petit-Saut dam, French Guiana - Lab288 P1 (version 2) (version 2) | ecosystem: Host-associated > Arthropoda: Insects >...
ACTCTCGAGATTGATCAGCCTGTTATCCCTAGCGTAGCTTTTATTCGTTGAGCGATGGCCATTCCATAATGGACCACCGGATCACTATGACCTACTTGCGTATCTGTATGACTTGTCAGTCTTACAGTTAAGCCGGCTTATGCCATTACACTTAATTAGGCTCTCTTTAGCCCATTGGTTTCCATCCAATTTAAGCCGACCTTCGTACTTCTCCGGTACTATATGGGAGAAATCCGCCCCAGATAAACTGCCCATTAATCACTGTCCCAAATATTTGGTTTAGCATGTTCCTAATCAAGTCAAGGTATTTCACTGGTGTCTTATCGACTCCCTTGTATTCTACACCTTAATTATAAACATACAATGACTAACTACAGTAAAGCTGCATAGGGTCTTCCCGTCTAGCTAATGGTAATCCGCATCTGCACGGATAATTCAATTTCACTGAGCTCATCTTGGAGACAGTAAGAGTATCGTTAAACCATTCATGCGCGACCATAATTAGTGGCCAAGGTATTTCGCTACCTGAGGATCGTTATAGTTACAACCGCTGTTTACTGGAGGTTCAATCAGTACCGTATTAGTACCTCTCTTGACTTACCAGCACTGAGCAGGTATCAGTCTTTATACATCTAGTTTCCTATTAGCAAAGACCGGTGTTTTAAGTAAACAGTCGTACTCTTCTATTCTGTGCCACGATTATAAAAATCGTACTCCTTCTCCCGAAGTTACGGAGTGATTTTGCCGAGTTCCTTCAAGATGATTCGCTCAACGCCTTGGTATATTCTACCAGCAGACCAGTGTCGGTTTAGGGTACGGTTAATTATTTAAATCATTTCCTGAATTTTTAATAAATATTATACTGTTACCAATATAATTCTATTAAAAACTGTTATTTAAATTAGTTTTTCTCATCAATTATCCCTATCGGGATTCATTCTTATTGAATTTTAAAAATCTTAGAGGCCGTTACTTTACTCATGGAGGTTGAGCCTAGCCATGAAACCCTTCTGCTTTCGGCGAATAGGATTTTACCTATTTTTACGTTACTCATGTCAGCATTCTCTCTTCAGTTATGTCCAAATAAGGAAACCCTATTCTTCAACCATGTTCTGAATGTTCCGCTACCCTTTAATATAATCTATATTAAGACAAGATCTCGGTATATTACTTAGACCCGATACATTGTCGGTGCCCTTGAAACTTATAATAACAGACCATTGAGCTATTACGCTTTCATTAACGGATGGCTGCTTCCAAGCCCACCGAATGGTTGTGTCATTTCATGGACTACCTTAATTTCACTTAGTAATATTTAGGGACCTTAATTCTTGTTCTGGGCTGTTTCCCTCTCGACTAAAGACCTTAGCACCTATAGTCTGACCGTCCTTTATTTACTGTAAACCATTCCGAGGTTAGATTTTCAAACATAAAATGTTTGAAAATCGATTAAATAATCGATTCTATTGATAAAGCCATCACGACCCCCCAATCAAGTCCACGAAGGACATAGTATCCAGTGCTGTACCAGTTTACAGATACAAAGGACAACATACCAAAATATGTTTCGCGGAATACCAGCTATCTCCAAGTTAGATTGGCCTTTCACCCCTTAACACAACTCATCCAAGCCTATTGCCACAGGCACTGGTTCGGTCCTTAATGACCTGGTCATATTAAGATCACTTGGTTTCGGGTCTAATCCATGGTACTTACCCATTTAACGTAGTCGCTTTCGCTAAGTATTTCTACTTGCACCACAGATTAACTCGCTGACCCATTATGCAAAAGGTACGCAGTTATCTTGTATTTAAACTTAGATTCCTGCTGCTTATAAAACTACCGGTTCAGGATCTTTTCACCAGTTATCTACTTACTTTTCAACTTTCCCTCACGGTACTCTTCACTATCGCTCAATACACCATATCTTAGCCTTAGAGGATGGTTCCCCTATATTCAGACAAGTTATCTCTCATCTTACTTGATAATCTTCTAATATTTTATTATTACAGGACTTTCACCTTCTATGGTTTATTATTCCAAATAAATTATAATATTTATTAGAAAATAGGCTAACTTGCTTTCGCTCACCACTACTAACAAGGTCTCGGTTGATTTCCTTTCCTTCTACTACTTAGATGTTTCAGTTCGTAGAGTTATTATTATATTGGTTTCCCTTAGGATTATCGTAATTATTAAATCATTCATTACGATTTTTGGTATAAACTACCTCCTTTTGATGTATTGGCTAGTCATCCCCGATAGTCTCTTTTTCATCTTGGTAATACATTACATATCATTATTAGATACTTATTAAATAAATTATATTTTATATGATATTATATTTTATACTTACTTATCCGTATTATTTGTATTATTATAATAGTATAATATAAGTATAATAATCCCAAGATCCCGGGTCCTGTCCCCGAGGGGACAGGATCTATTTAAATATTCTAGAGTATATAATTAAATTATTATATTAAGAACTCGTCACCAAAAGGCTGTATTACTAGACATCTAGCCTGAGTTAAAGAGATTCCTCCCGAGCTATGAATTTATATTCAAATATATCACTTTATAACCTTTCGGACTTAGTATGAATGTGTCAGGTCCCATCGAGGTCGGTATATATAAAAATTATATAACTGGGCTGGGAAGGCTCGAACTCCCATAGGTCGACATCAAAAGTCGATGACTTACCAATTAGTCAACAGCCCAATAAAAAGAAATATATTTCTTTTTAAATATTCGGATTAGAATCCGACTTAACATTTTTTTTTATTCGGATTAGAATCCGACCTGATATATTACTTAAACTTTAGGAAAAAGATATAATCTTAAAGCGAAGTCCCTGAACTTTGGGATTCATAAAACCCTGCCTTCCGGGTTTATAATTAATATAATTATGTCATTATTGCTGGCTAGTAGACTTGAACTACTATTACCTCGATTACAAATCGAGTGCATTACCAATTATGCTAAGCCAACTTATTATTTAAATCCCTGGATATATTATACTTATGAAGGTAAGAAAAATTAAAATAAATTATACTTTCTTATATAAAATATTTATACTCCCGGGTCTTTATATATTTTATGAATAATATTTATATAACCCATATATATTGAGAAGGTGAAATAGAGCTTTGTATTGAAGCTTATATCCCCCACTCATATTTTTATAAATTAAAATTAGTAGATTTCAAATGCTACTAATACACAAGGAACTAGAATGATGAATCCTAATGCTACTGGTAGTAATCCTGTCCAACATAAAGACATAAGTTGATCATATCTTAATCTTGGGAAAGATGCTCTGATCCAAATAAACATAAATAGAAGGAAACTAGTTTTTAATCCTAAACTTAAACCAGATAAAGATAATAATCCAATATTAACTTCACCAAAGAAAGGTACTAAATAACCTCCTAAGAATAGAACTGCATATAATGAAGACATTAAAATAATAGAAGCATATTCACCTAAGAAGAAGAATACAAATGGAACAGAAGAATGTTCTGTAAAGAATCCTGCTACTAATTCAGATTCTGCTTCAGGTAAATCGAAAGGTGCTCTATTAGTTTCTGCTACAATAGCAATTAAAAACATTAAAGAAATAGGTAATAATGGAATAATATACCATACACTTAATTGACTATTTACAATATTAGTAAAATTAAATGAACCTGCTAATAAAATAACAGTTAATAGAATTAATCCCATAATTACTTCATAAGAAACCATTTGAGCTGTACTTCTTAATCCTCCTAAAAAGGCCCATTTAGAATTAGCTGACCATCCTGCAAATAAAGTACCATATACTCCTAAAGAAGAAATAGCTAGTAAATATAATAATCCAAGACTTAAATCAGTTAATGCTAATCCTGAACCAAAAGGCAGTACTCCCCATGATAAAAGACTAACAACTAATGTAATAATAGGAGCTAATAAGAATAAAGCTTTATTAGAATGAGCAGGAAGTACAGATTCTTTAACAAATAATTTTAATGCATCTGCAAATGGTTGTAATAAACCATAATATCCTACTCTATTAGGACCTAATCGTCTTTGCATAGATCCCATAGCTTTTCGTTCTGCAATAGTCATAAAAGCTACTGATAATAATAATGGTACAATTACAATAAGTACCTCAATAAGTGATAATAACATGAGTAAATATTATTAATATTAATATAATAATTAAATTATATTTTATATCGTCATATTGCTATTAAAGCAAAGTTCATATCACGCCCGGGGAACAGGCCCCCGGATCTGGACTATCGGGTGGGACCCGATGGGCTAAGAATCTGCTCAATTTAACTAAGCTGAATCTTCTCCTACTGGGCCGAAGGCCCTAAGGAGAAATCCCCTCGGGCCGAAGGCCCGGGGACTTCCTTCTGAGGAGCTTTGCTCCTCAGAAAGATGATTTTTAAATTGAAAATTTAAAAAACTTAGGACCAAAGGTCCAAGGAACTTTATAACTAAAACTCAAAACCTGGGAGAAAATCTCCTTGACCAACCGGATAAGTCCGGTCAGGTATTATTTCAAAAATTTCACTTTAACCTCTCTTAGGATGATCCTTTCGGTATTTATATGAATATTTTATAATAATACTGCTTATAGTAAAAGTTATTTTAAATTATAAATTTTTATTTATCTAACTTATTAAATATAAATTTAAAAAACTTACAATTTATATTTTACAAGTAAAGACATATAATAAAACAATTAATATGTAAAATATACAATATTATTTGTTTTAATTCAATAAATCCAAATTATTTTAATTAATTAATTCGTTTTGTTGGTTTTAAACATAATACAATAGGTCCTACCATAGCTAGTAATAAAATCATACTTGCAATAACTAGGAATAATACATGAGAAGTATATAAAACTTGACCTACACTATTAATTTGATCTAATGATACAGATACATTATCCCAATTAGAATGACTAACAAATAATGTTTCTAATTTGTCAGATTTAAATGAGAATAAATTAATAGAATCAAAAATTGAAGGTAAATCAACTTTTGAAACATTAGGACTAGTTAAACCTACACCACTAATAAATAAAGTACCTAATACAAAAGCTAATGGGTATGGATTAGAATAATTTTCTGCTGAATCTTGTAATTCTACTAATTTAATGTTAAGCATCATTACTACAAAAAGGAATAAAATAGCAATTGCTCCTACATAAATAATTAAATATGTAAGACCAATAAAATTAATACCTAATAAAATTAAATAACAAGCAACATTAACAAAAACAGCAATTAAAAATAATACAGAAATAATTGGATTTCTTGATGTAATAACTAAAATTCCTGATAATACAGAACCAAAAGCTAATAAATCTAATAAAATTGCGTTCATGTAAATAATAAATTCCTATTTATTAGGATTAATAAATAATCAATTTTAATTTTGATTAAATATATTTCAAATATAACCCAAAAAAGATTCCAAAAGTTCTTTGACTTCAGGACTTATATAAACTTTACCCGAGGGGGTTTAAGTTAAATCTTATTGAATTAAGCCACTGGCCTTTAACCTAATCCTTTAAGAATAAGGTTAATACATAAATGATGTATTAATATATAATATTATATTATATAATCTATAGCCGTTAAGAGGAATCGAACCTCTATTCATAAATTAACAGTTTACCGTTCTACCATTGAACTATAACAGCATAAAAATTTCTCTTACCTTTAATAAATATTTACTATAAATCTCGGGAGACAGGGTATCCCTGAATCCTAGGGTTCAGGGGTAAATCCCCGGGATTTAATCTTTCTCTGAAAATGATTTTAAATTAAAAATTTTACTTAAGAATATTCAAACTAATACTCAGGTTTCTTTAAAAGATAAACTCTAAAATATAGGACCCGCCCCGGCTCTGTCGGGCTGGGACCAGGGCCGCTGCGCGGCCCGGGGACTATATAATAATATAAATATTATTATATTAAATAAAATTTTTTAAAATAAATATTTATAAGTAACAACTTAATCGGGGTTATTCCTTAAATGGTAGAGGGCTCGTTTTGCATACGAGTAGTCCGAGTTCGAGTCTCGGTAACTCCAATATATTTAACCCAGTATCAGATGATTACATCATTTGTTATTTAATCAGGATCAAAGACCCGGGGGTCTTCAGGTTTAATTACTTTAAGGTATAGGGGGTATTTTTAAATATTTTTATAATCAGGTTGTAGCCTAATCTGGTAAGGCATTTACTTTGGGTGTAAAATATTGTAAGTTCAAATCTTACCAACCTGAAATTATTTAATTAAATATTTTAAATTTTACTTACCCCAGGTTTCGATCCTGGATTTGAGTATTAGAAGTACCCTGTTCTACCTTTGAACTAGGTAAGCATAAATATATATTTATTATTAAACTTTACTTATATAATATAAGTAACATTTTAAACGATTGTGATGAAATTGGCAAACATGGTTGATTTAGGTTCAGCTGGTAGTAATACCTTGCAGGTTCAAGTCCTGCCAATCGTATACATTATAACCTATATATAAGATCCAAGTCCTCCGAGCGAAGCCCGAGGGAATTACCCATAAGGGTAGATAAACTTGGATCTAAGGAATATACCTTAAAATCTTCGGCCTAAGGCCAAAATATCCTCAAGGCAAAGCCTCGGGATTTATTAAAATACGCAAATTACGCTGCGTATAGTAATAGGAATGCCATCATTAAAGCAAATAGTCCAATTGCCTCAGTTAATGCGAACCCAAGAATTGTGTAAGAGAATAATTGAGGTCGTAATGCTGGGTTTCGAGAAGTAGAGTTAATTAAAGCTGCGAATACTAATCCAACTCCAACTCCAGCTCCTGCTAGACCAATAGTTGCTAATCCTGCTCCTAAAATTTTAGCTGCTGCTACCATAGTTATTTTGATTCCAACCAAAAGTTGGTTAAGTCAAACATCTGTAAATTAATCTATATAATAGATTGGGAATAAATTATTAATGTCATTACTTATATAAAATATATAATTATATACTTTATATAATAACCCCAATCGGAATCGAACCGATAATCCCATAGTGAAGTTATGATGTCTTAACCATTTGACCATGGGGTCTAATTAATATATATAAAATTTTGGAAATTAAATCCCGGGGATTTACCCCTGGACCCCGAAATTCAGGGAGGCTCTGCCTCCCGGGATCTTTAGTCCCAAAAGGACTGATTTATTAATAATTTATACTTACTGTGGGACTCGAACCCACAAGCCTTTCGGCACCGAAGTTTAAATTCGGAGAGTTTACCAATTTCTCCAAGTAAGCATTATTCTATTTATCCTGAGGTACAAACATCTCTGAAAATAATTGATTTAGATGATGATGTTTGGAAAAGTAAAATAAATATTTCAAGTCCGGGGGAGAAACCCTGACCTGGGCCAAGGCTTCAAAAAATAGAAGCTTAGAATCCGGAGCTTGTCTTTAAGTCCCCCGAGGCCAAGGCCCCGAGGGGATAACCCCCCTAGGCCCTTGGCCTGGGGGGGGGGGTAGTTATATAAATAAATACCGGGAGGGAGATTTGAACTTCCAAGTTTTATGTATGAGATAAACATTTTACCATTAAATTATCCCGGCAATATATAGTAAAATACTATTTTTTATGGATACAGGAATTAAAAATTATCGAGTACCGGTAAAAATGGTCTTGATTATTAATCCATTAAAAAGGTAAATAATCCCGGGTCCGGTCCCTGGACCCGGGATCAGGGAGCCTACTCCCGGGTCTTTTTGATATTATTGTTTCTTTTAAATAATTAAAAGTTTTCCCCGGGGGCTGAGCCCCTGGGGGATCTACTTAAATTTTACCTTGAATAAGGAGTATTTCTTTTGAGAAGCTTTGTTTCTCTGGAAGATGATCTTTAAATTTTCAATTTAAAATTTTTACTCGAGAGAAAATATCTTCTCTAGCCCGTAGGGGGCTCGTCCCCCTCGGGTGAGTTCCTCCTCCGGGAGAACTAGTTTTTATATTTTAATATAAAATCTTCTCCTAGGGTACCAAAGGTACCCGGCGGGGAAGCCCCCGGGAGGAACTAGGGAATCTTAGAATTATATAAGCTGGATTTTGTTATATAGTTAATATATCTTTATATTTATATAATATATATGGTTTTCATAGGTTATATTACTCTACTATATTAAATATAATATAATACCCAAGAAAGCTTGTATGATAAAAACAATCTTCCACAGGAATAGTTTATTTCTTAAAATTGCCTTGGTTCACACCAAATCTTTTTATTATGATTAATATCTAACCAAATCTTTTATCAAAGATTTAGGTTAAAATTTAAACCCCAGACTTTCCTTAATAAGTTAACTATTATAATTCCTAAGATTTTTGAGTAGCTTTGAAATATAGTATCAAAAGAGTAATTTAAATTTTAATTTAAATATATATTTGTGCGGATGATAGATTTGAACTACCACTTTTAGATCATGAGTCTAACATGCTACCATTACATAAATCCGCAATAATTTTTGAGGAAAGAGGGATTCGAACCCCCAAGGAGCACTTAGGCTCACGAGTTTACAGCTCGCTTACTGACCAATCAGAAATTTCCCCTTTTATATATTTTTATTATAAAATATAATTTATTTATTACTTATAAAGTTAATTATAATTAATATTAATATTTATATATTAAAATATCTCTTATATAAGTAAAGTATTAATTTTAATTAATATATTAAAATATCGGATTGATAAATATGACCAACTAGCATAATTGGTAATGCGATAGATTGCAAATCTTCCAGATAAGTGTTCGATTCACTTGTTGGTCTTTTTACTTCCTCTGAGATTTTTTTAGAAATTCCTTGGAAGAAGTTATTTTATAAAATAAACTTGCTTTGACGCTTAAGGGTTGGATCCAGTAGCCCTTGAGATCTTAGAGTTTATATAATTTATTTATTATACTATATATAGGTAATTATGTATATATATAATTGTCTTGGGGAAGAATTGAACTTCCTCACTACGATTTTCAGTCGTACGCTCTACCATTTAAGCTACCAAAACTTATTATAATTTATTTATTATACTATAAATAGGTATAGTAGGAATCGAACCCACATATGTTTTATTTCAAGTAAAATGCTTTACCAGTCAGCCATATACCTATATTTTCAATTTAAAAACTTCCTCTTCGGAGAACTTGGGCTAAATTATTTTTTAATTAGTCTGAAGAGGATTCGAACCTCTAACTTATACGTTATCAACATACCACTCTACCATTGAGTTACCAGACTATTATTAATAATAAATACCTGAGCAAGGCTTTGATCCATAAGGTCAAAGAAGTCTGCCCTTCTGAGTTTCTTAAAAAGACCCGGGAATAGGCTCCCTGATCCCGGGTCCAGGGACCGGACCCGGGATTATTTTCAAGAAAGGCCCAAGTTATTATATTTGAAAAAAAAAATATATATTTACTTTTAAAATTAAAATATAATTTCTGAGGTAAAGCCTTGAAACCCGGGTTTTATATTTATTTTTATCAGGAGTAGTAGGATTCGAACCCACGACCAAGATTTTGGAGATCCCTATTATAACCAACTTAACTATACTCCTTATACTTTCTTATAAAAATTATTTTATAAGAAACCCATCCTATGTTACGGGGTTGGTTTCCAGGGCCTTCGACCCGGGAAACTCAATAGGGTAAATCTACTTATTCTTACATGGATAAATTCCATTTGAATAAACTATAGTTACATAGTGGTTTGGTATAATATAAAACCTTGTTTGGATAAATTTAATAAGGGGCAGTAGCTTAATTGGTAAAGTCCTTACTTGTCACGTAAGAAGATATGGGTTCAAGTCCCACCTGCCTCGAATTTATAAAACCCCGGGATTTTATATTTATTCTCAAAGATATAGCGTTTCTAGCTTAATTGGTAGAGCACAGGATTTCGGCTCTTGTTGGTAGAGGTTCAACTCCTCTGAAACGTTTATTTAATATCTGAGCAAGGCTTTGACCTGTGAAGGCAGAAAAGCTTGCCCTCCCGGGTTTTAAAAATAAATGGTGAAAATAGCTCAATAGGTAGAGCGTTAGTTTGTGGTACTAACGGTCCCCGGTTCGATTCCGGGTTTTCACCCCACATTCTTAATATATTTTTTAAGACAAAATATATATATAAATATATATAAGTAACATTATAATAATAATTTTATTAAATATTCAATATGAATATATTATAATATAAATACCTTCAAGTTTTATTTGAAGGATATAGGGAATTAACTCAGCGGTAGAGTGTTAATCTTACACATTAAAGGTCAGTAGTTCGAATCTACTATTCCCTAATTAATCAGAAATAAAACCTGATAGGCTGAGCCTCTTTGAATTCCAGGTTTCATAACCAAGCCCCAGGAATATATTTTTTAATATTTTTCTACATAACCATTCAAAGAAATAATATTTCATCGCCTAACACCCGGGTCGGATTATAAAAATTCCCTTTAAGCTTTGAAAAATATATGTTATAAATTTTCCTTTAACCAAAATTTCCGGATTGAAATTATTCATTATAAACTCTGGAACCTAATTTGGTTAAACCGACCGGGTTTAAAATTTAAACTGGTTTATATAGTATATAAATATAAATTATTATAATTGATATATTAATATATATATCAATACCAGTAGAATAGATGACCGAATCGGTAAGGAAGTAGTTTGCTAAACTATGGATGTAACAATCCTTGTGGGTTCAAGTCCCACTCTATTCATAAATATATATAAATTATTTAATATAAAATATCTAAATCATCTTGATTCAATATATCAAGAAAAGGTAAAACGTAACTTAAGACCCAGGATTTTTAGTCCGTAGGGGTGGGACCTGGGTCTTAATACAATTATTTGTCAAATTTTAATAAAAGAAAGCAAGTGTAGCATAATTGGTTAATGCCCCTACCTTCCAAGTAGACTATTGCGAGTTCGAGTCTCGCCACTTGCAAATTAATTAATTATTTTTATAGGTAATAAATAAAATTTTACTATAAAGTATAAGTAAGATAATAAATTATAATAATAGACTTTGTCTAATCTTTTAATACAAGAAACACTAATTTCAGGTATTAATCTGGAATTAGGAATAAATATTTAATAAAATCCGGGCTTCACTATAAAACCTGGAATTCAAAGAGGCTTTGCCTTCTAGAGTTTATTAAATATTTTATATTTAATAATCTCAAATTTTAATAATTAAGATTTGAATGGAATTGTCGGTAAATAGAGTTTATATTTTTTTCTTTCTCTAACCAGTCTAATATTTTTATTTTAATGAAATTACTAAAAAGTCATTCGCTTTTAAGTATCGCAAATAGTTTTGTTATTGATACACCTCAACCATCTAATTTAAATAATATGTGGAATTTTGGATCTTTATTAGCTTTATGTCTTGTTATTCAAATTGTAACAGGAGTAACTTTAGCTATGCATTATACACCTAATATTGATTTAGCTTTTATTAGTGTAGAGCATATTATGAGAGATGTAAATTATGGATGGATGATTAGATATTTACATGCTAATACTGCATCATTCTTCTTTTTATTTGTATACTTACATGTAGGTAGAGGATTATATTATGGAGTATATAAAGCTCCTAGAGCTTTAGCATGGTGTATTGGTGTTATTATTTTAATTTTAATGATGGCAACAGCATTCTTAGGTATTGAAGAAACATGCCTAAAATGGCTAAATAACGACTTAGAGTGTTTGGTAATGACAAGTAATTTAATTATCTCCCCTAAACTTAAATCAGTTTTAGATAATAATAAAATTAAACCAGTTATGGTTTTTGAAGAACTTAATAAAGAAGAAGTTAAAAAAAATTTAAGATCTGAAACTAGAAAGAAATCTGGTATTTATGGTATTTTTAATTTAACTACGAATGATTTTTATATTGGAAGTGCTGTATCAAATAGATTTTATAGCAGATTTTATAAACATCTTCTTAAAGGATTAGGAAACAAAAATATTGCAATTGATTTAAATAAATATGGAATTGAATCTTTTGCTTTTGTGATTTTAGAATACTTTCCTAAAGAGGTAACTAAAAAGAATAATCCTGAATTAATGGCTTTAGAAACTTATTGGATTAAAACTTATTTACCAAGTTATAATATTTTATTAGAAGCTGGAAATTCATTAGGTTATACACATTCTGAAGAAATTAAACAGAAAATGAGAGATATTTACTCAGATGAAAGAAAAGAACAAGTAGGTCTTTTAAACAAAGGTAAATCTTTATCAGATTCTGTTAAAGCTCAATTAAGACAACATGCTCTTAATAGATCAGAAGAACTTAAAAATAAATTTAAATATTCTTCATTAAAACCAGTAACAGTTTATAATCAAGATGGAACAATTTATATGAAATTTCCAGGTATCACATTTATGGCAAAACATTTTGGATGTGATCGTAAAACTATTAATAAAGCAATTAATACTAATAAACTATTTAAAAAACAATGGTATGTAAAACTGGATAATTAGGGAATAATTATAAATTAATTATCATTCACTTTATGATATATTTAGTTATAGTCTTATTCGGAGAATTATGCAATCTATACAGAGAAATAATTCAGTAGAATAAAATACCCTGACAGGGGTATTGAAGAGGATAACGGCCTCTTTGGCTATATTGGTGAAAACGGTTAAAGATTAGACATCTTTTTCAAGACCGTCGGTGGTGTATACCATCGCTACAGACTGGGTCACCAATGGGTGCCTGAAATGGTGCTTAATGTACAGTCGGATTTCCGGGGATAATATCCTACACAAGGCCTTAAATGATATTTATTAGAAAGAGAACTAACGAATCTCGAGGATTAATAAATTGATAAGGTACATGGAATATAGACCAGATGTCAATTAAATTTTGGTGTCTATATTTTGGAAATTGTACGTTTTACCTTGGGGACAAATGTCTTTATGGGGAGCAACAGTAATTACTAATTTACTTTCTGCAATCCCTTGGATTGGTAAAGATTTAGTAGAATTTATTTGGGGTGGTTTCAGTGTAGATAATGCAACTTTAAACCGATTCTTTAGTCTTCATTATTTATTACCATTCATCTTAGCTGCTTTAGCAGTTATGCATTTAATTGCAAAAGAAGAAAATGGATCAACTAATCCATTAGGTATTACAGCTAATGCAGATATGATTTATATGCATCCATATTACACATTTAAAGATTTAGTAACTATTTTCTTATTCTTTTTAGTATTAGCATTATTCTTATTTTATGCTCCTAATAAATTAGGACATCCTGATAATTATATTCCTGCAAATCCAATGCAAACTCCAGCATCTATTGTACCTGAGTGGTATTTATTACCATTCTATGCTATTTTAAGATCTATTCCTGATAAATTAGGAGGAGTAATTGCTATGTTTGGTTCTTTATTAATTCTATTAGCTATGCCTGTATTAGATACTTCAAGAGTTAGAGGTTCAGCTTTCCGACCATTAATGAAATTAGCTTTCTGGCTATTAGTAGTAGATTTCTTTATCTTATTATGGTGTGGAGGTCAACATGTTGAAGAGCCATTTATCTCTTTAGGACAAGCAGCAACAGCTTTCTATTTTGCTTGGTTCTTAATCTTAGTACCTGCAATTGGAATTATTGAAAATACTTTAATGGATTTAGCTGCTGAAAATAATAAATAATAATATTTACATTTTCATCAACTTTAAATGATTTCTGGGTTTTAATATTTTCATTTTAAAAATAATTTTCCAGAGAGGTCGCTATGCGACCCAAGGGGAAAGGGACTTTTTAATGAAATTTAATCCTGAGAAAGATTTTCGACACAGTCGAAGACTTTCTCTATTTGTAAAGGTATTATATTTAAAATAAATATACTCAATAGGACAAATATCCCGGCGCCGGGCAGCAGCATCGCCAGACGCCTGGCCCGGGATCAGGGAGATCCCTCTCCTGGGCTCTATTTTTACAGATTAAAATTCACTTAAGTATTTATTTTATATATAACCTATATTTATATAGGATTATTAAATTAATAATAATCCAAATAAATTATAAACTAATTTTTGAAGTCGAAGGATCTTTTGTAAATTTAAGAGCCCCTTTTGACCATTCATATACAAATCCGATAGTTAAAACAACCAAGAATAAGATTACTACCCAGAATCCCATTAATGATACTTCATATAAAGATACAGCAAATGGGAATAAGAATAATACTTCTAAATCGAATACAATAAATAAAATTGCAACTAAATAGAATTGAACAGAAAATTTCTGTCGAGCATCACCTAAAGGTGTGAATCCACACTCATAAGGAGATACTTTCTCACTATATGGTTTATTAACTGCTAATAAAGTATTAACAACTAATAGTACTAAAACTAATACAGGAATGAATAAAATAAAAAATGTTAATGTATTCATTACCAATAGAATAGATTTAAAGCGAGTAGGTGAACACTATTTAATAATGGAGTTGGATTTAAAACAAAGAAAATTAATAGAAGAGTAATTGTAGCAATTACTAAACTACTTGAAGTAGTTAATTCTCCTTTATTAGTTTCTACAATTTCAGTAGTATTTAAAGGATCAAAATGAATTACTTTAATAATTTTTAAATAGTAAGCAGCACTTACTACACTTACTAAAATAGCTACTAATGCTAAGAAGAAATAACCACTATGAGTTGCTGAATATAAAACCATCTGTTTACCAAAGAATCCTACTAATGGAGGAATTCCAGCCATAGAAAATAAACAAATAGCTAAACTTAAACCAAGTAAAGGATTTGCTTGAAATTGACCTTTTAATTGATTAATATATTGGATAGGTGAATAAACTGATAATCCTTTAGTTTGTACTAAATATCCAAAAGCAATTAAGATAAAGAATACATTAACACTAGTTAATGAGTATTGAATTAAATAAAATAAGAATGATTCAATTGATTCTTCACTATTAATTACTAATGCTAATAGTAAGAATCCTACATGAGAAATCGTACTAAATGCTAATAATCGTTTAATTCTATATTGAGCAAGTCCTCCAACAGTACCAATTACTAAAGATAATAAAGAACTAATTAATAATAAATTAGTCCATGAAGACCAATTAGTTAATTGAGTAAATCCTTGGAATTCTAAAATAAATACTAAAAATGCTACTTTAGGCATAGCAGTTAACCAAGTAGTTACTACTGTTGGTACTCCATCATAAACATCAGGAGACCAGTTATGGAATGGTGCTGCTGATACTTTAAATAATAAACCTACTACAATTAATAAAACACTAATTTCAATAGCATGATTACTAGTCATAGTTGAACATAACATATATAGTCCTTCAAAATTTGTTAATCCTGTGAAACCATATAATAAACTACTACCTAATAAAATTAAAGCAGAAGATAAACTACCTAATAAGAAATATTTTAATCCTGCTGCTGTAGCAGATTCTGATTCTCTATAAATAGTAGCTAAAACATAAACAGCAAAACTTTGTAATTCAATAGATAAAAACATAGTTACTAAATCACTACTAGAAATTAAACTAGTCATTCCTAATAAAGAAAATAAAGCAATTAATGGATATTCTGCTAATACAGATAATCCTTTATTTTTATTTACTAAAGTATTATTTTCTCCTAATAATAGTACTAATGCAGCTAATAAATAAATAAATACATCAATACTTTGAGTAATAGCTGTTACTTGGAATAATCCACCGAATACTCCTACTCCTGAACCTACTAAATCTGTATAATTTGTATTATAAGCTAGTAATGCAGAAAATAGTAATAAAATAATTGTAATTCGGTTAAAATAAATCGCTGGGATTTGAAGGGAAAATAGGGCAATCGCTAAAATCATGGTTAACACACCGAATAAAACCATTACTCATTTAACAACTTATTCGATAAAATCGAACTAATTCACTTGAAGTTTCATACTTCAGAAATTTATTTCCTCGAAGCCCCGGCCCGGCAAAGTCGGACCTGGACTAGTCTCAAAAGAGAGCTAGCTTATATATTTTATATGGACTTCAAGGACCTGCCCCAACACTTCCAGATTGGTATTAGGGCTGAAAGTCCAAGGACTAAATTAGATCATTATATGACCAGTATAAAATTTTTTATTTTTAATATTTAATTATTAATAAATAAAAAATATTATTAAATTCCCAGAGGTTTAACCCCTAAGATATAAATTTAAGATAAAATCCAGGAGCTTACTTTTATAAAAAATATCTTAAGTCAGATATTCTACTTATAATCTGCAGAAGGGTTTGTTCCTTCTCGGGGTTTTATTTATATAACCTTTATTATATTAAATTATTAACGAATTTGAGGAAGAAAAAGAAGAAATTTAAAGATTTTTAGTACATTCTTATAATCATATTCTTCCCCTTCTCCGGAAAAAATAAAAAATTTATGATCTTTTAGTTTCTCATTTAAAATGATACTTATAGAATTCACCACGAAAAGGTAGATCTTATTTGGCATAGCCAATTTAATAGAATTCCAAACCCATAAAGTTTAATTAATATTAAAAATTACCCCAACTGGGGTGATTTCCTCGGGCTATAATATAATTATAACAATTTATATACAGTATAACTGTATATAAATTGTTTGAACCAGTGGACTTTTGGGTTATTATATAATAAATATTATTTATTAAGATTGTACTGGTAAAGAATTTACAGTATGGAATGATGGTGGACTAGTTAATGACCACTCTAAAGTTGGAGCTGTTTCAGTTGCACCAATAGCTCGTGAGCTACTGAAGAATTGAGGAACATACCAATAGTTATTAGCTAAATTATATTCTTGTCGAGCTAATAGATCATATAATGCGTATAGGAATACTAATGAAGCTACGATAGAAATAATAGAACCAAAACTAGATACAACATTCCATCCAGTGTATGCATCTGGGTAATCAGGGATTCTTCTAGGCATTCCTGCTAATCCTAACATATGTTGTGGGAAGAATGTTAAGTTAACACCAATGAATAGACTCCAGAAATGAATTTGTCCTAATAATTCGTTGTAAGTTCTACCTGTAATTTTACCAACCCAGAAATAGAATCCAGCGAATAAAGCAAATACTGCTCCCATAGATAATACATAATGGAAATGAGCTACTACATAATAAGTATCATGTAAAGCTACATCCATTGATGCATTAGCTAACATTACACCAGTTAAACCTCCAATTGTGAATAGAGCTAAGAAACCTAATGCAAATAACATAGGAGTAGTAAATCGAAGACTTCCACCATATAAAGTAGCTAACCATGAGAAAATTTTAATACCAGTTGGTACAGCAATAATCATAGTAGCTGCAGTAAAGTATGCTCGAGTATCTACATCTAATCCTACAGTATACATATGATGAGACCATACAATGAATCCTAATACACCAATAGATAACATAGCATAAACCATACCTAAATAACCAAATACTGGTTTACCACTGAATACTGATACTACATGACTAACAATACCAAATCCAGGGATAATTAGAATATAAACCTCAGGATGTCCAAAGAACCAGAATAAATGTTGGTATAGAATTGGATCACCTCCTCCTGCTGGCTCATAGAAAGAAGTATTAAAGTTTCGATCTGTTAATAACATTGTAATACCTCCAGCTAAAACAGGTAAAGATAGAAGTAATAGAACTGCAGTAATTAATACCGCCCATACAAATAGAGGCATTTTATGGAAAGACATTCCAGGAGCTCTCATATTTAAAATAGTAGTAATAAAGTTCATTGCTCCTAACATAGAAGAGATACCAGATAAATGAAGACTAAAAATAGCTAAATCTACTGATCCACCTGAATGAGAAGCTACTCCTGATAAAGGAGGATAAACAGTCCATCCAGTACCTGCACCATTTTCTACAAAAGCACTAGCTACTAGTAAAATTAAAGAAGGTGGTAATAACCAGAATGAAATATTATTTAATCGTGGGAAAGCCATATCTGGAGCTCCAATCATTAATGGAACAAACCAGTTACCGAATCCACCAATTAATGCTGGCATTACTAAGAAGAAAATCATAACAAAAGCATGAGCAGTTACAATTACATTATATAATTGATGATCTCCTTGTAAGTATTGAACACCAGGTCCAGCTAATTCTAATCGAATTAGTACAGAGAAAGCAGTACCAATCATTCCTGAGAAAATTGCGAAAATGATATATAAAGTACCGATATCTTTAGCATTAGTTGAGAACAGCCATCTAATCATCTTAGAAGTTGTTATAATCCTTTTTTTTATTATTACTTATATTAATTTATAAATATAGATATTATAAAACCTTTATATTTAAGAGAAGGGAGGAAAATATTAAAATTATGTAGATATTTATTAAAATAATCTACTCTTGCTCGTTTAACCAAGCAAGATATTTCTCTAGAGATACAGCTTCTACTGCAATTGGCATAAATCCATGATGTACACCACAAATTTCAGAACATTGTCCATAGTAAACTCCTTCTCGTTCTACTAAAACAGAAGTTTGGTTTAATCTACCAGGAACTGCATCAATTTTTAATCCTAAAGAAGGAACTGCAAATGAATGAATTACATCTGCACCTGTTACAATAAATCGAATATGAGTTCCTACTGGTACAACTACTCTATTATCTACTTCTAATAATCGTAATTGACCTTCTTCTAATTCATCAGTTGGAACTAAATAAGAATCAAATTCAATAGATTCTCCATCCTCATTAACAAAATCAGAATACTCATAAGACCAATACCATTGATGTCCTAATGCTTTAATAGTCATAGCTGGATCAATAACTTCATCCATTAAATATAATAATTTAAAACTAGGGAAAGCAATAGCTACTAATACAAAAGCAGGAGTAATAGTCCAAATTAATTCAATTAATGTACCATGATTATGATATTTGTAAACAATTTTATTATTATTAGAGCTAAAATTAACCATTACTGAACATAATACCCAAGTAACTGCTACTAAAATAACTACTAAATAAAACATAATTTGATCATGTAATTCTACAATTCCTTCAAATGAAGGTGATGCTCCATCTTGGAAAGCTAATTGCCAAGGCTCAGGTGCATCATTCCATACAGGAGTAATAATATTTAATGATTTAAGCATATTTAACATAAATTCTTATGAACGATATTCCTTAGATAAAATAATTTTATATTATATGTATTATAGAACCCTAAACACAGAATACTCTTAATTTTAGATCTTCAGGCTGGGAACTATAAAGTTTAAATTAAGCTCTTTTAAAGCCCGGGGCTCAAGGTGCCCCTAATTCCAAACTCATTCGGGTTGGGAGCTAAGATTAAAAAAAATTAAAACCTGATCCTTATGGATCCTAATTTATACAAATTAAATTCCTGGACATAGTCCAATAATTTATAAATTAATGTAGATCAATAGAATCTTTTAAATAAGAACAAGTTAAAATTGTAAATACATATGCTTGAAGAATAGCAATACCTAATTCTAATCCAACTAAAGCTGTTAAGAATAATAGAGGTAATACACTAACTAGTAACATTACAGGTCCAGCTACTACCATTTTCCAAGTAAATGTAGAAATAATTTTTAATAGAGAATGTCCTGCAATCATATTAGCACCTAATCGAACACCTAAACTTACTGCTCGAGCAATATAAGAAATTAATTCAATTGCTACTAATAAGAAAACTAAACCTAATGGAGTTCCAGCTGGAACAAAGAATCCAAAGAATTTTAATCCATGTTTTTGGAATCCAATAATAGTTACACCTAACCAAATAGCTGTAGCTAAACTTAGAGTTAATACAAGATGAGAAGTAGCAGTGAAAGAGTAAGGAACTAAACCAATTAAATTACTAAATAAAACAAAGTTAAATAAAGTAAAGATAAATGGAACATAAATTTCATTAGCAGATCCAACTTGCTCTCGAACCATATTTAAAATAGATCCATATAAAGATTCAGAATGAATTGTCCATCGAGAAGGAATAATATATCCATTATTTCCAGATAAAACATTCATAGAAATTACAATACTTACAACTAAAATGATATAAAAACCAATGTTAGTTAAAGATAATTTAGTAAATCCAAAAATTGGAGCTAAAATGAAAACAAAATCATTAATTTCAAATTGCTCTAATGGATTGTTAACTAAAAAAGTAGTAGTTAAAGTTGACATTTTTATTTTTTATTAATGCTTTTTTATCATATCGGTACCTTAAATTCTCCAAAATTTTATAATTAAATCTTGAGGCGAAGCCCCTGGATCTCATTCGAGAATGAACTCGGAAGATATTTCTAATTATTTCAAGTAAACCTGAATAATTTAAAATATTTTATTATATAGTTTTCTATATATTTATATATAAAAAAACTAAGTTCCAAAAGGACTTGAATAAGAGAACAATTAAAATTTGAAAATAAATTTTAAATTAAACAACCTTCCTCAAAAGAATATCCTATTAGGGTAAATTTTTTTAAGACTAAAAGGTTGACCAAGACCCGAGTTTATACTAACCCTTTTATAGTAAGTATTCACATAAGTCAATCTTTTTAAAAATTGAGTTAAGATTGGGCCTAAGGTTAATTAATAATTTTTATTATTAAAATTATTAATCTTATAAATATAGGTTACCTTACTTATATTTAAGTGTATAACCTATATTAGTAAGGGATAATTTAATTATCCCTTATTTAATAATATTCCCTGGGACTCGCCCGAATGGGATCCAGGGGCTCTGCCCTGAGGTTGTTATTTTAATTATCTTCTTCTTTCGGATAATTCCAAAAGATATAGATAATTTAATTATCCACCCCACCAGTATACACTAATGAATAAGAATAACCAAACAACATCTACAAAATGCCAATATAAAATTGCTTGCTCAAATCCTAGATGATGATGATCAGTTAAATGATAAGATAAAACTCTAAATAAACCTACAGTTAAGAAGATTGTACCAATAATTACATGAATACCGTGGAATCCAGTAGACATATAGAAAGTAGATCCATAAACACTATCACTGAATGTAAATGGAGCATTATAGTACTCAAATCCTTGGAAACCAGTAAATACTGTAGCTAAAGCTACAGTAAGAATTAATCCATAAATAACTCCTGCTCTATTACCTTGAATTAAGCTATGATGAGCATAAGTTACAGTAGCACCTGAAGAAAGTAAAATTACAGTATTTAATAATGGAACCTCCCATGGATTTAATGCTTCAATTCCTGCTGGTGGCCATTGAGCACCTAATTCAACAGTAGGAGCTAAAGATGAATGGAAGAATGCCCAGAAAATACTAATAAAGAAGAATACTTCAGAAATTACAAATAGAACAAAACCTAAGCTTAATCCTTTTTGTACTGCAAAAGTATGATGACCTTGGAAAGTTCCTTCTCGAGAAATATCTTTAAACCATAATGTCATAGTAGCAATTGTTGAAATTACTCCAAGAGTTAATAAAAATAAACCATTAGAGAATCCTTGGAATGTCATTACTCCTGATAAAGTTGTAACTAAAAGAGAAAATGATACAGCAATTGGCCAAGGTGACGCTTCAACTAAATGAAATGGATGTGCTTGAACTGATCTGTTCATTAATTTTGTTGTCATATTATATATAATTCCTATCATTCATTATATTTAAAATAAAATGTTAATAATAAATTATTAAAATAGTTATTTATCCCTTTAAAATACCCTACTCCATTAAATAATGGGTGGGAAATTTATTAAATTATTTAAGTCTCCCGAGCATAGCAATTTATATGCAGTATAGCTGTATATAAATTGTTATAATTAGATTATAGCCCAGATAAGACAACTCTGAGGAGCCAATGGCCCGAAAGACGTAGTAGATATATTTAAATTATTCTACGCCCCTTGAAGTAATCCCTCCGGGCTCCACCCGGGGGACTATTTTAATTTTATTTAATTTAAATCCAATTCAGTATTACCAAGTGAACCTATTTATTTTAATAAAATCCCGAGACTCCGCTCCTGAACTTCGGAATTCAAGGAGACCTTACCTCTCGGAATCTTAATTTTACCTACTTGAATAAGAAAAATTATTCCTCAAAATAAAATTAAAATTAAATAATATTTGAGGTCGTAGGGACTCGAACCCTAATAATACCGATTAAAAGTCGGGAACTTTACCGATTAAGTTACAACCCCTAATCCATATACTCATAATAAATTTAAATAATCCCGGAGCTTCACTCTGAAACCCAGAATTCAAGAGACCTTGATTCTTGAGATTATATACAGAAATATATCCATATAATTTATTCTTTAGCCGAATTCTAGAATTAACCCGAAGTTTTTTCATATTATAATTCCAGAAAATTTTATATTTTAAATTATTTTTTTTAGTTTCTGGGGAAGGATTAGAAAAATAATTTCCTAAAAGTCGAGGTTACTTATAATTTAATATTAGTATATAACCTATATAAATAAGAAGAGATTATATTCTCTCCGGATTTAACCATTCAGCCACTCGTTCCCGAACGGCTACCTTGTTATGACTTCAGACCAGTTGCTCGTTACCCTTCGAAATCCTAAGATAACTTCAGGTGTAACTTACTTCCAGCCCGTGACAGGCAGTTAGTAGATCTTGAAGCTTTCATTTCACCGCAACGTGCTGATTCGCGATTACTAGCAATTCCTAATTCATGAGCTCGAGTTACAGAGCTCAATCCACAAAGAGAAAATTTATGGATTATCTCCAAGTTACCTTATTGAATCCTTTTGTATTTCTCCTAGCTGCACGTCTGTAGCCCACTCCATAAGGGCCATGAGGGCTTGTCTTAGTCCTAATTATTCCAGTTTATCACTGGATGCTCAATTAGATATTAACTAATTGCAAGGGTTTTGTTCGTTATGCGGACTTAACCTTACATCTCACGACACGAACTGAAGACAGCCATGCAACGCCTGTGTTACATTCAAGGAGTGGTAAGATGTTGTGCGGATCATCACATTAAACAACATGCTTCACTGCTGGTTTTCAAGACCCTCTATACTTTTGGGTTTCAACCTTGCGGCAGTACTCCCCAGGTGGAGTGCTTTAATCTACATTTATAAACTGATTAAATAACCAATTTAAGGCACTCATCGTTTACGGTATGGACTACACGGGTCTCTAATCCGTTTTGCTCCCCATACTTTCGTACCTTAGCGTCAGTATTTAGTTAGAAAAAAGCCTTCGCCTTAAGCGGTCTTCCGAGTATCAACAGATTCCATCCCTACTCTCGGAGTTCCTTTTTCCTCCATTATACTCTAGTTTCATAGTTACTGAAAAGCTCTTATACATTTAGTTCGATACCATTCAGTCTTATGATACAGCCTACGTACCCTTTAGACCCATTTATGATGAATAATGCTTACCCCTCTCGTATTACCGCGACTGCTGGCACGAGATTGGTCGGGATTAATAGGAAAGTACAGTCATTATCTTCCTTTCCGTTAGGACTTTATCAAATTAATGTATTCGTCCTTCTAGGTGACTGGTTCAGCCTTTCGGCCATTGACCAAGATTCCGCACTGCTGCCGATACTTTGCTCGTGTGGGCCTTTCTCATTCCCACTGTGGTTGATCATCCTCTCAGACCAACTATAGATCATTGGCTTGGTAAGCCGTTACCTTACCAACTACCTAATCTATTCAATAGGTACATCCATAGGCA
>Ga0131853_10005045_pt1 | contig 23780 bp, 12 predicted proteins | sample TergutLab28metaG_FD_92764 | JGI IMG/M metagenome (GOLD analysis project Ga0131853, IMG submission 92764) | Labiotermes labralis P1 segment gut microbial communities from Petit-Saut dam, French Guiana - Lab288 P1 (version 2) (version 2) | ecosystem: Host-associated > Arthropoda: Insects >...
AGTCACGCTAAAGAAAGAAGAACCACAGAAACCAAAGGAAGAGGTAGAGGTGAGTGATGAAATAACTTTGAGGAAGCCAGAGAAACCACAAGAACTTGTGGTGGAAGAAGTAGCTGAGGAGATTACAATCCAGAAAATAGAGCCACAGAAACCGAAGGAAGAAGAAGAGGTGAGTGATAAAATAACTTTGAGGAAGCCAAAGAAAAAGAAACCAGTGGTGGAAGAAGTAACTGAAGAAGTCATCCTAAAGAAAGCAGAACCACAGAAACCAAAAGAGGAGGTAGAGGTGAGTGATGAAATAACTTTGAGGAAGCCAGAGAAAAAACAGGAACTTGTTGTAGAAGAAGTAGCTGAGGAGATCACAATTCAGAAAATAGAGCCACAGAAACCGAAGGAAGAAGAAGAGATGAGCGATAAAATAACTTTGAGGAAGCCAAAGAAAAAGAAACCAGTGGTGGAAGAACTAACTGAGGAAGTGACACTAAAGAAAGCAGAACCACAGAAACCGAAGGAGGAGGTAGAGGTGAGTGATGAAATAACCTTGAGGAAGCCAGAGAAACAACACAAACCTGTGGTGGAAGAAGTAGCTGAGGAGATCACAATCCAGAAAATACAACTTCAGGAACCGAAGGACGAAGAAGAGGTGGTTGAAGAAATCACATTACGTACACAAAAGGATACCACGGCTGATGATGTGAATGAAGAATTTACTATTAAGCCGAGAAGGAAAGGTTCAAAGAAAGAACCAGTACAGGAAATAACAGAGGAAGTTACTTTGAGGAAGCTGAAACCAAGGAAGAAACCTGCACCTAAAGTTCAGGAAGTTACAGAAGTAGAGACTGTAACCATAGTACCTGGTGTTACCAGAACAAAGGAAGAGATTGAACAAGAATTTAATATTCAGCTTCATACCTATGAAGAAGAAGATGTCACAATGTCAGGTAAGGTACTTCTCAAGAAACAACGTCCAAAGACTTTTGCTGAAGAAACTGGGGAAGAAACAATTAGAATCACTCAAGAAATAGAAGGTCCAGAGGAGGTTGAAGTTGTAGAAGAACCTGAAGATGAGGAGGTAGTGCAACTAGTTAGTATTAGGAAACATCCTCATCGTACAGTGGAGGAGCCAGAAGAAGAAGAAATAATACATCTGCGACCGGGTGCAATATCAGAGGATATGGAGGAGAACTTCCAAGTGCAACTGAAACGCAAAACAACACGAGATGTGCAACAAACATCATATTCAGTGCAGGATGTGGAGGAGGAATTTCAGATTGGCCTTAAAAAGAAGAAACCAGCACCAGAAGGCACACAGTTTGAGGAGGAGTCTTTGGAGCTGAAGTTGAGACCCAAACACAAGCCATCGCCAACTCTACAACAAGGTTAAAAAATCTGTCATTACTGCTTCAGTTCCAGCTGTAGTTAACAGAGATTACCGCTTATATAAATACACAGTACTAATGCAGTGCCATAACACCATGCTTATTTCTGCTTATTCTGCTTTATCATATCACATTCAAGTGTGCCATAACAATTTTTATTGTGCTGATGTAATTACTTAGCTGTTTGCTGTTGTATTGCATAGTCTGCTTACTCTGAAGCAATTTCAATTCCATTTGCTCTCTATTTGTGCAGATAGTGTGTTGCCTGCATACTTCTTTTTATTTTTTTTTATTGTTAAATGTATTATCTTTTAGAAAAAGGAGGATCTTTTCTCGTCTGGATATTTCTTCAGCAGAAATGTATCATCCACTACTCTATAAAGCAGCAAAAATTGTATGATGTTACCATTAAAGTAAGTATAGATGAAAACAGAACAAGCAATAAGGTTTGTCAGAAACAGAGTTGATTACTGTATATGTTCCAAATAACACAGCTTAAATGTTTTTACTATAATTGTATATATTGCCTACCTTCACACAGTAATGAAGTATGGCATTATATTCTGGGGCAAGTCAACAGAAAATAAAATGAGTCTTTCAGCTTCAAAAGAAAATAATCAGAATTATGAATGGATCTGAATCTAGAACTACATGCAAACCACTGTTTCGGTCATTGGAGATATTTACATTACCTTTGCAGTACATACTAACTATCCTTAATGAAATTTTTGTCACATAACCTAGAAATTTATATATTTAACTGTACAGTTCTTTGTATTACTATGAGAAATAAACTCCAGTTGCATAAACCAACAGCCAATCTTACAATACACCAGAAGGGTATCTGCTGTATGAGTATGAAGATCTTGAATGAGCTACCTGAATATATTGCAGAATTAGTAATGGATAGAAAACACTTTACATCAATGTCAAAAAAGTACTTAGTTAACAATTCCTTTCGTTCACTTGAAGAATTCATTAATGATTAAATACTTATATGAGGGAAGTCTGATCATGTTTATGTTCACCAAAACATGTTTCGGCCTATTTCATGACCCCACAGTTACATGAAGAAGGTTTTAGGTAGAGGCCTCTTATTTTCACATTAATCATTAATACAATAGAACTATTATTCCCAACAGTGGAATAATAATAAATGACAAGCAGCCCAGTCAAAATAATCCACTTATTTCTTAACGTTTATTTGCTCAAAGTGTCCTGTAGATCAGAAAAAGCGTATTTTACTGATGTGTGGGTGTGTAGTGGATGCGATATGCATGATGGGGTTTAATAAATTTGACCCTCTTGTGGTATAAAACTGTGAAAATAAAAGGATAGGTGAATCCTAATACCAATCTAATATTAACAGTAAATTAGTTTACATTTTACAACATAAGTAACTTACTTTTCAGATTCTGTTTGGTGTAGAGCATTAACTTGTAATTTATTATTACATTTCCATATAAGATTTTGATTTTCTCTTTAATCTCCTTGTATCACTACTTGAAGTAGCTTTACATTCGGGACTTGCTGTCAGGTGTACTGACTGGAGTAAACAATAGGAGAGTTCCACTAGAAATGTTGGAACAGTAGTGATTATTAAATGCAATGTTTTCTGTTCTCATTTTGTTATGAAAAAAGTTATAATTCATTTATTCTTCTAACATTGTTTACATCTTTGCTATAGACATAAAGACAGCATGTATATTACAGCACATATTGTGCGTGATGTGTCGTATCCACTACTATAGATTACTACTGAATGAAAGTATTTTGTCAGGGATAGGAGTGGAGATGCTGTCGCACTATCTAGGTTACATATGTTGAATTGTTGCTTCAAAAAACTTATTGCAGGTCACTGTTAATTTAATGTTTGTTTGGTAAAGTTCTTTGTGAATGTAAAATTTCTGCAAAGCATTCATGAAATTTCATTTGTTGACAATTTACATTACTTCATTGTCCAATCTACGCGGTGCTTTGAGTGGTAAAACATTATGAAAGGAATTAATTCTTTTGGTTTTAACCAATTTTGTCTTTTATTCTTCCATTATATAGAATTCTAGGTTTATTGTATTGATGTCTAAAGGAGAGACCTCTTCCTAAAACTTCCCTTCATATACCTGTGATACTACCTGTTGATGGCCATGAATAGGCCAAAATATGTTGTTGTGAACATCAAGTGTATACAAAATCCTTTAAGGGGTGTTATTCAAAACATGTAATTGACTCTGTGTGATGAATACAACAGGATGATGACACCTAAGGTTTGTCATAAATCAGTTTTGCTGTGCAAGTGTGCTGTTGCTTTCCTGTTTCTAATACATATACATGTGAAATTTGTGAAGGAACACAACTCTTCGGCTTAGGTGTCCTAAGAGTCACTTAATCAAGACATTGAAGTGCATAGCTGTGATTACTGTTATCTGTGTGCAGGTTCTTATTTTCAACATTCAAACACTGAACGATGTGGACAATAATTTGAACCATTTTTCTGGCTTGATATTGTTACTTCCTGCTTGTGATTGGTTGTAAATAAGTAGTGCTTTCCTGGGAAGTTAGTATCTGAAAGGTATTAATTAGTCTATGGTCAGTATAATACCGGTAAAGAGAATTTCAGGACATCCTGTGTATATGTATTGTCACAGAGCAAATGTGTTCCTTTACAAAAGACTGAAGTCAGTTATGGGTGACTGGAAACCAAATGTTTTAAGGGGTTATCTTGAAATATGTGCTTATTCATACCTTCTGAGATTTAAATGCATAGGAAATACTATTCCTATATTGTCATTTACCATGGATAAAATTTCGTATTGTAAAAAAGGAATAATCATGTGCTTGAAAATACATTGCCTAAAGTGATTGTCACTTGTGGCTACAAATGACTAAAGTAATATCTTTTGTCTATACTTTCTTACTATAATCATTCATATCATGACTGTTGTTATGTGCTGCAATAGTGAAGGAGTCACTGTGCAACCAAACAAATTGTTTTTAACCAATGTGATAAGTTGCCATTTGTGAAGAACACATAACTAAAAATGTGTCTGATTTGGTGCTTAAAATTTGAAACACTGATTTTCTCGTATGATTAATTTTTTAGGAAAGATCTCATTCCAGTCTCATTATTTTATTTTTGCACTTATTTTGTCATCTGAGGTTTTAGAAGGAATACTTGATGTGTTAAGCATATGTGCTTGTAAGCATTAGTGCACTGTACCTCGCATTTCCAATTTTTATACTATTATTGTTACAGCCATTTGTATATGGCTGCCAAGCAATAAAATGTGCCATTTTTAGAGGGGCTTAGATCGAAAGTTATTGTTTTGTTTGTCATCTTCTCTAGTCCTGTTCTTTTAGCAAATTCTAATCCTTCTACAACTTCAAACTTAAAAAAGATCACATTACGCTAAGTAATTCATACAGTGATATAGCAAATTTGATAGAAGACTGAAACCTTGGTTGAGATCTGTCTTTTTACTCACCCTCCTTGTAATTTTTCAGCATGTTATTTAACTGACTGAGTTATATTAATTCTGTAAATCATTTAAGTAATATTTGTGTGTATTATAATTGAACACCTCAGCAGACAGATTCCAGTTCATTTGACAGTCTGTTGTACATTACAGCTCTGGCAGTGCACAGAAAGGACAGTGCATTTCAGTACAAGCAGAGGACAACATCTTATGTATACATTCTGTGCCTATAGTGTTCTTCCCCCCCCGTTGCTTGATGCTTAATTTTCGTTGCAGATGTTCACCTGTTGATGTCTCACAATCTGACTGACTTATGGGGTGATTTAAATGACATTGTTCATTGAATATGTGGGGATAATAAAAATGTTACAAAACCTCGAGGCCAGTTGCATGTAAACAATATTAACTTCAATAGAGTTTCTTCAGTTTATTCATATGAAGCCTTTGATGAAAGTTTTATCCATAAATATGACATTAAACAAACGTGAAATGCAGAGTTCCAGTTCCTCAAATATCGTACCTCTCTACATGTAGTAGTTCAGGAGTGATGAGGAATCTTGCATGAGAAAAGATTTATTGGTATGTAGAACTTAAAACTGCATTCTTTGAAAACAGACAGTCTTTAGCTAGAGCAACCCAGTGGTATACCATTTTGTGTATGTGTTTTGTGTGTTCCATCTAAATGCAAAGGGGAACTCAGGAGGCACATTTTTAGGGAATATATTTTTATCTATTCAACATTTTGGTGGGATGTAATTGTGTTAGAAAGCTGAGGCAGTAAATTGTCTTTGGATTCCCTGGTTTGTGGACTGTACCCTTCATCTGTTATTCTGCAGAGAAAAGTGAAATTTTGGTGACTGAATCTGGTCCACTCTGTACGTGAAAAGTTGGGGTAACACTTAACTCAGCTGACTGTGATGGAAGGACATATTTTCAATCTCTAAACCCGTGACATTAATAGCCACATACGCTGAGACCTCAGCAGTGCATCTGACCAAGCGTTTAAGCTATTTATGTATGGTTTGCCATGATAAATATTTTGCATATAAATCTACAACATTTTGGTCATGGGCTTTCTTTATGTGCTCACAGTGAATAAATTTCCCAGTGACAACACAATATCCCAGGAGATCGGAATAATCAAATAACATTAAACTTTGGTTAACATGACTTTGTGAGAAAAACTTAACATGGGAATTATCTATAGAGGGAGCCAGTATTATTGCAGAGCTTCAGTAGTATCACTGTCATTAGTCAGTATCATATCCTTCTTTCATTTGTGTGAGTAGGAAAGCCAAGGTGAAATTTGGACTTTACTGTAGTGACAGACTTCGATATAAATGAATGTATGTGGAAATTAGATTGCTTGTGCAGTGAGTGCAGTGCACTGTCCTCTCTGCCAGAGATCTGTATTAGCTGTTAACAAATACTGTACTGATATTCCTGTATTGACAGTATTAAGAAACAAGAGTTTATAAATCTCTGCACTTTATTTTACAACTTTTGTAATGATTACTTAATGTAAAAACCAGTGTAATATTTTAAACTTCCACTTAGCTAAAATGTTTTGAATGTTCAATAGCTACCAGTTTTATAATAAATGGATACTTACATAATCTCTGGTTAATGTTTATAAGCCCTTCATATTCTAATTTGCTTCCTTTTTTTTCTGTATATTGTATTAATTCTGTGTGATCATATTTCAGCCATAGAGAGTAGTAATTTCCATTAACTGTTATTGAATCTCTTACAGGGTTATTACATATGAGTACTTTGCTTGAACATTATGTTTAATTCATTTTCAGAAGCTGTCTCTCTTAGCATAACCAAAGAAACTGAGTTGTTTGAAGAAGGTAAGCAGTCATTACATGCAACTCATCATATTACATTCCTTGCATGTGTTTCATTCATTATTTCCTGTACAAAAGTAGTCACATGCTAACCTGGAAGTGGTGTAAGCTTGGGGGTTGCTGCGGATTATATTTGGACATGAGAGACTGGAAGTAATTTGAGGCTGGAGAATATTGTTTAATGATTAGCCTCATAATTTGTACTCCACACCGGATACCATTAAGTTGACGAAACAGAAGAGGACAAGCGGGGCATGACATGTAACATGAATATCAGAGAAGTACATACACACTCTTTTGGGTAGGAAAACTGAAGGGAAGAGACCACTTGGAAGACCTGAATGTAGGTGGGAAGATAACATTCAAATGCATGTAAAATAGGATGACAGGTTTTGGCCTTGATGTGTGTAGCTTCAGATAGGGACCAGTGGTGGGCTCTTGTGTTTAAAATGTGAGTATTTTCTTAATAAGCTTGGAAAATATTCACTTCTCACAAGAAGACACTTCTCCATGGAGTCAACTTGCTTGGATTTGATTAAGGAAAGAAGAGACAGTATACCATATTTACATTAAGACTTTATTTCCTAATTCATTGTCTGAAAAATGAGACATTGCCTTGTAATTGTATGCAAAGTTAAATATATTATGTATGGTATTTTCTTCAAACTTGAGGACCTAGAGTTGGATGGGGGTTGTCATATTTATGGGCAAATAAGGTAATTGGTTGGTAAATCCGTGCAATAAGATTTTGTTCTAAGTGACTTTACATATTTTTTCTACTGAACCTTGTCTGTTGGTTTGCATGCTTAACCTGAATTTGTGGTCAAAAAAGACATTTTTGGAATTGTTCATTTCACAAATAAAAAACTAACAGCAAAAACTAGGAAATTACCCCCTAATTCTGCTTGGAGTAATGTAATAACCACAAATGAAAGTCATGCTTAGAAGTGACATATTATTGTTCCATCAGCTGTAAGAATTAGTTTATGATTGAGCTTAAATTGCATATTTCATGTAAAACATAGATTGTCTCTTAATTTTATTTCAACTGTATATCATGGAGATGTGGGATTTAAGGTTTATCTTGGTACACCAGCAGATTATATTACACGTGCCTTTATTGTTCATAGTGTTGCAATTTAAACTGTAAGAAAATAAATGAAGGTTTAATAGAATTGTCTGGTGCACAGAGATTTTTTAAAAATTTTCCTTGTTAACTTGTGCACAGTAAATTTGAATAATTTTAAAATAAGGAGATTACACCTTTCTGGATGTGATGCCATTTGGTCTGACAGCAATAGGAAGAACACACTGCCTCCATTTCCTGGATAGAAGAGTTTCCCCTGACGATTGAGTCAGTACCTATCAGTGAAACAGTGGTAGATTTCTAGCAGACTATCCAAGATCACATCCCAGATGATGGTAATCTTCATATGACTAGAAGTTGATACTTTAAGCAAATAAATATTTATCTTAAATACTGATTCAGTTATCTTTTTGTGTGTGTGTGTCCGAGTGCAGCAAATATTCTTATTGTGTCATTTATATTTGCAGATTTGAAAGAAGCCTTGGTAACTGAGTTACGGGAGGTTGACCTATTCTTCGCAGTAACCTCATATGTGGCTGAGAATGAAGATGCAATTAATTTGGTTGAAGGAGAACGTGTTTATGTGCTTGGTGAGTACCTATTGTTGAATGTGACTGGTGTTCATAATCAAGCAATATTGTGTGTAGAATGTTTATTGGGTGGGTGTGGACTGGGTTCACCTGGGTTATGACAGGGAGAAATGGCAGGCTCTTGTTAACATGGTCGACCTTTGTATCATTGTAGGTGCATTATATTTGGAAAAAGAAGGTAAAAATTCACTTCGTGCTGCTTTACTTATGATCAAAATGACTACATGAGCTGAGTAAGTGGTAATGCTTTCGTCTTGAATGTGGAATGTGTGCAGTCTGACAGGATTTTTTTCGTGTGTTTCTCAGTACATCTAGGCAGATGGCAGGATAACTCCTCACATTATGTTATGACCATTTCTTCTCCCATTCCTTCAAATTTGTTATTCATTAACCATCATATGGTACTATTAGACAGTATGAGCGTGTGAAGCACACTGCCAGCAGTCTGATGAAGTATACTGTGCGTTAATTAGTTAAGTGATAATTGAATGCATTAATTCAAAACTTAACTCAGGTCTAATTAAGAAAAGGAAATAGGCTGAGGGTTTTTGAGATTACAGGGCTCAGGAAGATGCTGGGACCAAAGACAGGAGTGTTAATTGGAGACAAGAGAAAACTGGATAATTAGAAGCTTCATGATTCATACTTCTCATAAAATATTACATGAGTGATCAAATGAATGATAGTAAGATGGACGGGCATGTGATGTGTATGATAGTAAGATGGGCGGGCATGTGATATGTGTGATAGTAAGATGGGCAGGCTTGTGATGTGTGTGATAGTAAGACTGGCGGGCATGTGATATGTGTGATAGTAAGATGGGCGGGCATGTGATATGTGTGATAGTAAGATGGGCGGGCATGTGATGTGTGTGATAGTAAGACTGGCGGGCATGTGATGTGTGTGATAGTAAGATTGGCAGCATGTGATGTGTATGATAGTAAGATGGGTGGGCATGTGATATGTGTGATAATAAGATGGGCGGCCATGTGATGTGTATGGGGAGAAGAGTAATGCATAATAGGTTTTGGTGGAAAGCCTGAAGGTAAGAAACCGTTTGCAAGACTAACTGTAGATTGGAGGATATTAAAATGGATTGTACAGAAATAGGGTGGGTGGTTATGGATTAGAATAAAGTGGCTCAGGATAGGGACAAGTGGTGGGCTGTTGTGAACATGGTAATGAACCTCTGGGTGCCATAAAATCTTGATTAGCTTTTGGTTTTTTAAGACAGACTGCTGCATGGATTTGGTATAGCTCATATAATGACTGTAAAAACTGTATATGTCTTTGATAAATTCATGTTACTGGTCCTGTAATTTACTTGCCCTTTGAAATAAATGAAATGTAACACAGTTTAGTTTGCCTTATCCAGGATCCTTAGTGTAATAAATGTAAGTTTATACATTAACACTAAATACTTAACTACAACAGCTAACAATGTTCCATTGATATATTTCATTATGATAGCAGTTGACAGTACTCAATTCATGTATTTAATTATGATAACAGATGATAGTATTCCATTAATATATTCAGTTATGATAACAGCTGACAATATTACACTGATATCACTCAATTATTTTACCAACCATTGCACTTATATAAATTTGTAAAATTTACACATTAAAACATTAAAAATGCTCCGACATGTTTCAGTCCTAGGACCATCTTCAGGGAGCTATAAAAAAAAAAATTACACTGATATATTTAATTATGAGAACGGCCGACAGTGTTGCATTGATATATTTGTGTTTACATTGTAGAACAACATAACTCAGACTGGTGGTTTGTGCGGAAATACCTTACTCAAGAAAAGGGTCTGGTACCAGCTGCTTTGCTCCAAGATGAGCCCAGCTACACAGCTTATGTTCAAAAGAAAGTGCACCAAAAGATTGATAAATTGCCAGTATTTGAGAGTAAGTATGTGTGAAGAACATTTGTTCAGTGTGAGCAGAATTGGTATCAGTGTTGATGAAACGTGTTGCTTTGGTGAAACAGGCACATACATTTTTCTTGAGGATCATAGCTTACAGTGGTGGGAAATATGATATTTTATAACATAATTCTGAAATTTGTAAATTAGTTCTGTGCTTCCTCTGGAGATTCTGAGTTGGGTAGGGTGTCCTCAGGATGGATAACTAGTCCCTCGCTGAGTAAGTTTGCTGGTAGCTAACCTCAGGGCCTCCAAACACAAAACCGAATCCCTTTGAAATCATACCACTACAGACCACAAGGAAGGAGAACAATTGGAAAACCAAAGAAGCGTTGGCGCAAGCAGCTGTAACTCTGGAGACGGAATGGATCAAAGGGTCCAATCCTTGATGTTTATGATGATGATGATGATGATGAATTCTGAAATTTTATGATCATGAGATTTGGTCTGTGATATATGTGATTTATGAAAATGGTCAATCAAAGGATGTAGTTTGCCCAGCATATTCCCAGCAACAAATGTTTTCAGAGGCGGACTGGGTGAGCACTGTTTGAGGTAAATCACCAACACAAGGGAGCATACTTCTCTCATCTATACCTCGTGTGTATTCATTACTGTGGTCTTAATATTGTGCCTGTTACATTTCTTTAGCTTGGCATTCACATAGCATGTGGCATTTACCCAGACCAGTTCTCACTTGATCATTTCAGATACAGTTTGTTCTGTTTCTGTCACATATCATATTTGCTGCTGTCCCTTTCAGTCCTAAGTGATGACATTTTTGGTTGAAGTCGTTTTTCAATTGTAAGATGCAATCTGTGAAATGTGCAAGGGCTTATTTTTTTTCTTAACTTGCAAACAAAAAAGGGGAAAGGGGTCAAAGGAAGAAATGACTTTGCAGGCTCTAGTTGATTGACACCTAGCAGGTGAAGATTGTGTTTGTGTCTGTTTTGTCATCCAGTAAGCAGTGTGGATGCTCTTTGATCACATGACATAGTTGAATTAGGTGACCTTACCCTTCATAGGAAGTAAGTAACTGAACTAGAAATAATTAATTTGGAGTATCTAGTAAAACAAAGGCATAGAGTCTTATTAGTAAAAATAAAATCAGTTTATAAATGAGAACTCTGCAGTAACATACGTGTGTTTCTTAAGAGTTGTAGGTGTTTTGAAATTTATTTGCAGCAATCATTTGTCTGATTTTGAATTAAAAGCCTAGCACTTTTTACCAAGGGTTTTGGCACTATATGCATATAAGTGTCCTGTATTTTTTGCTTTATAATTTCTGCAGAGCTGACTCCAGGTGAGCATTCATCTGCCCCTCGCTTCGTGCAGAAGTTGCAGCCCAAACATGCTCCAGATGGTACAACAGTGCAGTTTGAATGCCAGGTTGAAGGAAACCCAAGACCACAGATCACATGGTTTAAAGAAACTGCAATTATTCTTCCATCACAGGATTTCCAGGTGAGAATTCAAGTGTAGGTGTGTTGTCTGTCTCCTTGTCCATTCCTGCTCTTCTTTGTTTTTCCATCCTTTCTACTTTCTGTCAATCAGTAATTTGCATGTCCCTAAATACTGTTTTTCTTTCATGAATTGGAATCATTAAATATTATTTTCCTATTTATGAGCAAAATATATACAGTAAATAATGGCTGATTGAGCTTCTGTTTGGCTCCATTTAAGAGTATGGAATAGGAGCAAAAAGTGATTTGTAAAAGGAGTAAGTACTGTGCAGTCAGGTCTCGTTTGACTTGATTTCTGTTAGTGTGACTACACTTTAACACGACTTTGTAATCCACACCATTTTTTTTAAATTTACATGAAAATTTTCAGATAAACACGATTTGGTATAGGCAATCCGTGGCCGCACTCATCTTCTGTAGGAGGCTAGCAGAGAGTGATGTCACTGTTATGCCATCAGTCACATGTATGGATTAATTGTGTTTAGTGGTGTAATCATATGACTCATGTAGTTTCCTGTTCAAAAGCATTGGTTCTTCTTACTTACAAAAGTGAGAAATGTAACTCTACATCACCTAGTGTAATCCAAGTGAAAAACAGCAGAAGACAATCAGTATTGAAGAGAAATTAGTTGTAATAATCTGGTTTCAATATGGTGAGCGAATTGTTGATGTATGCTGTAATGTTAGACTCGCTCATAGCACTGTATGTGCAATTTGTGACAATGATGATGAAATTACAGAAATTGCTTTCTCAGGGGTAAAAACCTTTGTGTAGCCAGACTGCCACAGTCCTTTTGCAATGAACCATACCAAAAACTATTAATTTTTTTATTGAATTAGAAATAAGTATATTGTGTAGAAATGTATGTATGCTGTGCAGAAATGTGTATATACAGTACATATATGCTCTACAGGTCTGTATGTTCAGCAGTTGTATAGTCATACTCTATATATCATGAAGCTGTAAATCGTCTAACCTCCAGGAAACACACCGTTTTAAATGGGAATTTAGTCTTCAGTCCACACAGTGTTTTTCAGGAACATGACTCTGACTTAAAATGAGACCTGTCCGAATGATGTTTGAAATTTATTTTAAATGTCGATGAAGTTAATTCACACCTCCTGTGAAATTTTGTATAGGAAGTATAATGCATAAGTTTTATAGATTTTCTGTCTTACCTTGCCATCATGAGTTTCTGCTGCAAGTCCTAATAAATTTTTTCTTTCTCGGGTGACAGAATATTTTATCTACCTTTCCTTTTGCTTGTTGATGATATATAATATGATACATTAGTAAACTGAATATTTCACATTTTTTTTTTTTTTATATTTCAAAACAAATATCGGGCTTCATGTTAATTTACATGCTCCATAATTTTAAGCAAGCAATGTTCAAGGGCTCAGGTACCATTTTCTAAATACAAATATATTCTTTTGATGACATTAATTCTTTGTCCAGAACTGCACAAACATAATAAGTCTCTCATTTCAGAATTCTGTGGAATTAAACTAAATTAACAATTGAAATAATTTACTAATATTCTAGCACTTTTTATTCTTACATCTTTATGTTAATGGAGTAAGGAAACAGGTGGTGTTCCTGCCTTGTGATTTGGGTGATTATCCCAGCCTGCACACCAAGTAATTCATTTTACTTGAGTGCGAGTAGTAAATGTGTTTGTGTTTATTTCCTGTAGATACAGTACCATTTGTTTCTTTGAGAAAAATGACTTTTATTTTCCCGCTAGTTAATGCATTATTATAGTGAAATGAATATGTAATTTTTGTTATATTCAGCACCTACAGTAGCAATTCGCTGAAGGTTTTATTCAGCACATACAGTAGCATTTCTCTAAAGATTGTGTTCAGCATATAGCATAGCCATTCTCTGAAGGCTGTGTTGAGTCCTAACAGAAGTTTCTTGGATCATTATGGTGGTGGACCAATGGAGTTTGAATGCGAGTGAATATAAACAAGTGAGACTTTACAAGAAATTTGTCACACCAGAATCAAAATATATGTGGGACCACATAAAATGGTATTTGTTCTTTCAGATATATTATGATGAAGATAAGGTGGCCACACTCATTGTCAGGGAGGTGTTCCCTGAAGATGCTGGAAGGTTCACATGTGTAGCAAAGAATACCGCTGGTTTTGCATCCAGCACAACAGAGCTGGTTGTAGAGGTTCCACTGTCAGACCATGGTTCTGACACTACAATTTCGGTATCAAGAAAGAGTCTTTCAAGGTAATTAGTTACATTTCAGATTTACAAATATTGAAATGTTCAGCCAGTAAAACTGCCATTTGTTACATTTGAGCTGCACGTGATATGTTGGTATGTAAGGCTGCAGCTCCATTTCTCAAACACTTCTGGTTATGGAAAATATTGAGATGGTTCAGCACTAATGACCATTCATCTTTACTTTATATCTTGGTTTATATTTTAAGACATTTATATTCACATATTCTGTGTCGGTATGTACATAGGCACATGGATTATTTTATTCGTATTTCCTGTATGATTTCACACATAGATCAATCATTTTGTAATTCTTGTCAACCCTAGTAGTGTACCATGTATATGGTCTGTTGTTTTGGTAGGGAATCTTCCCTTGCTGACATTCTAGAAGGCATTCCTCCCACATTCTCACGGAAGCCAAAGGCTGTTTGTGTGGATGAAGGGAAAGATGTTGAACTTGAGAGTCGCCTGGTGGCTGTTCCCGAGCCACACGTGACGTGGTTTTGTAATGGCAAGGAGATCACAACATCAGGCAATGTGAGTGTGACCTCTCAGTCAGACGTCCACATGTACACCAATATTGTGCGCATTAAGAAGATAAAGAAGAACCAGGAGGGAAGTTATGAAGTGGTCGCCAAAAACAGGGAGGGAGAAGCAGCTGTGCGGCTGACCGTAAAGGTAACAATTAAGATATAAATGCGCTAGTAACAGACACAAGTCTTTATAGCACGTTAATGTATTGTGAAGAACAGTTACAAAATTCTGTTTTTCCTTGGTCATTCTCACCCTTAGTCACATGGCATGAAACTTCTGTGTCTTCTTATGTAGTATATTTGGTGAATGTACTTTGGGTAGAAGAATCAATGAGAAACATATTCCAGAATTGAGATCATACTTATTGTAAGAAAACTCACTTTGTACTTAACTTGTCGCTGTATAAAATATAAGCATATAACAAAACATTCCAGTGCTGGATTTGAGGTTCTCACAGCAGTGCGGTTGAAGATTAAAGCATTCTGGGATATGATGCAGTGGCAGTTGGTGTATAGTTACTGATGTTGGGATATGATGCAATGGCAGTTGGTGTATAGTTACTGATGTTGGGATATGATGCAGTGGCAGTTGGTGTATAGTTACTGATGTTGGGATATGATGCAATGGCAGTTGGTGTATAGTTACTGATGTTGGGATATGATGCAGTAGCAGTTGGTGTATAGTTACTGATGTGGGATATGATGCAGTGGCAGTTGGTGTATAGTTACTGATGTTGGGATATGATGCAATGGCAGTTGGTGTATAGTTACTGATGTTGGGATGTGATACAGTGGCAGTTGGTGTATAGTTACTAATGTTTCAGGGGATATTGTCACTTCTTTGACTTCTTGGACTCCTAAGATGAAAGCAAGAAGCCCTCCCAAGATGTGAGCAACTATATACCAATCGTAGCTTCATATCACAAGGACTTGAACCTTCAGTACCAGCATTCTTTGCTGTCTATGGTCTTACAGTGAATTTTATGCTTGCTTAGAACCAGACACTCTGTCAAGTCCTCCCCCCCCCCCCCCATTTTTCTAAGAATATAATTCCCTCCAATTTCCTACAGCCAGTAGTACAAACATGACACACACATGAATGTGCGAGGTGTGAGTGACATTGTGTCATCTAATTACGATGTCATGTACTGGAGCTGTATGATAATACATATCTGGAAAAACTATGCAGCTTTTGTCCAGGCACATTTTGTGTGATCTACTAAATGATGCTGTGTCCATGCAGTAGTTGTCATTTAGGGTTCAGTTTGATAGTGGTAGCCTAACTAATGAACCGTTCAATAATATAAAGTTGCTCCTGCACACACCACAAGGACGTACAGGTAAAGTGTAGGTATAGCTCCAATAATTCTTAACCTTGGCACTAGACAGAGGTGAATGGTCAGCCTCACACCCAGGCCACTTTATGCCTCAGTAAAGGGCCCCCATTGAATAAGAGGCTTGATGGGCCCTAGAAGTGATATGGACATTTTGGAGAAGAGAAAAATCTCCTGTCCCTGCCAAGATTTGAACCCTGGATCATTCCGCCCTTAGCTTGGTCACTACACTGACTACACTGTCCTGGCTGTGAATGAATGAACGAATTAATTGTTGCTGGGGATGTGCCCTACCAGGACAGATTATAAATATTCTCACAAATGTTCTGTGAAAAAACATGGCCAAATAAAATAATTTCTGGATTTTATAATTTCATACAAGATTTATGCATTAGAATGTAGGCTACATGTATATTGCCCCTAGCTCTCTCTTTTTTTTCTTTCCATGTATGATTTATGTTAGTAAAAGTCAGTGACATTGTGCACTACCCAGAAGACTTGAATCCCAGTTGAATATTACATTTCCTTCAGTTTATCTTTCAGCTAAACATTGTGGCATTTTAATATCTGTTCAGGTAAGGTCTGGTGAGAAGGAACCTCCACAGATATTGGAGCCATTACAGAGTGTGACAGTTGAGGAGGGAGAGACTGTGGTGCTGAGTACACGGGTTGTTGGTAACCCAACTCCAAAAGTGACATGGCTCAAGAACGGCAAGCCAGTGACAGACCAGCCGACCCACAGAGAGGGTGATACATACACACTGACGCTGCTGGAACCAACACCACAGGACACAGCACAGTACACCCTCCAGGCCAAGAATAACATTGGATTTGCAGAGACAACTGCGACTGTTGTAGTTGAAGGTAGTCAGTTGATGTGTGCCACTGTGGCACCATTTCATCTCTTAAATTACATTTATATGAACTAAGTATCTGCATATGTCAGTTATTTACTGTAAAGTCAGAGTAAATGCAACAGATGACAACTGTAATGTAAGTTGATATTCTTCCTGACACATGAAGGAAATCTTCCACAAACATCATAAAATGCAGCCGCTACACAAAATATCACTTGCATAAGTTAAGGATACTGTATGTTGTATCCTGCCTTGTGGTGCAGTATTTACCACATGGGATAAAAATTATTATTCTGACTGATAATTTTTTGTCACTTGTGTGTTCTGTATGTGACTGCATTCCTCGATTTACCCAGATACTGATTACTGCATGCTTGATAATATGTCAGGAGTCTTCTGTCAGTAACCATTTCTCAATATTTTGTCTTTTCAAAGAAATGTTGTATGGAGACTCTGTAAATGATGTTTACATAGTAGTGATTTATTGCAAGATCCATGTAGTTTGTGGCCCTGAAGTGCTTCATAATATCTGTAGCTGATATTCTTAATGGTTTATAGTGAATTTTGAGTGGACTGATATATTTTCATAGACAGCCTATCCATTATACTTTTAGGTCTTGTGTTTTTGGAGAATGCAACACCTCAAACCAATTAAATTGCTTGCGGTAGAATGCACTTGGCTTATTTTCCCAAACTTGTGTTGTAACAAGGAACAAAACCACCTTTTTTCTGGCCTGTGATCAATATATACTTTAAGAAGTGAAGACACTGAAACTTTCAAGTAATTGTGTTGTGCTGTTAATAAGTGCTGAAGAGTCAGATAAGTCTCTGTTGCACTTCTGCATTCTTTCTTCTTGTAACAAACAACTGATGAAAACCATAAGTATTTCCATTTTCTGTAGAATGTGTTTGTCTTAAATCCTGAAACAGAGACACTAGTTACTAACTTAGATGTTTCAATTACAGAATTACCATTTGATAAACTGGAACCTCCTCTGTTTCTGGAACGATTTGAAGAAGAGAGAGTGCCAGAGAAGGGAACGTTACGCTTGTTGGCAAGGGTGACAGGAAACCCAACCCCAGTGATCACATGGCTGAGGTTTGTACAACAGAAACAACATTCTTGCTTAGTTGAACAGATTTTAACTTTGTTTCATGGCATGTCAAGTCATAAACGGTTTAGACACACATTTGTATGATATACTGAGGATGGTGTTATGTAGCAGAATGGTGTTGCAAGACATGATGTTTATGATAATTAATACAGACCCATACCCATTTATTTGGTGCAAAGGTTGATAAAAGCTTCACAGTGTAAATGAGTCATATTTGGATGCACCCAGTAAAGAACAGTGCACTAACTTCTGTAATTGATTGCCATGAGACAACTTCCACAGCATACTGGGTAATGTGGTAATGCAACTAATTGTTTAAGTCAGACTATTACATAATTATTTTGTTGAGCTTACATCCAGGTTATTTCAGTTCATGTTATTAAGGTTAGTGGTAGTAATTATTTTCAAAACACACCTCAACACAAGTAAATTTTGGTGCACTCATTGAATGTTAGAAAATGAAACTGTGAATCTCCTTGTGTCTGGTTCCCTTAGATAAATGTTTGTGAAGATAAGAGAGTGTGCTTGTGCATGTACATTTGGACACACACACACACACACACACACACGCATGCATGCACACACACACACATACACACACACACATGCTCACACACACTCATGCATACACTGAATTAGTATGCTCTGATTTTTGAGGCAAGATTTTCAGAAGAATCATTTCACACCATTGGACTATAAAATGGCTGCAAATTTCAGGTATCATAAAGGAAAAACATGTATCTTTTGCTGAAGACTGTACAGTTCAGTACTGTAACACTTTTTACTGTGCACTTCAATACGTCAGGAAGATGAACCAGTAGGGTGGTTAGCGAGAGAAATATGGTGCACCCCATTGATTTATTTTTGTAATGACAGTTCATTAATTGATTATGCTTATATTGTGGCAGTTACAAAGACATATTCAGTGATAAAATAAGGGCTTGTATCTTTTCACAGAAACAACAAAGTCTTGAAACCTTCTGATACAGTTGCTCAAACATTTGATGGTGAAACAGCAGTGCTGGAGATACGAAATGCAGATTCTGAGGTTGATGCTGGTGATTATAAGTGTTTGGCTAGCAATCCGGTAGGCCAGGCATCTCACGGAGCAAGAGTCATTGTGGATGTTGATAAAGTGTAAGTTTTTGATTGTTTGTGTACTAAGTGGAAGGTACTGTGCAGCCAGGAGAGAGCAACAATGTATCACTGAGTTTCCATATGTTGATTACAGATATTTGTTTGTCAGAGAACACTCCTGTACTGCTGTGTGATATTTTGGACAAGTACATGGTGCAAGGTTTTTCAAAACTTATTGTGTTGGAAACTGGTTCTATGTTGAGATATGATGTTTTCACAGAAGTGTTGCTGTTGATTCCAGAATTCTGGGCTTTGATGCTTTATCATTTGGCAAGTAGTTCGTGATGTTTGGAAGGATCATACTGCCTCCTTCACAAGGGGGGGGGGGGGGGGGGAATTTAAGCCACTGTTTTTTTAAAAAATTGGGAAAAAAAATTAATGAAAAAAATTAATAAAAAAGGTTTTTTTTTTATTTGTGGGTGGAGGGTGGTGGGGGGGGGGGGAGGTGTTGTTTCTGCTCGGGGGGGGGGGGGGGGGGGGGGAAGGGATTTACAGCACTGTGTTTTGTAAAAATATGGATAATAAATTATATGAAAAACATTAGTCAAGAAGGTTTTTGTATATAATTGTAACAAATGCTTCACTTTGGGATTATGCACTTACATGTACCTGTTCCTGGGGAGACGGAGTGATGGTCACTGCCACAAAATGTCTTCAGAAATTTGTGTTACCTCAGAGCCACAATTGAAGTTGTCAGCTTTGTTTCTTATAATCTGTTTTGTGTGATTGGTGTGAGTGAATGAGTAATTGAGTCATGACTAGGTTGCTGTGTTTACCCACTTTCCATGGTTATGATAGAGCATGGTTTGTGAGTGACATCACAACGGGAGTTTTAGTGGTTATGGTAGAGTCTGATGAAAGACAGGATAGATTAAGTCATGAATGGTGTGTACACCATGTTATGTGACAGTTGTCACTACCATGTGCAGAGTGATACAGAATGTAGTTACAGTACCACAGTTGTTTGGTTTCTTTGCAAAAGTAAGGGGAAACAATTGCTAAGTGATAAATTGTGCTCTTGTTTTTAGCACCTTCACGAAGAACCTGAAGCAGATTGTTGAAGTGGAGGAACAGACAGCCTTGAGTCTAGAGTGCGAGACTTCACATTCCATCTCCACCAAATGGTTTCATAATGGTAAAGAGATAAGTGGCATGGACCACCGTGAAATAGTCCAAGAAGGACGACTTCACAAGCTGGTTATTAGCAGAACTACTGTCCTTGATACTGGAACTTACAAGTGTACAGTGAAGAATCAGACGACTGAGAGCAAGGTGACAGTTAAAGGTAAGAATACCAACGTGTTGAAGTAAACTGGAAGTAGATCATACCTTAATTTCATATAAGGTGATAATTTATGTTGTGACTTGAAGCAGTAACAAGTACCATCCATTATATCATGTAAGTCACACCATCAAAGACAGAGCCAGCATTTTTGTGATTATGTCATATATTTATGAACCACTTACACTTCCAGGTAATTTACTCTGCTACTCACTTAGCATTCAGATTTTCTCCCTTTTCATTGCAAACATTTGGATGTGGCCTCCATAAAAGTTATTTATTACCAGAATGAAACAGAGTGAGTGAGACTAAATGGTTTTTTTTTCAGTCACCAAAAAACAGGTGACAGAAGCTCTCAGAATCATAAAGTCAGTGGTGACAGACCTGGTGTGTGAGCTGTGAGATGTATGGTTGGTGGGTTGGGCTACCTGACACATGATCTAGCCAACTGTATTTGAAATGTTAGGGCTTCCCTACAGTCAAGTGGAAAGGATTATCCAATTAGCAGTGTTCTGTGCAGTGGTCTTACATCACATATACCTGTATATGTTGAATCATAACAAGACCATATACTGCTTCAAATTAGTGTCCCACAGAGAAATATGATCTGTATTTAAATCCCAATTCATTTGCTACAGTCATGTATGGCTTTACCAGTTTTTTTCTGAAAATACTTTCTGTCCAACATGATACACTTTCTACCATTACTCCATGTGATTCAGCTGAAAGGTCATTTGCTGGAATATGTTAGACATAACCTTAAAGCTGTGCAGTGTTACTGTGTTTGTAATTTTTAACACACAAAAGATAATTCATCCAAAATCGGTGGGTAAGTTTATGTTCAAGACTTGTACCAATCTACAACCCCACAGAGAATAAATCATTAGTCATTGCTTTCAATTACAGCTCATTGTAATTTGATGTTACCAACCAGTTACATGTGATGTATGTTATAAATGTAAAAAGCTGATCATAACAAGAGATGCAGATTCATTTTTAAATCTGTAACCATACAGTGAGTGACACCAGTGTCTTTTCAACTTGCAGTACTATTAAGAACAAACACACTCACATATCTACATGCAAATACAATGTGATTGCATTTTGTATGTTTTTGAAATGTGCAAATTTGAAATAGTGTGATATAAGATAATTTAAAATGTCACATTATATGCCAAATTTGAAATAATGTGAATCGTTAAGTAACTGTCATTGTTCATTTATTTGTATTGTGCTTAAAAAGTTTATGTAAAAGAAAAAATACACTACACTGGTTGTAGATTTATGCACTTTGACACCACATCCATCTAATTTGTATGTATTCCTGTTGGAAATACTAGCCTTGAATTATGGAATGTCTTCAGGATTGCATTTTTCACATGAAATACAACCACACTGTACACATGTATTCATTCAGGAATGTGCATGTGTTGTAGGATATGTCTGTCCTATTGGATTGTATTGTGTTGTGGGTTCAGGATCACTAGAGGGAGTCAGAATTACTAGAGTTAGACATTTAATACAAGATGTAGTAAGAGGTGATGTGTATAACAAGAAATAAAAAAAAAACAAAATTTCTTGCTGGAAATGCATTTTGTGTTATTATACTAGTCTTTGTTGGATCAGAACAGCTGATAAAGTGTGATTCTTAAATTGCTTGTTATTCTGAACATGGTTGCTCAGGTTATTATGATCAGAATGCAGCATCACATGCATGATTTGGTATTGTTGGCACAATCCAGGCATGTGAATCCACGCACAACTATTATTTTGCCTGTTGTTGAGTGTGGGTTTGGAACTTGGCCATGCATGTTGAGGAGAAAACATAGGTTCCGAGGATGTTGAAGAATGGGTTTTCAGGTGATCAGATTTAGTAGGATGGGTTGGGAGTGGGAATGTGTAATATATGGAATGGAAGAGATGTGCTCACAGGGTTTCAATAGGCAAGCCTGAAGGAAAGAGACCATTTGGAAGGATGGGAGGTGGTATTAATATTGTCTTAAAGAAATAAGTTGGGAGGGTATGGACTGGATTTACACAGCTCAGGCTAGGGAGAAGTGATGGGCTTTTATGAGAATGGTTAATGAACATTCAGGAACGCAGGAATATTCTGGACTAGTCAGGGAACTATTGGCTTCTCAAGAAGGGGTCTGTTGCATACAGATAGTTGTGCCAATCCATAATCCCCAGACAGGTCCATGTATTCGTAATGTGTCCCAAAATGACACCCGTTTTCTTGGCACAGACTTATTTATCTGTATTTATCTGTATTTTACATTAATTTAATTTTGTTATGATCATGGGATTTAATGTCAATATGAAATCCAAGCATACTGGAAGTATGCTGTATGCTTGATCCCTCTGCAGTACAGGTTGCCTATCTGCATGTAATATTGCAGTTCATTAGTCATGTACATTCAGAGCATTTCCCGATATATTTGGTATAAGAATAATTAATACATTTATCAGATCTTTGGCCACAAAAGAATTGTTGTGCCTTCATGATGAAGGTTAAAATCTGTCACAGTCTTAGGAGATATCGTTAGGAACACATGTTGAAGATGGGAGAGCTGCTGAAACACAGATACTGGAATTGAATTTGTGTTCTGTAATACAGGTGGTTTTTGGGCTGTTCCAGATGCTGGCATACCCGATAAAAGATCCCCTACCTGTGTAAATGTTATCATCACCACCACCATCATCATCATTGTCGTCATTGTCATCAACTGATTTTTAATATATTAGTTTTGGTTGTATTGAGATTATATTCATGTCATTACAGAACTAAAACCAGACTTCATAAGGAAGCTACAAGACTTCGAGGTTAAGGAACGGGAGAGTGCCGTCTTGGAGGTTGAAATATCTTCTGAAACTGCAGATGTCACATGGCACAAGGTAATTAATACATAATACTTATATTTGGTCTAAAATTATATCTGTGTAGCTTTGCCTAAATGTGTGTTTTCAGTGCTGTATGGCAGCTAACTATAAGAAAAGTTGTTACTCTGTCTTTAAAAAACATTTGTTAGAGATATTGAGATGTTGCCATTGATGATTACCATCATTGCAAAGCTGAAAAGCAGTAGATACTGTTGTTGTGAAATAATACAGTCTGTTGGTAGAACCAGTCACCGATCCTTTATTGTGATTGGAACGGGGTTTTTCGATTGTCTTTTCTGGGGGATCAAAAATTTGAAAGTTATTGTGGGAAGAACCTGTGTTATATTGAGAAAGCTGATTGCTTCACACTGTACTTGGTGTAGCACAGCCTTAATGGTGCTGGCCAGCTCACTGGATAGAATGGGCAGTAAATGCTGTTGGTGCAGTACAGGATAAAATGGGCAGTAAGTACTGTTGGTGCACAACTGGATAAAATGAACAGTAAGTACTGTTGGTGCAGTACAGGGTAAAATGGGCAGTAAGTGTTATTGGTGCAGTACAGGATAAAATGGGCAGTAAGTGCTGTTGGTGCACAACTGGATAAAATGGGCAGTAAATACTC
>Ga0131853_10005046_pt1 | contig 23779 bp, 11 predicted proteins | sample TergutLab28metaG_FD_92764 | JGI IMG/M metagenome (GOLD analysis project Ga0131853, IMG submission 92764) | Labiotermes labralis P1 segment gut microbial communities from Petit-Saut dam, French Guiana - Lab288 P1 (version 2) (version 2) | ecosystem: Host-associated > Arthropoda: Insects >...
TGAACCTTTGTGTGACGGTAGAGGGAAGTCCACGGGTCAATGCCCTACCCTCCTCTTCGTCATCGACGTGGCCAGAAATGAGTAATAAAAGCAATCCGGTTTCTTTATTGCCACACCTCGTATGAATTGTCTTATCCAGATAGATTCTCTGTGTTATGGTTAGTGTCCCCTGTACCCTCGTACATTAGAAAACAAGTTATAATTCACATACAGAATGCTGAAAAGGAGGAAAGTGAAGACCTGAAACTTGCTTTCAGATTATATGTACTCGAAGACTGAAAGTACTGAAGTATCAGTTAGCTTCTCATATATGACCACATGTAATCAAAAAGGGACAGGTCTTAACTTTCTCAAGTCAAGTGGTATGATCTTTTTCCGGTCTTTTTAAATCCAATTATTTAATATTATTGAGTATTTAACTCATCTTTCGATAAGTACGCTTAGTGCCAGATGAAATGTACATTACAAAATGCTGATGTATTTCACTCTTACAAGTACTCACCAGTAAAGACGCTACTCTGAAAGATTCGTAGAGGTATAAGAAATGACTAAGAAATTAAAAAGGAATATTCTCGCTAAAACATTCACTTTGATAATTGTCTCACATTATGCTTCCTATAAATATCTTTACTGCCGACATTTCAAATCTACCGCCATTTGCTGAAAACGAAATATTTCAGTCTAATATTTTGTGCGCTCCATAGGTGGTGATATGATAATGATATTACTCTAGATATTTACACGATCTTAGAAATTACGAAGGAATATATCTTCCGGTGTACTTGCTTATGACCAATAGCAACCTCCCTTTCTTTGTTTAATGGCACACAACTCTTTCTGTATTATTTCGAATAAAATTCAACAGATAATTGTCCTTTATGCCGGTCATAATAGACGGTTTCTTTACCGGCCTGATTGAACTCTTTCGATTAAATCGCCTTTCGCGTGGTGAATGTTTTCTGGAAAAAAACGAGTGATTTGTAGAGAAATAGTTAAATGTCTGGAATAATTTGCTTATAAGGTTTCAAATCGCCTTACACCGAAGGTGACACTGATCTTTACTTTCTCTTACTTAATTCTTAACCCAAAGATGAATTCCGTACGGACAGACGATAACCCGAAAAATCAACACTGTAGTTTAGCGTAATTCTGATATATATAAATAAATAAATATATATATATATATATATATATATATGGGGACCGCATTGGCACAGTGATTAAGGTGCTGTGCTACAAATCGGAAGGTCGCTGGTTCGATCCCAGCTAGTGTCAGTGGATTTTTCATTGACATAAAATCTTTTCGATCGCACTATGGCCATGGGGTCGAATCAGCCTTTAACAGAAATGAGTACCAGGAGCATTTCCTGGGGGTAAAGGCGGCCGGTGCGTAAGGCTGACAACCTACCACCATCCTGTGCCGTTGTCACGAAATCTGGGAGCCTTAATTTCCTGGAACCCTCTGGGCCCCTCCGGGCCTGTAACGGGACTATTTTACCTCAATTACATATATATATATATACCACTTTTCTATGACATTCCATTTATCTGAACTTCCAAAGAAGCCTAAGTGTTCCAAGTAATGAAGTCGCATTGCAGTTTCGCAAGGAAAAGTTTATAGGCATTTGCATTTTTTCCGTACGTGCTGCGTATTGCTCCCATATAGTCATTTTATTCAGCTTGTGCACTCTAAAAGCATAAAGCAAATATCACAGGCCTGCGCAGTACATAATAATCTCGTTTTTTACGTTCTCAGTTCGTCGTAGCTCTCATGCACACGTTTTCCCTAAGCATTCTGTTTTCCAATATCATCCAATCCTTGTTCTCCCAGAGTAAAGAGAAAGTGCCGTTATCGTGAGAACGTACATCTGGCAGTTCTGTCGGATAAGTGCTTGGCTGTTCTTTGCGTAATTTAACTTTGACTGTGAATGGGCATTCATTGTGCAGTACAAACTGATGTCTTAAAATTTAAGCAAATTAAAGGCCTGTCATTTTTTTGTGGCCAACAATATTAGTATTAAGAAATGAATCATGTTTATTATACATTTAATCAACGCTACCTTGATTTACCAATTTATATTCTTAAGTATCTTAAAACAAACAACACTGGAATTAGGAAATTGATTGTTTATTTTATCACGCAGCTTTATTAGACTCTCGTTTAATGCTTGTAAATACTTGCAGTCCTATATTAGAGAAGTCTGCCTTCAACTTTGATAAACTTAGTAAAGCATGCAACAACAACCGGGCTTTCTTTACGATTTTGCAGACTACATGGATTTAGATATTTATGAAGGCCTATTGCTTATAAACTTCATAAGAGTCAACATGTATTCCTTCTTAACCTAACCAAACGTATACACGAAGAGAAAGCATGTAGAGGCATTCGAGTTCTTGCATCTGTGTGGCCACTTGTTTCATCTCTGAGAAACTGAAGACATTTTGATGAAACTTTGTGACCGGTATAGACATTAAAGTTACCATCTTATGTGGAATTGCGTTGAGGGTATTTTTTACTGTGACTTTTTATGCTCTAAGTTGCTGAGTTGTGGTTGTAATTACTACGGTCAGTAACTAGGCTAGATATCGAGACGTTGATGAGTTTTGTTAAAGTCTAGAAATAGGCGGTACTACCAGGAGGACAGAAGCATACAAACCGTGTAGTTACATTGTCACCCGTTTCTTTTTGAAAGAAGCTGTCCTCTTCCATAACAAAGTTGTAAGTAAGCCGATCGAGTAAGTGGAATTGCCAGTAATTTTCCTATTGACGACATATTTAAGCAACTAATGACAAGCAGGTCAGATAGCCTGGATGTGCCATCTAAATTTTGGAAACTGGTTTAGCTTTGAAAAGGGACTGCTTTAACGCGAAATGTTTGTATGAATGGATTATAAACTGCGAATGGAACTACGGGCATACATTTTTATGCATGCCACTTGGTAGGAAATTTGTCGTCGCTTTTTGCCCGAGCTAATAGCTGTTGCGTCTCACGGTAACTGGCTTAGGGGAGTGTCACAGATTTTTTTTAAGTTTCCCTACGCACAAAAATTAAAAATCCCGCGTCTCGTGCGAGCTAATGAAATTAACGAGCAGAGTTGTCACTCTTTACTTACTGACGTAAAATTTGACACGACTTTGTTTACTATTAGTTAGCGACACTTTCTAATTTTGATGAAAATCGGAAAATAAATAATGGATATTAATTAAAAGTGCGTCAATTTCTACCATACTCTTGAACGGAACTCACTAAATGCTCGCATTTGTCGGGGAGAATGTTACTTGTATAAGAAATTACAAAGAAATGACTAACGCATTTTTGCCTTAGACATTTTTTTCATAATTATTTCTCTTCTAGGGATAATTAAAGGACAGACACTCAGCACTATTACCCTATGCCTACATTTCGTAAAACGTATATTGATTTTGGTTTGTCCCCACAATAGACTGAAATTTCATTTCTTGGAATACGAAGAGTTAACCGGTAGGTTCCTAGTGGCCACTGAACTGCACTGGAGATGTGTAATGTAGCACTGACTGCTGCAAAACGTGATAGGCAGTCTAACGTAACATTGGCACCTGCAGAACGAAGTATTTGCTGCCTTTCGTCTGATGTTCAGGATAGATTTGATTTGCTGGTTTATGCTGAACATAAAATGTAAAGTAGGAAATTTATCTGCAGGGCCAGACTTTCCTCAGTTTTGATCTTGGCGTGTAGGCATACGTGGATTTACTGTATGTACCAGCTGAAGCCATATACAGTCGCTCAGGTCTGTGTTGTAGGTACAGTTACCTTTAGCGGCTTAGTACACAAATCGTTTATTTATGGCTGTATGACATTTATTTACAGATTTTAATTTGGAGGTACGGGTTCAATGCTTTCCTTAACAAGTTTATTTGTAATATTTTTTCTTAAGTTCCACTTGCCGGTAAGACAGTTATTTACAATAAAATAATATAACACGATAAACTTTACAGGTATGGCAATTGAATATTCAGAGCTAAGGTATATGAAGCAGTTTATATAAAATGAGTGGACTTGTAGGCCATGTTAGGCTTTCACTGACCATTCATTAGTGTCAAGGTTTCATCATTTTATCTCTAACCATTACCTAAAGCACTAACTTTCACACAAATTATTTTAGTTACTGAAGTGAAAAGCCTTTGTAAAGAACAGTAAGTTCTCCAGAGAGAAAAGACGGACGTCCAGATGAAAGACATGGCTGCAGTAGATAGTGTGCCGTGTTGGTCGTTAACCATTTCTTGCATAATAAAAATATTGGTAACTGGACGATGTTACTCTTCTCCTTCCTTTTTTCTCTTTTTTTCCTTTAATTTCTTTTCCAGATATTTTAGTTCCTTTTTCAGAAATGAGCAGGAAGTTGCTAATCTGGAGGCTTCTGTACTTTAAGACGGAGCTCAGTTCCCTAAGCCTTGTGATAGTGACAAACGTGTCTAGTGTCCTGAGGGGAATAATACCGCGTTCCGAGTTAAAAGCGATATTTTTTTTTGTGATACTGGGACAGTATTATTTTGTTGTGGTCGTTTGTTGTGTCTTGTTTTATTTTAGATACCTTGTAGTTATATACTTCTCTCTCCTACATACAAATTTAATAAACACGAGAGAGAAGGTTCCTCTCAGAATTGCCCCTTTCTAAATAACACACGTAATTACGTTTGTTTTCGTGACTCTTCATATCTGATTATTTTCGAAGAGGGGTGAAGGACTTTGTGTCGATATTCACGTGGGAATAAAAGGAAAACCGGTGGAAAAAGTGAAGTATAAGGAACGTAGCGATGGTGTTACGGAGAGAAGGCAGTTTGTTATAGGCAACGTGTCACCTACAAATGACAGAAGGTAAAAATGATATTCTAATGTACTTTAAGAAAACCGTTGATAAAGGCCTCGTACTTATAAAATTACACTATTAAAGTCTGTTACAGAAGCACCAGGTCCCTGTATTTCGACTTCGTTGGCCATATTATATCCGTGGACATATTTAGGAAACACTGTCATTTTGCAGTGAAGCTAAATACCAGTGCCCTTTGTCACTGTCAAGCAAAGTGTTTGCATAAGAACCTTAACATTCTGCTACCGACATCCCCAGTGTCATTAAGAAAGAAATCAAGATCAGTGCAAATGTCTATATTCGGCCCTTCTTAACGTGCCACAGTGTAAAAAAAGAAACATACTTACGAAATTTAGTTTCCATGAAGATATGTCTGTAAGCAGGGGTAACTGAGTGAATAAGGTACCGGAGACAGCTTGGGAATCCTTTTTTCCATCCCCAGGTCTAAATCATTGCTGTTTTTGTCGAAGTGAGGGCGAATTTTTCTTGTTGTATAGATATTATTGTGGTCTCTTCTAGGTAAACGTTATGTATAATCTCTGTGACAGAGCAAAGGTAAAAGTACGCAGGTTAAATAGTGAAGACAGGTGGTTCCGATTTGTGGAAATGTGGAAATATTCAGTGGTGTCCTATTTCAAAGCACCGTCTCCCGGTATATCTGGAACAACAGCACAAAATAATTGTAGGCTCAGAACACGCTGCAATATGGCCGAGAATCAAATCTGGACTTTTACATATACGAAAAAATAATGCTGATTACTCAAGCGAGAATTTTGGGTCAATTAATTTCCACAGCAACGTGCAATGTTAAAAGGAAGAAACGGACATTTTTTCCACTGGTCTGGTCTTTCGTACCAGTACATTGGTGGAGACGCATTAGTCAGACAAATTGTCATCTGCTCGAAGCAGAATTTTGACACCAAGAAAATACGAGGAAATAAAATCTGTTCGCAGCTGTACGCTGCAGATGAGAAGTCTGGCCCCTTCGTTTATTAATTGACGACACTGCTGCAACTGTAACAAAAGTTACGAGTATAGAACTGAATAATACAGCTTGATGATTAGTAACAGTAAGTGTGGAAGTACTTATGAAAGGGAGGGTGTGGTGTACTTTTAGGTAACAAGTAGCATTCGCATGGAGAAACATTCATGACACTTCTTCAGCATTACTTGAAATATTGCAGATTTTCAAAACGAGGACCTTGCATAAGGTTAAACAAGTCCCGTTGTACGGATATATTGGACTTGACAGCGAGAGGTTGTCTGGGTGGACTGGTAGTAGTAAACTTGTTAATTTATTACTTATTGGCTACGTCAGCTTGTTCCTTATCCACTGGCAAGTTAACTCGTAATTCCTTATTTCTAAATATTGAAATAAATATCCTCAAGGGAGTAAGCCTTTAAGGATCTTTCGCAAAAGCAAATCCTGTGAAGTTCGCAGAAGTGTGGAAACAGTCACCCGTCTTTGCAATATTCATAGAGGCTTAGAGCAGAAGAACCGTTCTCTGAATGTTGTTTATTGAGGTGATTAGTTATGGGAAATTCGAGAAAGATCGTATGAAATAAGTCTTAAAATCATTTAAAAGTGGACCTATTCTGATATTATATTTTTAATTTTCCCTTCATTTTTATAAATCTCTCAGATTGCGCTAAAATTATTGTAAATCTGAATTACGTGACAAATTTAATACAGCTTCCCGTTTAACATTAGCATTCGTTGCATGCTGTAAGAGACAAATATAACATTGCACCGCGTTGCTCACAAAACATCTAAGCTCTGTTCACTTGTATAGGCCCATCTGACACCATGCTACAGGTTTATACGAAGTGTATGCTTCTTCTGATATTTCATGACGAAATTCTTATTTAGTTATTTCTTCGTTCATTCATTTATTTTCTTATGGTATATTCAATGATTCTGTCAATGGCTTTGTCCGTAAAGCGTCGACTTTTGGGGTGATAAGTGAACGATAATTTCAAAAGAAGCTGCAGGGACCTAATTCTAAGTAATATTCCAATATTTGCCTGAAGGAAATTAGGAATACCTTAAAAAACATAGGTAATGGCAGCCGGTTGCGGGCTGAGATTAAAGCCCGAGATAAAAAACCAGGGATGCTAACCATTATGCCATGAAATTCGGTGAAAATCCTTGTTACGTTAGAAGAAGATTAAATATAACCATCAGAAAATATTATCAGTGTACCATGTGGTGAGTCAGTTTAATCCACTGCAGAACCAAAAATCTTTGCCTGTTTCAGTTGCATCTGAAAGTCATCCATCAGTCTAAGACTGTCATCAAAAGACATAATTTTTCTTGAAGTTTCCCGTTAATAATTTCGTGCGAATTTTTCATTTTCCCACATATAGACCTACTACTACTACTACTACTACTACTACTACTACTAATATTAATACTACTACTAGTACTACTACCAGTATTATTATCAGTACTACTAGTACTACTATTGGTGGTACTTGTACTACTACTGATTCTACTACCACCATTACTACTGCTACTACTAGTACTAATACTGCTAATACTATTAGTACCACTACCACCACCACCACAACAACAACAACAACTACTACTACTACTACTACTATTACTACTACTGCTAGTACTACTTTGAGTCTTACTCGTTTCCTAATCTGGACAATGGTAGGGGATGATACAAATTGTGTGTTATCTCACGTAATTGTGTAACATAAAGGACGAGGCACATTAATCAGTGAATCACACACGTGTAAAGCGGTGTTATTTAGTGTGTGTAGCAAGTAACATACAAAACGTTACATTGCCATTTTAATTACACGTCTTTCTTGGCTCCCCTCTTTCCTAGGAGAAACTCCGCTCTATTAAAAATGCTAATTATGTTGGAGAAAAAGCAGACTTTATCAAAGGGATCTACATGCACGAGGAGGCTTGCGCTAGAGAAATGTATCACAGCGCGGAACTCGTTCAGAAGAGAGAAAACAGGAACGTCTCTCAGTGGAAGCTTCTCCTTGCTCAGAGGATGGATGATGCCCCGGAATAAGGCGTAAACCAATTAGCATTGTAAAGGACATTGCTTGTGTTACGTCGTAAGATTTTAGAAAATTCCGGTAACTGCCCGTGGCAGCCGCATGAAGTCGCGGGAGCGTGCGCAGATCTCTCTCTCTCAGTTAAGTTCTTCCTGAGCCACGAGATATACTGCAGATATAGATACTCTGGATTTGAGAAACAAAAAAGTCACTTTTGTGGGGCTTGAACGTGATGGCTTAATTCACAAATTTTGGACACTGGATCTTTTGATGAGCAAGTTTAATTTAGTTTAAACTTTCATATCCAGTTTTTTTTTCAAAATCTACTGTTTATTGTTGTGCCACCTACGCCGTGTCCCTCAAACACCTTCTTCCTTTAAAGTTTGCCGACGAAAATTCTGTGCTTTTGATTCTATATTTTATTGCTATATGCTTTAACTTAAATCTTAAACTGAGTTAAGTAATGTAATGGCAAAACAATAGAATTGCGTTCACTGGACGTCTAATAGAACTATTTGTGGAGATGCAGCTGTTACGATTAACACTTTACGTGTTTTGACTTAGTTAATCCAGATAGTTGCCAGGGCAGTGTTGTGAAACATTATATGATGGCAGCCTCCTAAGTTCCACACTTACGTTTGTGATTATCTTCTTATGCCATTCATTATTCTCTTACTTCTCTATATAAAATTCACGTGAGCCTAGAAGCCTTCTTTTTTTATGTACGCCAGCTGCTGGTTTTATGGGTATTACACTACCAGCTCTAAGAGATAAACAACAAACATACATAATACTCGTACTTTTGTACGGAAATTTAATAATTAAGTACCCTTTATCTCTGTTTTTCTGACACCTCTGTAAAATATCGTATTCTACAGGTTGTTAAAATTTCTGCTGATTTTATGGGACATTTCCAGACGTGTTGAATAGCGAGATGTGTTAACTGTGATCAAGCTTGGCTTTTCCATGAGGGGGGATTTTTATTAAGTTCGCAAGGAAATCTGTGTTGAGCATGATTTGTTAGCTGCAACATACGAATTATTGACAATGATTTTACGTGGTAATATTACCAACAGTAACAAGGACTTTCTCAATCCTCACCAGTATTCAAAAAACAAACACTACGTTTCGGAACCTGCGTCGGAATTTTAATGTTTTGCTGACCGTGTGTCTCAGTATAATCTTAGTAATTAACCAACTTAATGCACAAATTCTGGTTCTATAATAAGTTTATTATATGCCTGTACATGTTTCGAGCACTATGTGCTAATCATCAGGAGTTCAGAATTGTATTATACAGCATCTGGTATCATCACACTCTGTAGGTGGCCGTCCCGTGCACGAAACAGCCACCTACAATGCCTAACGATACCAGATGCTGTATAATACAATTTTTGACCTCCTGATGATGAGCACATAGTGCTCGAAACATGTAGAGGCATATAATAAACTTATTATAGAACCATAATTTGTGCTTTAAGTTGGTTAATTACTAAGATTAAGAAGACTGCCTTGGAAATCAATAATCCTAATCAATAAATACTAAAATAAAAATATAAAAAACCAACACTTTTTTGTAATAAGAATCACGAACAGGGGGCGTTGGTTTGTTCATAATTTGACTACAATGATTCTTTTTGTATTTTATTAAATATGGTATGTACATCTTGCAGACTTATTTTATATTCTTTCTCTTTTATTATTATTGTTGTTGAATTTCTTAGGTTTTGCATATGTGAAATTTATATTTTTAGTCTATTGGGTTTTAGTTTCTCGCGTTTCATTTATGATTTTCTGTTATATTGTGGCCACTTGTTTCTTGGGATAAGTGCTTTATCACTTGAAGACTGAAGCATTTAGCTTCTGAAACGTAATGTTTGTGTAGAATATTGGTGAGAATGGAATACGTCCTTGTGAATGTTATTGAAATTCCACATGGTTTGTTAGTTAGTTTATATATTTGTCTCTTTTAACGTCGGATATTAGGATGATGTGTGAGTGATGCAGTAGAAAGATGTGGAAGGAAGTAGTTGTGGCGTATTGTAATGGACACTGCTATACCTTAAGTTGTCTTGAGATAATGAGGAATACCACGAAAGACCTTGCCAATGAACAATCATGCTGCGAACTGACATTCTTACTTGAGCCCTCCCGAGCGTAGTTGCAGAGCCAAACACTCTTGGTCGCGACGTTCGAAATGTGTCAATTGGCCGCTCTACTGTGCGCTGGTTGAAAGAAGTGTTGACTTTTTGAACATAAGTGTAGTTGAAGTGGTGTGGACTCGAGTATGGACATAGTAGTACGTCAATTGTCCGAGCTGTTACTCCTCTTTATCCATTTCCTCAGTTCAGCGACTTATCACGGAAGAAACTCTGTTTTGAACACTATAAATCACTTCAGTTTTATTAATTTTCGCAATACTTTATTTTTATCTTTGTAACATTATTCCATTGTAACTGCAACTGAGTTACTATCAACTTTCCAAGTAATTTCTTTCTCTTCGATACACGTTCTCTTGTTATTTCTTAGAAGGTATGGCCTAATTGTTTAATTGTTTTTAATCTGTGTGTGAATTAATATGTGATAGACTATTCATGCGATGAAACATGTACTATTAGAAAGTACAGTATTTTTCTATTTATAATAATAATAATTATTATAATTATAATGTGTGATGTAAGCACATTTCTTTATTAGTTACTTGCATTCTTATGCACCCGTAACATTTCTGCTTTAGTGTTACTTTCATGATTCCAATCTCGTTTTAAATTCTTCAGCTACACTGAAATCATTTGAAGAAACTATCCTAAAAGATATAATTCTGAACAATTTTAAACAGTTTCTGTTTTCATCTCATGTAGAGTTATGATTTTCAAAATTAATTTAAGTGCCTAATGATTGCTATCTAGAAGGGCGAGGTTCGTTCCTGGCAGAGGCAAGAACGGTCGTTTTCCGTACCGATCGCACACCAACTCTGGGGATAACCAATTCTCCTGTCCAGTTTTCCGCAGATCGCAGTGGCAGAAGCGTGATGCAGACAACTCACCCCTATTTAATACTGAAATATGGAAAATTCTGTTCCATGCCCACTTCATACCCCCATGACATGGTGGGAAAATGCTGTGTTATTATATATAATAAAACCAGTAAATTTATGTAGAGGAAAGTCGAGTGGGATTTATAAAATCTTGCCTTCGATGCTTTGCTCAGTGGAGAGGGTGGGGATACTCACAGTAGTGCCCTCCACATAGCTCTGCGGTGTTTTGAGTGGATGATTAAAAACCAAGCACTGGCATTACAACCATACATAGAGAAATACAAGAATGAAGTGCTGTGGTTTGGCTGTGATATACTACATTGCACATCCATGTGCACGAGGACCTTTGTCATTGCACATTACAAGCTGGTAACTGTTCCACTGTAACCTGCACTTGAAGATAAACCTAGCGCAAACTGTAACACTGTATGGACATATGGCAGCCGCCAGTGAAGTGTGACATCGAATATGACGTAACAATGCAAGATGGAGTTATGTTGGACTCGGTTAGTTTAGTCGTGGGAATCGGACTGGAAATGAAATGCAGCAGCTTTGATCTGATTCCCATGTGTGTGACCAATAAAAATAATTACAGAACCTAGGGTATTGAACGGCTCATTGATCTCTGATTTCGACATTAGGTCTTTAATGGCTACACAGTCGCTGTGGGCTCTATTTTGATCCCCGAATTGAGGTCATTTTGTAATTCGTCTGCCAATTCAATAAATTTAAAATAATTAGGGATCAGCCTAAACTCCGCATCTTTTTTAGACTCTCATAATCCTGTTCGAGATAGATTTTGTTATACATGATTTGCTTTAATTTAACATGTTACTGCAGGAAGGTAAAGAACTATCATTTTATCATCATCATGTTCGTGTGTTTGAATTTGAAGAAATAAAGACGTCTTCTATGCTTAAAGCACCTAACCAGCTTGTTCCTTATGGAAAATTCATCCTATTCAAAACAAGATGTACTGAGGAATGGAACAGAACTTCTGTACCGTTGTGGACTTTGTCACGACGATTGGTAGAACTGGCTGTCCATAAACGTAGAAAAGAGGCCTATTATGTGTCCATAGTGGAGCTAAATAACACAGTGTGGGATACGACAATGTGTTTGCCTAGCTTTCTTTCACTGGTAAATATCTGAATTGCCAGCTGTAGCTGTGCAAGACATTTTTATATCCAGTCGTAGGTAAACCCCGAAGTTGGTAATGATATAGAACATATATAAACAAAGGAATGTAATAAGCATTATATTGATGGATTAACGACTGGTTGGAAGGAAGGACGGAGAATATTTTTTTTTTCAGTAGGTTCCTCAAAATTTTTTTTTGTAAATTATTTGTGTCTGAAGTATTGTTTTTGTGACGCATGAGGCAATTGAGCTCGGATCAGTTGTGTAATAGGAAGGGATGTGACATTTCATAACTTTATCTTTGCTGGGTAAGATATTAAAGGGTCTTGTCTTGTCTTCTTTGAATTTTCTGGAAGTTACTTAGAAAACGCTGTGAAATGAAACAATCAATCTATTTCGAACTTTGGAAGTCATTGGAAGTAGCTTGTAAAGGTAAGGTGAAGTTCGCCCTAGAACAGGCCATGAAGGCCCAGAGGGGGAGTAGACGTATAGCTCTACTGTTTCTTGAACCTCGGCTGTAGAAAGGGGTGAATGGTCATCGCCATACCCCGGCTGCTTTATCCCCGGGAAAGAGACCCGGAAACAATTGTATTGGAGGCTTTATGGGCTCCAGGGTCTGGACGGGTGCGAAAAATCTCTATCCCTCGAGATTCGAACCGCGGACCGTCCATTTCGTACCAAGTCGCGGAAGTAGCCTGTACAATGCCATTAATTAAAGTAAAATTATAAGGCAGTACATGAATTAAGTTTGTTTTTAACCGTTTCAGATACTGGGGCCTGTAGGATGGAAAGAGGGGGAATGTAATCGTGTGTGGTAGATATTTAGGGATTTTCAAGGAGTCGGTTCGTCTTCTTTGGATGTACTTTCCCGGAATTTTTCCGGTGACACTGAGAAAAAGCACTAAAACCATAGACGGAATAGCGTGTTGCAGACTAAATGCCAAAACTTTCAAAACTTCTACCCCCTAATATAAGCGTAGGCAGTAATTTATGCACGATTCCTGTTGACTACAAATCGGTTTTTCCAGGTCAGTAAATACATTAAGAAAAACTGGAAGTTATGGTTTTTGCAGTCTTAAAGAAAGGCCGTAATCTATAACGTCACTTCGCCGCGTATATTTATGTATGTGGGAAACTGGATTAGGGCTCCGACTGTTCTTATTCTTGACACTGAATAAAGATAATCACATAGCTTCACGTCCCAACCGTCTTACCGTAGGAGAATAATCATCAATGCCAATAGGAAACAAATCTGGATGGTTACCGGGGTTGGTCTTCACGCTATCGTGAAAAGAAAATATTTTGCCTTTTCTGTTTTCGAAACACGTTTTGTAGATTATCCGTCCCTTAGCCTAGTTTCTATATAACTACGCTTGAGCGGGGCTTATTTTCATTCATCCCTCCATTACAAAATAAATTATTTCTAAAGAAGGTAACAAATAGCCTGTTATTCACAAAAGTAGTTGTTTAAGAGGGGGAAAAATGAAAGTAAAATTTCCTCGAACTCTGTTTTCGTGACTCTCCGAGTTTGCCGTGCAAGTAATGCAGAAAACATTGGTACTTCATATCTATCATTTTGGAAAGGAGGGTGTATTTCAGCCAGCTCCGTGGATACTGTAGGGAATACTTTGTCGAGTCACACAACCGCAGTAAACATGAAGCAATCACTCTGTTTAGTCACAAGAAAATGTTCATAAAAAAATCTAGTAGCATCTATATTTTTCGACTCGCATTAAGCCATCCTGAATTTTTAATAATATCTTTACACAACACTGTGCAGTGTAAGGATGATTTAATACGAACCGAAACATGTAGCTAGCATTGGGATTTTAATTGTTGGGACTGACGGATATTTATTGGTCTCTTTGTTTACTGTGTTCAGATTTATAGCTGTTAGAAAGGAGGGAATGACAAGTTATGTGGCAACTTTTATATTAGTGTAGGTTATACATGTCCGTCAGAGAGTGTCGCGATATGAATGGGACGTAAAGCGGCGAAAAGGTAAACCTGCGCGCATTCTGAGCCTCGGGGTTGATGTAAACTTTCAGCCACAGGGTTCCATGTCTTCCTCACTAATTACTGTTACCGAGAGGAAAATGCAAAATTGGCCCCAGAGCTGGGCGGGGAGTGACAGTGTGTTCCGTAACGTTAACCGAACCTGAATGTACAGCCCTTAGCCACATATATGTACAGCCCTTAGTCGCACACATATATAGTCCTTAGCCACTTATATCTACAGCCCTTAGTCACACACACATGCATAGCCCTTAGTCGCACATATGTATAGCCCTTAGCCACACATACTTACAGCCCATAGCCACACATATATATACAGCCCTTAGTTACTCATATGTATAGCCCATAGCCACATATACTTAAAGCCCTTAGCCACACATATGTACAGCCCGTAGTCACACATGTGTATAGCCCTTAGTCACACATAGGTATAGCACATAGCCACACATTCTCACAACTCTTAGCCACACATATGTACAGCCCTTAGTCACACACACATGTATAGCCCTTAGCCACACATACTTACAGCCCATAGCCACACATATATACAGCCCTTACTTACTCATATGTATAGCCCATAACCACATATACTTAAAGCCCTTAGGCACACAAATGTACAGCCCTTCGTCACACACATGTACAGCCTTTAGTCACGCATATGTATTGCCCATAGCCACACATACTTACAACCCTTAGCTACACATATGTACAGCCCGTAGTCACACATGTTTATAGCCCTTAGTCACAAATAGGTAGAGCACATAGCCACACATTCTCACAACACTTAGCCACACATATGTACAGCCCTTAGTCACACACACATGTATAGCCCTTAGTCACACATATGTATAGCCCTAAACCACACACACATGTACAGCCCTTAGTCATACTGGTTTCCATGGTGGAAATGAGAATAAAACTGTATATGAGAAAACTTGAGTCTGGAGGCACAGAACCCTTCTCTTGATACCGCAGCTGCAGAGCAGTGTTTTTCACATATGTCGGAAGCGTTATAAATTTCAAGGGGATAAGAGAACTCAGCAGGCCCCCAACCTTGATTTATATATGCTGGCGAAGCGACCCCGCCTTCCGATATCCGGGGTATTTCAATCTTTCACATTCTTGTAAACTAACATATTTCTTCAGGCATTGTCAGTAAGGAAATCCACCTAATATATATCTTGCAGAAATAAACGTTGTTGACATCAATACGCTACATAAAACACGAATATTGCTGTATTCTAATTTGTAGCCGACATCAACATGCTGAACCTCTGGTACCTTGGAAATAAGAACGAGTTTATAGAATCGTAGTTGGAAATCCTGATGAGAAGAAACTCCTTGGGAGAATGAGCAAAGATGTAAAGATAATATTAGACTGCGTCTTATAAAAATACGGTCTGAGAATAAATGTTTGTACTGGATCAGTGTAGTTCAGCATAAGGGCAAGTGTCGGGCTGGTGTAAAACTTGAATTAATTTGCGGATTTTCTAATGCTTCTTAAGTGGGATTCAGGCCCATGCAGTTCTTACAAATAACTTGCCCTTCTGACGTTTAGTTTCCCATTTACTTGTTTATCCTTAGTTTAATAATACTTCCAACCAGCTAAGATGCTATGACGTTAAATTCTAGGATGATTGGTGAATATCCAATTATAGGGTTGTGGCCAGAAGATGTTTTATCGTAATACAAGTTATTATCTGGCGTTTGCGTAGAATCTGCGAGGAAAACCACGCGAAAATGTAGTCAGGATAAACATTTTTTATGTTTTGTTGACCGTGCATCCTTGTATAATCTTGTAAGCAAAGCCAAATTGGTGCACAATTTTTCTTTGTATGTTTATTTATTTTCTCTACATGTTCCCACTCTGCATACCAGACAGTCATCCATACAGAATAACAAGTGCCAAGTGTCGCATAAATACAGTTGTTTTTCCTGATGATAGGCACATAGTCGCCTGAAACATGTAGAGAAAATAAATAAGCATACTAAGAAAAGTTTTGCACCAAGTTGGATTTATTTACAAGATCAAGATATCTATCTCGGGTTCGAAATTTGAAAGTTGTCCTCCAGACTATGAAATAGGGATACCAACTACCGAATATCGGTTTAGATTTTAGGAGCCGTTTACACATTACTGATTTTAAGGAAATATCTAAATTTGAAGAAGAAGCCGTCATTACGGAAATAAATCAGTACATTCTATAGATTTTATGAAGCTGGGGCATCTAACTTCACTAAAAAATCCATAAATATTCTGGTACGTTCGCTTTAAAGAACGTTCACATTGGGCTACTCTTACTTGCAGCACGTGAGGGTGTTGTAGTACATGTTTCAGAAAGACGAACACACTACGTGGAAAACAAGCTGATTGGGATTTATCGAGAATACAAGTATACCCGTTTATGACAGGATGAAAATAAAAGATATTTAGGCATAGTTTGCCGATATTTAAAGCGAATTTAATTTGATGAGATTAGGGTCGAATTCCATGAAGACATTAATGAAAGCGCTGGTTTAAGAAAAACAGAGCAAATGCTTCATTCCTACGGCAGAAGTTAAAACGTTTTATATCAACTTTAGACGTTAAACGTCGTCGCCTTAAACTTGTTACATATGAGACATTTTGAAAAAAGTGTGGGCAGTCGATTTAAGGGCACTTTTAAGCCGTTATTAATGTTGGAGATTGAAAAAAATAATTATGGAAAATCTCACATTGGAATCGATGCTCGAGATTCAAAGATTATGCAACAAGAGTGAATTTAAGTAGGCAGAATTATTTGCAAAATGTCAATAAGTGCATAAGAAAATTAAATACGAAGAAAATTAACAAAAACAATTAAATAGAATAATTCAGCGGTTGACTGGTTATCAATCCTCTTCCCTTTTCAAGAAGCAATGTACAAATTATCATTTCGGAATACGAATGTCCGACTGGAATGCAATGTCCCGTCGTTCTCTTCCATGCCCTACGAACAATGCTGGTGTGTGCCACATATGGAACCTTCGCAATTCATCATTCCGAACTGTTCCTATTAAAATAAGGTACAGACAGTTGCACCGTCTTAGATATTGTGTGTTCATCTGATCCATATCAGCGCTATTTCTCGTACCTACACGACATGAATGCTGGTCCAGCAACTTGTCAGACCACAATAGGTTCACTTTAGCATATCATATCATATGAACAATTAAACACATTAATTTCCAGTCACAGTATTATTGATTCACAAACTTGTACGTCACTTAATTATCTTTGAACACGATTTTCCACTCTCTGTCTATCATATGTGATGTATAATAATTTTATATCCACTTAGAGATGCTTCAAGGTTGTTCTTCCCATTGGAAGCCTTGTAAGCAAATCTTACTGGCAGTGATTTATTTCTAATTTTACAATAAAATCAATTGAAATCCTACGGACATGCAAGTCACGTCGTGCCTAGTGTTTCAGTGGGCACCGTAATAAGTTACCGGTAGTCAACCAGAAACAGTTTGAAAGGTAGCTGTAACAAGTTTCTTCCGTTTGATGTATGACCTGAACTGAGTGGTGGTTGATTTTGCAAGACCGTGGTCACTAAACATACACATTCTACACTCATCGCATACTTTATAAATAAAGGCTATAGAATTAACCATATTATTATTATTATTATTTGATTATTGAATTAGGCCTGTTCTTAGATTTGTTTTACTCGTTTCCAAACTGACATACAGCCCCCATTCCTAATTCTTGTACCTTTTGTTCCCATTTCTGTTCTTTGAAGTCTGGTGTTCCACAGATTCCAATTTGAGGACCTTCGATTTTATATACGTAGTATATAAAATCGAAATATATAACTTACACGCACGGGGAAAAAATGACGATATTTGGAGACTGATTTCTAATAAAGAAATTTTTCCGTATGCGTTCTTAATATTAGAAATAGTACACATCAAGTTCTGGTCTATCCTGATGACGTTAATATGTTGGGTGGAGGCATGCAGACCATGAAGAAAAACACAAATTTTAATTGTCGTGGGTAAGGAGGTTGGTCTAGAAGAAAATACTGAGGTTACTAAATACATTGTCACGCCTTGATACCAGGAGAATCAGAACATGAATGTGGGTAATAAACCCTTTGAAAGTGTGGAACAGTTAAAATATCTAGGAACAGCCCTAGCAAATCAAACTTGCATGCATGAAGAAATTAAGAGCAGATTGAATTCAGGAAATTCTTGCTATCATTCTGTGCAGAATCTTTTTTGTCTTCATGTTTGCTATCCAAAAATATAAAGACTAAGATATACAGAACTATAATTTTGCCTGTTGTTTTATATGCGTTTCCAAATTGGTCGCTCACATTTGCGAGGAACATAGGCTGAGGTTGTTTGGGAATAGGGTCCTCAGGAAGATATTTGGGCCTGGGAGGGACAGGGTAACAGGGGAGTGGAGAAGACTACAAAACGAGGAGCTTTATGACCTGTACTCCTCACCAAATACTGTTCAGGTGATAAAATTGAGAATGAGATGGGCGGAGCATGTAGCACGTGTGGGGAGAAGCGAGGTGCATACAGGGTTTTAGTGGGGAGGCGTATTTTAAAGAGGCCATTTCGAAGCACAGGCATAGAAGGGCGGATAGTACTATAAATGGGTCTTCAAGAAGTCGGTTGTGGACATGGGCTTAGGACAGGGACAAGGGGCGGACCCATGCGAATGCGGTAATGAACCTTTGGGTCCCATGGAATGCGAAGGTTTCTGGCTTAACTGAGGACCTCTTAAGTTCTCATGAAAACTATATTCTATGGAGTTAGTTAGTTAGTAAGTTGGTTAGTTAGGTGGTTGGTTGGTTCATTCGTTCGTTCGTTCGTTGGTTTGTTGGTTGTTTGGTTGGTTGTTTGTTTCTCAGTAGAAAATTACAAGGCCAACATATCATCCACTGATTTTTAGCCGCCACATTTAATACTCATGGGGACCGCGGTAGCACAGTGGTTAAGGTGCTGTGATACAAATCGGAAGGTCGCTGGTTCGATCCCAGCTAGTGTCAGTGGATTTTTCATTGACATAAAATCCTTCCGATCGCACGATGGCCTTGAGGTCGACTCAGCCTCTAACAGAAATGAGTACCAGGAGCATTTCCTGGGGGTAAAGGCGGCCGGTGCTTAAGCTGACAACCTTACCACCATCCTCCGCCGTTGTCACGAAATCTGGGAACCTTAACTTCCTAAGAACTCTCTGGGCCACTCCGAACCTATAATGGGACTGCTTTACGTTTACCTTACATTTAATACTCATAAATTTTCTATCAACGTTTACTAACCTAAGTTTACCGGAACATGTTTTCATACAGGCTGTCATTGTTAGCATGCATTTAATGTGTTCTTTTCACAAATTGTGTATTCTAATTCTGAAACACAGCGTAACAAAAAATACCATTGCATACTATGTTTCCGATTGTGCCCATTTCATTTTCTCCGAGGCTGATTTGTTACAAAGAGAACCTTATTGCCACATAGACGCAGAAAAAAGCTGCGCCTGTCATATATTATTTTCCTGGTTAGGCGCGTTCGCAAAATTTGCGAAAAACGACTGTTAGCTTCCTCATGTCGGTACGTCCATCTGTCGGCTTCCACTGAACGGCTTTTCATGAAATTTGATCATTTTTCGAAGAACTGTCGAGAAAATTCAACTTTCATTAAAATCTGACAAGAATAACTGTTACTTTACATGAAGACAAACATACCTATTTGATCATATCTCTCTCAATCCTTACAGTGAGAGCTGTATCAGACAATATTTGTATAAAAAATCAAAACACACGTTTTGTGTTCAGTAACTTTTTACGAAAATTATGTCGTTTATGAGTCAATGTGGAAAAAATTTAGGGACGTTCAGGCCACAGATGACAATGTAATAATGTGCATGTGCATTGCGTGCTGGATACCTGAGGCTGTAAATGCACACTCAGAATATGTAATACTTATTGCTTTTCCACTGCAACAAGGTTTGCAAGAAGGCCCTCAATATTAACGTTATTCATAAGTTGCCTGTCTTGTTATGAACAAATATTCAACCACCGAAATTTGTTTCGACTACAAGTTTGGACCCTAACGAGGTCTGTAATTTGTATGGTGTATTGATATTGTATGGTGTATTGATATTGTATGGTGTATTGATATTGTATGGTGTATTGATATTGTATGGTGTATTGATATTGTATGACTAATTTTTTTATGTTTTTCTGACGTGCATCTCAGTATAATCTTAGCAATTGACCAACTTATTGCACAAATTCGTGTTTTTTAATTAGTTTATTATATCCCCCTACATGTTTCGAGCACTGTTGTGCTCATCATTAGGAGGTCAAACTGATTATACAGCATCTGTTAATCGTTACACTCTGTAGTTGGCCGTTCGGTGCGCAGGTCCGGTGCGTAGGTTGTGTACCGGACGGCCACCTACACAGTGTAGTGATTCCAGATGCTGTATAATACAATTTGACCTCCTGGTGATTAGCACAACAGTAGTGCTCGAAACATGTAGAGGAATATAATAAACTTATTAAAAAAAAATCATTTTTGCATTAAGTTAGTCAGTTGCTAAGATGGTACGACTTGCCGTTTTCGAGAAAACTGATAAATTCCTAAACGTATGTCATGCAGCGTGTGCGTTACTTTTGATCTAAGAATCAAATTAATCTCGTTAATGCGTGTATTTATTCGACGTGCATCTTTTTGTTGAGCTAACAGTTAATCTCGCCGACAGTTTTAGTAGAGAACGCCATTTATCACATTTTAACGAAATTGGTCAAGTACTAGTGTTCATAAATCGCGTGGTTTGGTAGACACTTAAACATTTAAGACCTTGTCACTACACCTTCCATTGTATGGGTTCGCCTTTTGTGGGTCGGGCTTAAGCATGCGTGGAGCCGTACACTCTTTCCTTTGCATGATTAAGGACAGAGGCAACTGTTACCATTTTTATCTTCACATAACGTGTTTTTTTTGTCTGTGTTGGGTGTACTTGAAAATAGAGAGACGTGCGGTGTTATGCAACAGCAATATCAATCAATTTCTCTCCGCTTCCGTCTTCTGTATTCGTTCCTCCTCCTTTGTAGATCGTTGGCAAAACTGATGATCCGTTTATTTATCAATACATCATAACCTTCGTCATTATAATCATCATAAAAACTGGGGTATTAATTACATTGTGGGCCGGCATAGCGCAGTCGGTATAGTGACTAGCTACGGGCTGGACGGTCCGGGGATCTAACACCGGTAGGGGCGAGATTTTCCGCACCCGTCCAGACCGGCCCTGGGGCCTACCCAGCCTCCTATACAATGGGTACCGGGTCTTTCCAGGGGGTAAAGCGGCCGGACCGAGGCGTTGACCACCCACCCTATCTAACGCCGAGGTTAAAGAAAGAGTACAGCCATACCCCTACTCCCCATTTGAGCCTTCGTGGCCTGTTCTAGGGTGAACTTTACCTTTACCTTTATTAATTACATTTTTGTCCCTGAATATTTTCGATTTAAGAGCAACTATTTGGACACTTTCCATCTTCCTGATTCTTTACACATCACCATACAGATTCAGCAACAGTTTCTATTCTGATCTTCGGGTGGAGAGGATGTGAATAAATTTCAAATTTTTTTAATTCTGTGGCAGGGCTACTTTACCCTAGGGGGCCAACAGAGAGAAATTTCTTCATATGTTATCCATCTGCAAAAGCAAATAAAATCCATTGCCAAAATTTTGTAGTTTATACAAGGAACTCTTACAATAAATAAAATTCAAGCAGTATTAAACCTAGTGTCACAGAAGCGTCAAATCCTCTAAGCCTGCCTGTAGTTGTGACTCTCTTCTCCACTATCCTCTTGCCCATTATTTCAACAGTCTTCAAATTTAATTTCCTTTTACGATTCGACCCAATTCCGGTTCATGGTCTCTCCGTGTAGGTTTTCGCATTCACACCTATTGGACATACCACACACGGTAGGACTCTTCTGGACGAGTGATTAGCTCGACGCAGAGACCTCTGTATGACAATATACAACACTCACAAGAAACAAACCTCCATGTCCCCGGCGGAATTCGAACCCACACTTCCAGCAAGTGAGCGGCCACAGACCCACGCCTTACACTGCGCGGCCACTAGGATAGGACAATTATTATTTAAAACATTTAATTTATTTTTTTTTACTTATGGTCTTGTCTGACAATACAACTACAAAGGAACCTTGTTGACTGTATTAATTGAATTTGGGTTTGTGGTAATAATGTTTTACAAAATTAGTGGTCTCCTCTTGCAGTAACCAACTAAGCCTGAAGGAACTTCATTTCTGGTGCTTCCAGCATTTCAGCGTCGCTTTTAGATGTCCAGACGTGAGTAGAATACAGCAAACCAATTTTGGTTTTGTTCTGGTTAGGCCTAGACATTCACTTTTGTTTACCTTGTTCTGGAAGTTTTCTTCGTGTTACTGCTTTTTTAAGACATTAATTTTATTTTCCTATCTTTTCTATGATCTGAGATAAATAAAGCGTATCCTAGATAATCCTACTTACAAACTCTTTATTTTTTTAAGACTTATTAGTCAACCTCTTTGGAGACCATTTTTTTTTAAGTGTTGATCAGGTGGATTGAATGAAACATTCAGGATTTTACATGGCATGCTGCTTTGCGCTATTTGATTCGTATTTAAGGAGGACTCTGAATTGAAACCGATGAATCAGCTAAGTTGAATGTTGTTCGTGAGTTTCCTCAGTCCGCCCATAATTGTTCTAATCTAATAATTGGTTATCAAGTAATTGACGACTCTACATCAACTTGAGGAAACACATAGATTCTAATGGTAGGATAGGATTACGTACTGCTCTGTCTTTAAATTAGTTGTGCCTGTTCGTTCAGTAGGCTTGCGTGAAACTAACCCCCTTTCCTCTACCTAGCGTTGAGGTCAAAACAGCGTATATTGGCACTTACAGACACGCCCATTGCTTAAGCTAACACGAGCATATATTTACGGTGCTTCATCTGCGAAGGTCTCATTTGCGTGAAATTGTCTTGATATTTCGAGTCTAAGGACAGCCTCTTGCTTCATCCCTGGAAGCATTCTACTTATGTGTAACTGTTCAGTCCATTGTGCGTGTTTAGCGGTGTAATTCGAACCACAAGCGTGGTGTAATTTTATTTAATGAAGGCCCTTGTATTTATACGGATCAAACATTTCTAACAGCGTGCACAATTGAGAAGACTGGTCTGTTCTCTCTGACGTCCGCCCAATAAAATTTTACCTTGACGTGCTGTTGCTTCATTTCCATGTACCGTGTATTACAGAGCTGATTTGCAATTCCTTGTTCCCTTCACGGGCGTCACATTGTTCTCTAACATCTGTTAATTGGCTACTCTAGGATATCAACCACCTGCTTTGAGTGGATTCCAAACCTGGTATAGTGTACCGCTACACAATGGCGTGCTTATGAGGCCGAGTCTATGCGAATGGAAGCTAAAGTGCAAATGAACAACCGGTAGCTTACCTAGGAATTCATTTTGAGAGTGTTCTGGAGAATCATCAAAAGTCGCCTCTAGTTCTGTCTTTATATGAAGTGCATTTTAAGATCGCATCTTTTCATCTGGAACATCTTAGCCCCCCCCCCCCCCAAACTAAAAAAATTTTTTTATACCGGGTGTTTTTTTTTTTGTTTTGGGGAATTTATATGGTTAAACATAATGGGTTTAA
>Ga0131853_10005047_pt1 | contig 23776 bp, 18 predicted proteins | sample TergutLab28metaG_FD_92764 | JGI IMG/M metagenome (GOLD analysis project Ga0131853, IMG submission 92764) | Labiotermes labralis P1 segment gut microbial communities from Petit-Saut dam, French Guiana - Lab288 P1 (version 2) (version 2) | ecosystem: Host-associated > Arthropoda: Insects >...
TACCAAAATGCGCAGTCAGCAAAGTTAAATCAGTACTTCCATACTGCTGAATATTCATGCGCCATGTAAAGTGCTTGGAACCCTAAGGACGACTACGGCGTTAATGCGGGTGTTTATGTAGTTTAAGTTAATGGCTTTATGTCTCTCATACGTTAATTACATGTTAAGTACAGATATTAACATTACAGAAACCACATATTCCTGCCAGTTTTAATATGTATTTGGTAATCAATAAGTGTGTAACAGCTGTCAAAGTTTGAAAATTCTCTGGCCATTATCTCCGTAACCGTTCAACTTTGGATATAGGTGTTTTGGGTTATATCGGTATACTTTAACATAAGGAACACTCTCCCGAAGTCTAGCACATACCTCCTGGGACACCCTGTATATATATATATATATATATATATATACACGTATATATTTTAAAGCAGGCAGTGCACATAGTAATCACTGTGTGTTAAAAAGGATTAAGAATATTCAATTAAAAGTCCGTAGATTTGCACCTGAAATATTCTAATCAACGGTACAGTTTATTCTCAATAAAATGTCATGGCAAGATCACACTTAAATGCAGACATCAATTTTAAGGTTAGAAATGTAACAGCATACAGAAGAAAGAATTCCTTAGTAACTGATGTGAAAACACTTCTACAGTCTTCAGCTATGTTTATGTCTATGTTCTGCTCCACATATCAAATTTATACAGATACAACATGATATTAAAAAAAATTACGGAGCTACTCCGATGTTAGATTTTGCACTGTGAGCTCAAAAACAAGATTTACTGACTCAAATACCAGAACACAAATGGGAACATATTATTGTACTAGTTCCGATGTATGGTTAGGTGTAAAAACTAAGTCATCTAACAGCAGATTTATCTCATATAATTTTACCCAAACAATGGAAAAAAAATTTCAAAGAATTATGAACGTAAAAACAGGAGATATGAATTTTGCAGAAGTTACATTCACTATTTGTTAACAGAGTTGGAAGAGAAATGACTATAACAGCTTAACCACATAAAGAACAGACCTTACAGAGATACTGAGAGAGATACTAGAATGAACACTTAAAAGGAAACAGGCATATGGTATGAGCAAAAAAAGGTTCAGGCGGGTGCAATAGGACATCGAGTTGAGAGCAACGAGTTTGCAAGAAAGTGGAAAGAATGGACTGTGGTAACACAGAAGAGACTAATATTTACTGTCCATTGATCAAAAGAAAATTGAAAAATACGAATGAGGAAGAGACGCAGAAGAATAAGATAATTTTACTTTTTGTTTGACAAGGATCTACACATGAATGCATACATGCTCGAGGACAGACATGAAGGTATGTCTGACAAAAATGTACCGAGGGAAATATTTAGACCAAAGAGAAATACGAGATGGTAAAGAAAATTACATAACATGGAACTTCACACATTTACGCATTACCAAATATAATTAAAAGGGAAAGTGATCCCGTTACAGGCCCTGTGTGGCCCAGAGGGTGGGTAGAGGTATTGCTCTACTCTTCCATGACCGCAGTACTAGAAGGGGGCGAGTGGTCAGTAGTACGACCCGGCCGCACTTTACCCCTGGGATAGAACCCGGTACCCATTGTTCAGGAGGCTGGGTGGGCCCCAGGGCTGGTCTGTACAGGCAGAAAATCTTGTCCCCAACGGGATTCGATCCTGGACCGTCCAGCCCGTAGTTAGTCACTATACTGACTAAGCTACCCAGACCACCAAATATTATTAGGGTAGTTATACCATGCAGGATAAAATAGATGAGCTAAGCAGCACATGTAGCATGATCAGAAATGCATACAAAGTTTGTGTTTGGAAAACTCAAAGGAAGAGATCACTGTGGGGACACAGACATATTGAGGGCTGTGTGTGTTTGCTTGAACTGCCTCAGGACAGGGCCCAGGGCATCATATTTGTGAACATGTTAAGGAACCTTTCTTTATCCAAAGGTAACAGGACAGCATGAAGCCGACACCTGTTAATGACAAGATAAGATGTATGCGCAGTCTTTGGTATGGCTCTGACTAAGCAGCCAACCATGTCTCATGTACATCAACCAGTATACTTTCTGTAATTGAATACAAAGTACTTTTTACAATAATGCAAAAGTGTGCACTGAGGGAATGAAGGAAACTTCCAAGACCTCTGTGCTAGAGCCAGATAAAGATGGGATTAGATAATGATTATATCTGACAATGAAATTTGGTTTCAGATTATGCCGAATGTTTGGGTTCCTCTAAAAAGACTTTAGTTAAATTTTATATAGGAATAAGCAATACACTGCATTTAATGTACACATTATGTACTGGAATTTAGTGACACACAATAATGGGACACACAATAAAATGAAGCATATGTATGCACTATAAACTGGAACCCAATGACACACTTTTGAGTCAGCTGTCTTGAACATTTGGATTATATACTTCCCGAAATTTGTTATGATAACACAGTAAGTACCACACATTTTATTTATACATTTTGGATTTGCATCCAATGACAGGATTTTGTGTTAGTTGTGTTGAATATTTGTTTCTAATAAAACAAAGGAAGTCACAAGATAACTAAACATCCTTCTTACCAACTTGTGGTTTCACTGTGATTTATAAATATGTAAGTAAGAGACTGGCTAGCTGGCTGACCGGCTGACCGACTGATTGACTTACTGACCAACCGACTGGCCAATTGACTGACTGACTGACTGACCAACCAACAAACATCAAACATCATGGAGCACAGTCCTTGAAAAGACAGTACTTCCTCCTGAAGTTCATCAATGTGTTCACAAAACCTGCCATTGTTCTCTGTCCTGAGCCAGATGAATCCAGTCCATTCCTTCTGATACTATTTCCTTAAGACTGATTTTAACAATTATCCCCCCTTCTATTCCCAGTCCTTTTCAGTGTTCCTGTTCATTCAGATTTCCTCACCAAAACTCTATGCAGTTCTCTACATGCATGCCACACACCCTGCCCATCTCATCCTCCTTGATTTTATCACCCCAATAATATTGAACGAGGAGTAAATCCTCATTACGCAATTTTTTTCTGCCTTTGATTACTTTCTTCCTCTTTATATCTAAACATCTTCCTCAGCACCGTTTCCAAACACCCTCAGTCTATGTCACTTTTTATTAACAAACAATCCATAAGTCATTTTGATGTGTTAGAAAAAAGTCAAAAACTCTCTGAAGATGGCACAAACAAAAACTGAAATGCACTGGAGTTAAACTATGATAAGCTTACAAAAAGTGCATTAATTGTCAGTGAATAAAAAGTGACACAAAAAACATGTTGCCAGGTGCATACTACGTCAGAACACCTTCAGTCTATGTTCTTCCCCCATTGTGAGACCAAGTTTTATTATCATGCAACACAACAGGCAATATTAAGGTTCTGTATATTTATATCTTTACATTTTCAGGCAGCCTCTAGAATACACAGAAGTGTTTAAATGTCACAAATATTTTCTCGTGTCACACAGTAACTGCAGTTTGCATAAGCTGTAACCATTTCCTTTACCTTCCTGACTACACTGCTTAAAATGCAAAAATATATGCATGCTTGTAAAATAGAGACTCTAAAAACTGGCTATCTAAAAACTGTTCATGAGGTATTTTTCTTACATACAGACTTCGCTATGTGGACTCATTTTAACACCTTTGGTACACCACCTGATTTTGTCTTATCAAAACAGATAAAGTGGAACCATAAATTCTTATTCTTGCATTTAACATTATATCTCACGGAATACTCAGTTTCAATGACTGCAGTGTTATTTATCCCCCATTAAGACTGTCCTCAGTTGTGTCCTAATCCATTGGTCACCAGTGAAGTCTTAAATATGGGTTGCACTATACGCGGGACTCTATTAACTGGCATAATGGGAACCATGGGGTAGGGTGGTTAGTCTAAAAGCTGTTGAATCTGGAGGCACCATAAAGAAATAAAAACGTAATACACAGATACAACTACAAATGCACCATAAAATAACACTAATGCAACTTATGGTACTACATTCATTATTGCACTTTTTTTTTAAAGTATCAAGTCAATTACCTTGCAAAGACAAAAGAGTCAGTTAAAGGAGTGTCCACTGTACATAAAATCCACCTAAAGCTTCAAAAATGAAATATACAGTTTGTCCAACAATCAAACAATTACAAATTTTCTTCTGCTGATGTCCAACAGCCATCAAAATTTGCTACTGGGGTAACCAAGATTCCAAAAACTGGCCACCTATACAACTACAATGAAGATTATGACTGAATAAAAGTCAGAAACATGATACCACAAGATAATTTAATTACTCCATTTCCCGAAATAATCAACGTCGTAGTCTGTTGCACACTCAGTGAAAACATGTTACATACAACAAGCAGCTCGACAGTATCCTCCCTATTTGACTTCTAACCATCTGATGCATATACAAAGCTCAACAAAGCCTCTCATCTGCTCCCCTGAAATAAGTAAAACTCCTGATTGACAAGTGGTTTGTTAATATCCCCTTCTGAGGTCTTTGTATCTCCAAAGATGTCAAGCACTAAATGATTTCTTGTGTACTGGATGTGACGAAAAGTGGGCTGATTTGGAGCAACTAAAGGTTGCAGAGAAATGTCCCACGAGCAAAATTTATATCCAACCGGTGAAGTGAATACATACTTGTTTATCCCTGGGGCAATTGTATCTTCAAGCTACTGCACATGATTATGCCTAGTGATATATGTTTCATGATGCAATTGTTATATGAAACAACAAATTTAACACAACACTGTAATTGCTATATTACTGGTATCAGTTCCACATGTTGGTAGGGAACCCACCATTACTTTCTGCCATGTTTTATGCACTATAATGGGCATTTCCCATGCAACTCACATGTTCAAATCTGCCTCTATGTCAATAGAAAGCAACCAGCTAGGCAGTGAATACCAATTTCATTCCTAGATAACAGAATGATATGCAACGGAGTGAACGAAAGTTTGCCATGCACACAGAAAGGTATACTGCTTCCACTCACAGTTGTTATGCATTGCAGTACCACTAATATTGTGCTAACTGACCATATGATTAAATCAATGAGATTCTGCAATGGGACAGCACAATCAGTACAGGCAGTAAAGTGAGAGCCTACAGGCCACACATTGTGTGTTAAACATTCAGCATGGACAAGGCATTTTTATCTTCACCATCATGTTCAGACCAATTTTAGGGACCACTCTGCCTCCTACCAGTTGGGTATAGGGGCATTTTTCCCTAGGTGAGAAAGTATAAAATGTGAAGTTGACTAGTTGCCTTTAATTAATGCAGAGAATATTTACCATCATGTCACCACATGCCTTCATTTTAACTTTCAGGACTTAATTTGTCTTTGCTAACAGCAAGTTTCACTGATGCAAGTCCAACATTACATACCTCAACAATGCAATTTCAGCACTTGTATGAGGACACATACAATACTGAAGCCTCACTGGTGATAAGAGGTATGGCTCTCATTGCATGACAGTAACACAGCTGACACTAAACACCTACTTGAAGATTCAAGTCTTCTGGGATGCTGGGATGTCAGTCACAAGTTGTTACTGGCATTTCAATCATAGTGCCATCAAAATAATGATAACCATTTATCTCCCGATGTGATATAAGATCCCAAGATTTGAAATTTCAACATCACTGTAATTACCCCAAATCTTGAACCCACCCACCTAAATTTTTAGTATAGTTTTCTACAATATACATAATTCTGCACACATTCTCAATTGCTGTACAAAAAGAATTGTCACCTGCTCCACTATTCTGATACATTTAACTTGCCTATTATTCTTCTCTCAGGAAAGCACACCAACTACATATTACTAATATTTAAATATGTGACACAAATATCGATACCAAAGGGCTACTAGTACACACAATCTGAAACCTGTACTCAACTTTATGGACTCTGAATAAAGAATACGCTGAAGATAAGGGCCTTTTAACACAGATGGAGAGCAGCTAAGAAAGTGATTGGTATTTGGCTTAGCTGGTTCTATTCACAATTTTTTACCACAATCATTGTAAATGTCAGACAATTCTCATATAAAGCATCTGCATAGAAATGTGGTCAAGCACAATCCATGAAGGATTAGTAACAGAGGGAGAAAATAACTGTCTTTGTTGCTACTGTGGTTGCTTGAGACTTGGCCTGCAAAAGTGTGATGGTGAACGTAGTGGTAATGGTGAAAAGGAGTTTATATGGAACACAATTTTGTTACTCTAGTTGTCTGTTTCGTGATTCAAGGACTTGGTCTCCATTGACGACTCGGGCTGTCCACATTTGGTATGTGAATAAGATTCATTAAGGAAAGCAGATGCATCCTGACTGCCACTTGACTTCTGGTCGAGGAATGACAATCCTTCGTCACCAGATGTTGGTAAGGACTGTGTCAGAAGTGCCAGTCTTGCACTATCATTGCTTGCGAGAGACAGAGCACCCACAAAATTAGTACATGCTGAAGAGTTGTCATCATTTTTGGGGGAATTAAAACCATCACTATTGACTATTTTACTGTGGATTCGAGTCTGAGAGGAACTTACAAAACTTTGATTATCTTTATGGTTCTGAGATATATATCCCAGACCTGGTACTTCCTTATCAGCAGATGTACTGTAAACATCTCTGCCCTCACTACTGTTACTAAAACCTTGACCCATATGATACAAATCAGGATGTGTAAGAGATTTATTCTTTGTATGTACAGAAGATGAGGTATGAAAGTTACTGACTTTTTCTTCGCCGGCAGTTTGTGCTTGTGAGGCGCTTGGAAAACCTCCAGGAGATTGAAATAATTCAGCATTATGTCCTTGTTGTATATCTTTACTCTTTAGGAGAAAACCAGCTTTCTCCTCATCAGCATGGAAACTTTGACCAGTAAGCTGGCTCTCTTTTGTTTTGGAATGTTGCAAAGTGCTTGAAGACCTCATGAAATTACTTTTATCTTCACTGTTTGTTGGAAATGATGGAGATGTAATAATGCTATGGAAAATACGTGGCATCTGAAAGAGGTCCATGTTAGTATTAGTGTGTTTGCTTTTGGTTTGGTTATGAACATTTGATTTGTCTTCATGACTTGTAACATGGTGCAGTGCACCGTGGAAACTTCTGTGATGAAACACTTCTGGCTGACTAGGTGGATCCTTGGTCTTTCCTGCATTATGAGTTCTAGATTGTTCATCATGGCCAGAGTGTGGTAATGACGTGTGCAACATACTGGCTTGCGAAACCTGAAATATCTCGAGGTTCTGTTGTTCTTTCACCTTTAATACACCCTCGGAATTTCTCTTGCGCTCTTCTTCCTCACCCATGGATTGGGGACCAAGAAATACTTGAGGTGGTGGAGGATAGAATTCACCACCCTGTTTGGAACCTCCTTGAACCCCACCAGGACCCAGATTACCACAAAATATTTCATGGAAGCTCATGAGGTGACGCTTCAGATAGAGCTTGGTCTTGAATGGCTTGCTGCAGATAGGACAAGCCACGGTTTGGGGGTTGTGGATCAGGCGAACGTGCTGACGGAGGTTCGACAGGTTACTGTACATGCGGTTGCAGATTGGGCAGGGGCGCGGGTCCAGCGAGTGCAGTTTGCGATGGTCCACTGTAACAAGTAACAAAGAATAACGCAATGCGTTTCCTTAACTGACTGGACTGAGAGGTCTGCCACTATTCTTTTTTCAGCTCATTAAATACAAATTGTGTTGTCACTGTGTATATTCCCCCCCCACCCCAAATCAATCTCATTGAGATACGTTAATACAGTTCAGTAGCTTCAGGCCACATTAACTCGAGTTCCGTATCGCAGGAAACAGCTCAGTCTGGATGGTAAGCTACATGTGAATGCAGAGATCATAAACTGCAAACTGTTTACCACAGTGCACAGTCATACAGTACCAAGAAAATATAACGAAGCAATAATTCCCTGCATACAGCATACAACAGTCTGGCTCCTAAACCCCACTGTCAAGAAGTAAATGTTTTGCATGGGTAATGAGTAATTGTTCTAGAAGGAATGTGAAAGTATTTGGTGCATAAATTTCTTTGTACCCACCCAATCAGACCACCATACACAAACTGCACCCCCACCATGACCCCACCTACCTGCCTTCAGTCTGCCAAACATAACATAACATGGAGTATCTTACCTTGTCCAGAATCCAGACTTCCTGAAGGTTCTCCTAGGAAGCTCTGTCCTGATGGTCCAGGTAGGATGTCCATTCCCCCTCCTACAATGCATATACCAACAATGAGAATACAAATTAAGAAATTGTTAAGGCCATTCATACATCACATAATTCTCCTCTGAAGTTTCTCTGCAGCGTGCAGTTTTTCATCTATTACATTTAAAACATCACTTCAACAAGCTTTTTACTATTTACTGAGATATTTTATGCTGCCTTCTAACCTTGAAATGGTACTTCTTGAGGAAAAAAAGCTTTAACTGACGTGAGAAGAGAATGCACAAGACTCTTCTGAATATGATGAAGGGAAGCTCTGGGCACTTTCAAAGCTTTCAGTGACTAGTGACACTTTTCATATATGTCTATGAATAAGCTACCTTATTTTATCTTAGTAATTTCTGTTATATAAAATGCAAGTTATGAGATGGGTTAATATCTCAATGTACGCTTGTGTATTGATTTAACATGTTGCTTCAAATATAAGATGCCCTGTAATTTAAGATGCAGCCCACTTTTAAAATACATCTTACTGTCCGTAAAATTCACTGCTGCTTTTAGCAAGGCCATCGTTCTTCAAAAAAGCTATGTTTTTGAGACTGTCAAAAGGGTGAAAAAATAATACTTCGAATTAAAGTTGCACCCTAAAATTCAGTTTGGGAAAATGTGAAAAAATTTCGTCTTAAATTGGAAGCAATACAAAATATGTGTACTTGTATTTACTGTGTTTTGTATTGTTTGTACTGGGTTTTTGTATTGTTTCTTTTATGTATGTTTATTCTTATTTGTTTTGTCTGTACTAGTGTAAGAACTAATGCCACCAAGTGAAAACTCAATTACAGCAGTAGCAGTAGTAATAATAATAAATTTCCTTGTAATTCCAGAATGTGTGGGCCCCTCATAAATCTATGAAAACTGAGGTACATCTCGAGAAAATGGAGTCTTTTTAACCAGTTCCAATCCTCCACTTTCTTAACCCTTTGCCGCCAAACAACATATATATATGTCGCGCAGTGAGTCCTTTAAATAGCCGAACGGCTACTAAAGTGGCCGGGGGGTGGGGATTTAATTCCGGCGTCAAAGGGTTAAATATCAATCATTTGGGTAAGGTGTCCACTATCTGTGCATTTTCCTCTTTTATAACTTCTTATGCCACCAAATAATCATGCATATTGCAGACGATATGTTTTATGTCCACACAGTTCCCGAAAATGAAAACTGGTTTATACATATGGCCTAAGTATAGAAACATTTTGACATGCAACAGCTTCCTTCCAATGTACGTTTCATCTTGTTTCTTACACACCTGCATTTGCTGTACATTCTTACCTTCCTTCATCCCTTGAAGCATAACCAAGGGTACAGAAACCTTGCTGGGCCTGAGAGGTTCATGTTAAGGTTCCACATCATAGACATTTGCAGAGGGTTAATCAATACACACAACCCCATGCATTATTATTCTTTATTAGCAGTATCATTACATAGAAATAATATTAGCTACTACAGAGAATACTTCTCTGTAGAATAAATCCATTCCACAGACAATTCCCCATCACAATCATAGTTATGCTTAGAGTGTCAATGAGTTCATGTATTCATACCATAGTCAAATATTTGAGCCAGTTAAGTGATTTAAAAGAAACATGGTATGTTACTAGGGCCACTGAACTTTCATGTATTATATTTCATGAACTAATTAACACATATAAGGCAGTCATGTTAACTTGTAATATGGGAGGAACAACAGTACTTCTCTGACAAAAAACACATAACTCCTACAGTGATAACTTTCGTAGAATGTAAAAACAGCAGCGTGACAGCCAGAGAAAATCTGTACCTATCAGTTGGTTTAATGGCAGTAACTAAATGAAGATATGTGAAACATAAGTATTTCATAAACAGCACAAAACATGTGGGTTGTATGGAGCAAATTTAATGGACTGACAATTTGTACATGCTTCTGATTACATACTCTTCTGCCTGCACACTTCCTGCATCATCTTTGGTTGAATTTCCATTGGAAGAAACAGTTCACTGGCTGGTATTAAATCAGGTATCTGAAGACTATGAGGTGTACTAATTACTGTGTATCAATGTATGGTCTGTGAATCACAGCAGAGTTATTTGTTTCAGATACTGCATACCTGCCAACCAAGTGAACAGTGAAATGTAATGTGCTAGTCACTTACCATGTAATGCTGCTGCAAATGACGCATTCACATCAACAGAGTTGGAATCTAGCCCTAGGAAAGCTGCAGCACCTGCCTTGCTGTCCCCATCACTAGCATAATCCGGAAGTTCCATCTTCGGCTGCACATGCAAACAGCATACTCAATGTGGATGCCATGAAGTAAGTATCAACGTGAAAGCAGGGTAAATGAATGTAAACCCATACCATTATGTCCTGTCTATGGAGCAGCTGGGGAGGTTCTAAAAGGTTACCTCAGTATTACAGTTAGTGGATTACAGGATGGTGCTGTACTTAAAATTTAACCACTTCTGTGTCAGTTTTCTTTGTTTGATTGAGAAGTGTCAAGGACGTATGCATACAACCTATGCAACCTAACAAACAACATACACAAACACCTGTACCATGGAAAGGGTTAACCCTCTGGAGCTGGGATCTAAATGGTTGCCCATTACTTTGCATGTTCTTGGCCAACAACTTAAGTGGACGTTCAGTGTTCTCAGCATCAGTCTGCACATCGACTGTAGTTTACTTCAGGCACCAAAATGTTAAAGAAATCATAGCTATGGGAAGACTTGGAAGAAAGTTGAGTCACATACTAGAAAATATCAGCAAAGGAAAGAGCTGGAAAGAAACAGAAAAGGAAAGATTAGATATTGACAGAAGGGACTGGGGGATTTGTCCTATGACCGTTATATGCAGATGGATCATTATAGATGGGTTCAGTACAGCTTTTATCAGTGCTCAGCATAGTCCCACATCCACCATACAAAGCACATGCTTCTGACCCCTGCTAATGGCTTGCTGTGCCAACAGCTGCATAGAATAGTGTCTTGATCTGTTCACACTTAAAATGGAGACACTGACAGATAAAAAGTGTTACAACTACAGACTTCCTCTCAACTTACGCCGAACAAACTGAATTCTTAGTGTCAAGTAGCATGGAAAAATGTAGGTTCATATCATCTCCTTCAAGCATCATGTTTCAGAATGTGATTTATAGCCAAGTCCTTCATTATTTTACTGAGCTGTCAAAACCAGGAAGGCAGATATTCATTTATACCCGTAAGTAAATTGTGACTCTTACAACACCAAAAAACTCATGATCCCTTGACAGCTGCTTGTAAAGAACAGCTATATGCAGTCTCATGAAAATATGATGAATGGTTTCATCACTGATACTAGGTCAGAGGCAGATGGGCAGAGCTGTCTGCACACAGGGCATTCTATTTTTGTTATTTGCTTCATGAAGTATGCCTAAAAGAAGATAAAAGTTGATTTACATGCCTATGAATTCAAATGATTATGACCGTATACTCCGCGTATATTGTTTACCTGAAAGTTTAAAGAAAATGTGGCATACAAATGCACTGTGAGACATTTATGTAAGCAGCAGCTCATTCAGGTAATCAATCAGCACAATGCCTGGGTGTGCAAGTAGTCAATAACATGGGTAGCTCAATGTTATTATATGAATTCAGATGTTCATTTTGTACCACAGATAAACTTTGAAACTCAAGGCTTTGCTGTAGTAGGACACTGAGAGCTGCTAACCTCTACAATGTCTGCTGAACTGTCTTTTGTTGCAGGCTCCAGTTCCTGTCTAAGGTCACAGTGGGATGATGATGTAGAGGTCTGTGTGCGTTGATGTGTGGCATCACCACCATCCTGCTGTAGGCACTGTCGTTTGGCTGGGTTTGGAGATGACCCTTCACAGGGACTCAGACTTACATCACCATCTTCATCTTCATCAATGCCAACACATTCTGGAGATGATGCAACATCCTCTGCAGCTGAACTCGAGTCAAGACCGACTGACGCCATGACCTCTGATGGCAGACTAGGCTGCTGCTGCTGCTGTTGCTGCTGCATTAACATAGCCATACCTCAGTCCATAAACAATGTGATAAGGAGACAAAACGTTTTTTAATACATGGTTGCCAAATAAATCTACACTGATATTATGAGGTTCTCCCTGTGGTCAGTCAAAATATTTCCAATTTCTGGGATGTTACAGTGCAATGATTCACATATGGTACCAACACTTTCAAGGAACTGCTGTCTACATCTACAGGGAACAGGAGGCAGCAGGTGCCTCCTGAACAATGCGACCTACCTAAAAAATTATGAATTTTGAAAAGCAATGGCGATACTGCATCTCCTTCCTCCTACCAAGACAGATGGTGTGAACAATGAGTAAGTCCAGAGTTACATAATATAAACTGCTTGCTCATAGCACTGGTATGTGCACTTATTTGCAGATCATAACTTACTCTGATGTGAGCCTGCTTATGCTTCTGTGGAGCTTCCGTCAGTCCCCTGATCTGCAGTGACTCTGCTGTTCGTAGGAAGGCTGACAGCTGTGCCTGCGCCACATTCACTTCACCTGCATACATGAACTCGACCAATGCACGCAGGTGATGAAACGCCACATCTCGCAGAAACAAGATTGGATGTTTGCATGGATTGCTCTGAAAAGAATTCACTAACAATACTGATCTAACTAACTGCATGGTGCACAGCCATACTTGAGAAGGTTGCAGTTTTTCAGGTGCTCAAGAAATGTGTTACTATTAACAGAACCCAATAAGTTCAGTACCATGTTTTCACATTTCTCACATCAAATCGTATCCTGAGGCAAAAGAATCAAAATTCACAGCCTCACACCTTACTTCTGTAATATTATCCTGTCATCTATTTCTAGGCCTCCCCACTGAGTTCTTCTGTAAGTTTTCACAGTAAAATTTCTGTTGCATTTCTCATTGCCTACATGCGTGCTGCATGTCCAGCCTATCCAAATTTCCTTCCATTAATCACGGAAGTAGCAGTACTGGTAAAAAGCACAAATTCTCATTAAGTACCTTTCTTATCCACTTTTTCAGGTCTCAGTACTCTCCTTAGTTCCCAGTTAGCAAACACCTTAATTTATGTTTCTTTTCTCAAAGTATGAGACCCACATCTCACACCAACATAAAAGAAGTGGCCAAGGAAATTAAAATAAAATTGCAGATTATGGTCTTCTTGAGACACGATGCCACACACTTTGGTACATAGGTTCTTCTTAAATAACTGTACCTCTCTACTCAACTGCACAGTGTCGTATCCCAGAAAAGTGAACACTAATATTCAACAGTACGTGTGTGTCAGCTCTCAACAAAATCAGCATTTCCATTTTATGCTGGGAATTTCAAGGTGCAAAAATTAACAGGGCAACATGTCCTTTTTGTACGGTCTTAGTTATTTCCAAATGGTGTAACCTGTTTTCATGAAACTTACCTCAACTGTTCTCATTGCCATGGTGTCCATTGCTGTTTATTCTATCACAGTAAGATCTATCAATGCTACACCATTACTTATTTTCATACCTACATATTCTGGCCTCTGAGACCATCTTCAGTGGCCACTATCCTAATACATAATAGACTAAGGCTTGATATTCCAATCAAAACATCTGTTTGGTATGTAGTATCGTTTGTCAGAAAGCAGTTACAGAAGGGCAAAAAGATGCCCACAAACTCTTGCTGTTCTTTTACGTGTGTTAGTTAACACTTGGTAAGCAGTTAGGAACAGCAAGAGAACACAGCACCAATGAAGAGTACCAGAAGTTACGCTTCACTTCAGTATTACAGTACGTTCAGTGTTTGACTACACATTCCAATAACAACATTTGTATTCTTGGTATAAATGATATTTGCAGATAAGAATCTGTACTTTTTTATTAAAGTGCATTGCAAACTGCTTTACTGAAAAATTTCAGTTTCTCATGATGGTGATTAAAGATGTCAGTCATCTCCTACTTTGGCAGTAATCCCCCTGCATTCACCTGGCCAGGTGAATGTGTCCACAGACATGGTACTTTTCAAAAGGGGAATAAAGGCAGAGCGCATCCAAGCACTCTCAATAATGATAAAGATTTAAATATAAATAGGTGATGGATGTCACAGATTTCCTAAACAAAGTGTCATTGTACTGTATTAACAAGAAAGGCAATGTACATATAAATGTAACATTCAGGCACATTCCCGGTACCCATGTTGCCATGGAAAAGCAATAAGTATTACATATTCTGACTGTGTGTCTGAAACATTAACTATCCACTGGGCAAAGTGCATGCGCCATATTATATTGTCATCTGTGGCCTGTCTGGCTCTACCATATTTTTCCACATCTCATAAATGGCATGATTTTGAGGACAAAGTTAATGAACATAAAATGTGTGTTTTGATTTTCTCTACAACTTGTTTCTGAAACAGTCCTAATTCTACGAAGTATTCAGTGAGATATTGTCATAAATGTACATACAACTTTATGTACAGTACCACCTATTCTTGTCACATATTAATGAAACTTAAATTTTCTCAACAAATTTTTTAAATATATTCAAATATTAGATTTCATGACAGTCTGTCCAATTGGAACCCAGCTGTTCCATGCAGACAGACAGGCAGATGAATGGACAGACATGACAATGCTAAAAGCCCCTTTTTGCAAATCGTTGAATGTGCCTAAAGAGCAATAAACACAGTCAGAAAGGACACATTTGTATAAGTCTGCATCTGGATCAGTGAAGATATCAACATACCACAACAATCTTTGAATTTGTACAGCATAACCACTTGGGTGAACTGTGTGAGCAATGGCCATGTACCTTCAAAGACGTTCCATTGGCCACGGAAACTGACACCAGCCCTGCATCTAGTCTGACTGGTGAGACATTTTCTTAAATTAAAACTTTCTCAAGCAAGGCCACTGAAAAGCCATTCAGACTGTTCTTCAAAAGCAGTGGAGAAATCAATATCAATGTGAAATTTAATAAAAAACTGCTACACTACTTCTACTACAAAGGACAGTTTCCTGCACAGTTTTTTGAATGCCACACGTTCAAGTAATTGGTATGAGCTTGGAAATGTTTACTGCTTGTAACTAGTGTGTTTTTTAAGACCAGATGGTGCTAGTGTTTATAAGTACCAGGGCAGTGCCAGTTCACTTAAGAAGTTATGAGAAGGAAGTGATTCAAAAGATGGAAAATAATGGACTCCTGGAAAAGTGTTAAGGTATGTCCTGGGTACACCAGCTGTAGTACTCCTTAAATGTGAAAGTACAGTGGTAAATATACAGTCAATCTCTACCAGCATTTTATGCACCAAAGTCTAATGTTTGAGATTTAACATCTGCCCATCTGTATAGGTGGGTGACTGTGCTGTCAGGTTACCAGTTCGAGAAGGTGCATACGACAGGTGACCAGACATCACACCATGTGGATGTCCTTAATAGGTTGCATTCTTACATTATGAGGAGGTAAGAGGATGCAATCTTATCTGTGTCTGCTGTGAAGTAGGGACGTTTGTCAGTGGCATATGTAGCACAGGATACAAGTATGGGTCCTATTCTGAAGACACTACTTCAGTACAGTCTTTATGACTGGTTGCATGTGTGCATGTAGAAAGCACCTGAACCTGCCAATTGGTAGTACCAAGAATTGCTGAGTGAAAATGGTTGTATACTTTTGGGTATGAGCATAATACTGCCCACAACTTTGCATCATGTGATCCAGCCATGCACAACATGCTTACATTTTGTTCAGTGCGCCAAGCTACTTCACATGGATACTGAGGAGATGGTACGAGAGTGGAATATGTCAATAATTTCATGAACCAGTCCAAACAGTCAGTACACTCCATGGACTTGACCTATGAGATGGCAGTACATTTACATTGATTTGATTGAAAAATTTTATGTTACTGACTTATTGTACAAGCTGGACTTAAACACTGCCTGACACATCATAAATAACACACTACTGCTGAGTTTCAATAAGTAAATAAGCCTTGCAGATCATGTTTGCCTTTCAGAAAAGTAGTATATGTAATCACTGTAACACATTAATACAAATGGATTCAGACTATACCAGTCTGTGTTATGTACCACGTGTGTAACTCTGGTACCACCAAAACACAGGGCAGTATTTTTTTCACAACATGTACCACCTGCTTTAAAATTAAAAAACTGGATTTTGCACAGAGTGTATTTGTTTTCTGTGCGAGTCTTAACAAGAAATGGTTACTTTCCTAAACAATATTAACTAACTAACATGCGTAATGGAAATGTCATGTTTTCTGTAAGGAAGGAACTGCATTTCATCTATAACTTACATGAAATTCAGAGTTCACTAACATATAAGGTAACTGAAGGGGCAAACCCATGGGCATTGTACAACCTTTATTAAAGTAACATTGCAACCAGAAACAATGGTACTAACTACTGCTGGCAATATTATTAACATAATATAGTCCTAATAATGATAAAACAGGATTTCTATATAAAAGTGTTACATAAATAATGAAATACTGTGGGTCACACAAGATATATTTATCAACATACAGAAGCAGCAATAATGGTTTCAAGTACTGACAGTTGTGTTGACACATATTTCAGCTTTGTGGTAAATATTTAATAAACAGTGTCATATTTCAGAAGACTTGAATCTCCAGTGCTGCTTTCATTAGATCCATAATACCAACAGCTGATCCCAGTAACTTACATCTGTAATAAGATATCATTACATACTTTGAATAGTTCCTTGAAGTACGGACTGCAAGCAGAAAGCACAACTTTATGCGCTTTCAACCTCTGACCGTCACATGCCAAAGTGACATCCACAAAGTCTTCTTCATCCCTGAGTGCTTCAAATTGAGAGGTAATGTTTGCTTGGAAGTTGTTCCACCGCAGGCAGAATTGCTGTTCTTCACTCATGTTTCCTGACAGATCTATAAAACAGCAGTATATGTAAAGAGTATAAAGAAACGCATATACAAGTATTGTTCTTATTACTAATGAAATTTGAAACTGGTAGCAAAAACATTCCTGTCTTCCGCGCCGTTACACAGTTAAATATTAAGGGAGAGCTTGAACTAATGCGCTATCTGTCCGATAATAATAGATAAGGCTCTTTAAGATTTCAAACAACGGCGATTCTTGGTCGACAAGTACACATACGAACCTCTCTACCCCTTGACCGAAACGGCTCTTGGAAGAGTATAATTAAAGTTGCATTATCGCACTCACGTGAAACCAAACTATGTAGGCCAATCAACAGCTTCTAGATTAGGGTGTGATCACTTCGCTGCCCTAATACGAATAACGAACTTTACGAAACATAAAACACTAAAATAAATCATTTAATTATATCCCTTTCACTTATTATTGACGTATCTTAAAATGCTGCCATCTAGTGGGAGAATATAAAACTTCTGCAATCAGTCGCAGCCTTCTATGCAGTAGGTTTCGTTTTCAGTGAGACCTTCGTTTCCAAATTGAAATGTTTTAGGCGGTATAAAACTATATGAAGCTAGGACCTGATGTGATAGCGTTATGATTGCAATGATTTGGGCTGCTTAACTAGCCGTCGTATGCTTTTTTGATAATGTATCTTGGTCAAAGGAGCCCACGAAATATTGCGTAGTACATTCCACGAATCACACACAATTTTATCGTTTCTGAACGACCAATAAATTTGCATGATCTAAAGAAGCCTGTGGTATAGTTACGTTATTTACCAAAGTGGCAGTGCGGATTGTGGGTACATTGAAATAACGTCTACTAATGATGGCACCGATATATCTGTGTGAGAGATATGGCATATAAATAGGTACGATATTACCAGGGGCTTGTACGGAACCCTCAAAAACATTGAGTAGTAATGAATTTTAAATAGATTATTTAGGTTATATTTTCATCACCCTTTCGTTAATTAGCCGATAATTTTTGACCGTTGATGTTCAATAGTAGCATGAACATTATTCATCATTGTGTTCAGTTCGTTGAAATGAGTTTCTTGTTGATACGTAGAACTTTGTTACGGTCGGAAAAGGAGACTTCTGTTTCACTAATGTTCTTTACGCAATAATGTGGGCCATAAAGAAATTCAAGTTGCATTTTTAACAGTTTCAATAATCGGATCGAATTGTAACAACACTGGCATTTGATGTAGCTGGAAATCACCATATAATTCCCTTGTTTTTTGTAAGGTAAGAGAGATCATGTATCCAATCATATAGTAGAACAGTTCTTTTTTTGGAAGGTTGTTTTCATAGAACTTCAATGTATTTTCGGGATTGCATGCATTTCGTTCAGAAGTGGTGAGCTTGGACTTGAAATGTAACTTGCATACAGAGGGTGTGGAAAAATCGGTCCACTTTAGTCCAGGAAAATGGTACGACTTATTCTCATATATACACTTTACACACCTTAAATCACTAATGCATAAACATACCATTATTTGTTATCAAAATAAATGTAGCATCATGAAGGCGGTAATCTAAATAATGTATACTTTGTTTGTTATCTTGAAAAATTATTATGGCCTAATCAAGTCTCATAATTTCTTTTCTGGAATATTCTTTAGAATATGCTCACATAGCAGTCGAGGATGGACTGGTAAATGTAGAGACACAGGACTGTTTGAATTTTAAGATGAATGTTCTACTGGGACATATGGCCATGTAGTGTGGTACTATGTGCCAACATTTTGAAGGAACTTGCTGCTTCTTTTCTCAGAGTTTGATTCCCCTGAAACATTGGTACATACTTAACTGATACATAATGTCACAGACCATAAAATCATGCCCTTGAATGGGAAAGCTGTACTCCATGATAACAGACCTTAATTTTACTCTGTTATCCATATGACTTTTTTTTGTGTGGTTTTATATATTATTGACTTTGATGTTCATTCATTATAGGAACCTGCCTGTTGTTGCAAATACAAATGTGTTGTTCAAAGTTGGTTATTTTGCAGATATAGTGTATGGTATTAGTTAATGTTAATTTTACTGCTAAAACCACTCAATTTTTGGACTTCATCCATTAGGAGTTTAAAAATACAAAAATGAAAAATAAGATACCATAAAGTAGTTCACACTACATCATGTGGAAAGGGTGTTTCTGCTTAGTTGGAGTTGTGAGACAGGGCTGTTCTCAATCACTGGGCTGGTGATGTATAGTAAATAAATGAGAGAAGAAGATGTGTAGTCTGTAAGGGGTAAGGAGAGTTGCCAGCATTAACCTCTTAACTGGGTCTTTCCTGGGCTGCTGGTGTAACCTGCCCCAGGTATTTAAATTTAAATGCCCATTGTTTCTTGTTTCTATAAAGCAAGAGGAGCAGTGCAAACATAATGGGGATTTCTTTCAAGATGTAATGAAAACCTGACGTAAAGATGAAATGTAGCTTTTTATTCACAATACTTGTAACTTTTATGATTTTTTTAGATTTTTAAATTTTTATCTGTGTGGTAAACTTGAAAACATGTTACTACACACAGGGCCTTCTCACAGTTAGAACACCAATATGATGACAGCACAATCCTCGAAGAAGTCTTTTCCCCTGGGTGTCTCTGACCATAAATGATATCCTTACCAGTGTATACTATGAAGTTTCAAACATACCCTGTGCAGCTTTCACAGTTTGTAGATTTTCACTCCAAACCTGATTCGCTTTGATGATATGTACTGAATCCAACCCAGTCGTCCTTTCCAGAGGAGGAGAGACTCATCGACATAGATGCTTCGTTCTGGTGTGTATACGGAGGAAAACTTGGATTTTAGGTGATCAAGGATTGGTTGGATTTTATAGAGTTTCTTCTGATGCTGATAAGGGTCAAATTTGGAATTGTCGGCAAAGCGAAGGTACTTTAGGAGGAGATGGAATCTTTTCTCTGTCATTATTTATGAGAAGTATGGTGTCACAATACTTTCCCTTTTGGAGAAATACATTCCATTCTCAGGTTTCTGTACAATACCTTGAAGAATGAGAAGTTCAATTAGGGTTTTCATTTCAGTTGGGTTTGTATCCATCCAGCTTCTAGCTCGGGATCGTGGTTTCAAATTGAGATTTGCTGCCAAAAATTGAGTGGCATATATATTTGTTTGTTCTGCAAACAACTGCCACATATTTTCATCAATAAACTTCTGAAAACATTCCAGAACATTAATTTCATCATCAAAGTCCACATTCACTCCACTTACACTGAGAAATGCAAATCTTGGATGCGCCACACTGTGAGGTACAAAAGGGTGCGAAAAATCTGACACTTCTTCATACGATACACTTTCATTCACAACACTGCTTGTATCCGAATCTCCGTCTGAATCTTCCTCACTTGTATCAAACCAAATATCATCAGATTCCTCAGAGAACACATCACTTTCGTCTTTAATGTCTAAAACTTTGGAGATATCATCATCTGTCAGCAGATCCTTCTTTCGCTTGTTACTACACACTGCCATTTTTATCGCTCTAAACTATAGAGTGTACGGTGTTTAAAATATTTGTCTTGGATGGTGGTGGCTGCCTAGAAGAAGGTGGTTGGTGGTGCCTCATAGTGGAAAAAACCGTAAACTATGTAACAGTACTAATACCTAAGTCATATCTCGTCGTACTCAACAGATATTAGTGGTGCAAGATCAAGGATGTAATACTACGTCATACCCGTTTGAAATAGCACAATGTGACTACGTACATATACGTCATGCCCAGTTAAGAGGTTAAGGCACATCATAGATATTAATATATTAATTGCAATGTTAGTATCTACATCATTCCTTAACTTCCTGGGAAGAGGACAAAATGTTTAGTATTCCCTGTATTTTCCTGATTACCTTCTCCTGCCTTGTAAACAGAAAGGCTGCTCTGTAGTATAAGAAAGCTGCTTCTTCAGTACATCATAGACGTGGTTATTATAATGTAAATATCTGTCTACTGTTTGCCTTTGTAAGAGCATTAGAATGATAATGGTGGTTACCTTTAGTGTCTGAAATAGTGAAGTGTTATACAAATCAATGTTTCTCCATGTACAAAACATCATACTTCTACACATTTGATATATAGAGTTGAACTCAGTTATAATGACCTTGGTTAGTGCAACACCTTGCTTATAACATTATACTGTCAGTGGAACCAAACAATTACCCGTAAGGCACGTGTTCTTCTGTTTTGCTTAGTACAGCATACATAAGAGCATCTACCTCAGATATAATGACATTGCCAGTCATCACCATCAGCCCATCTCCATGTACTTGAGAAGGCAAGCCTTTTAACTATTTCAGCAGCTGTATAAATTCCAGACCTGACAGATAAAAATATTAACAGATATTCTCTTTGTGTCTAAAGCTGCTGTCTACTATTATACTCTTGCAGTTAACAGGAGACTGGTAAAGTGATAGCATGTCTACAGTCACCAACAAAATGTTTTCATTGTTGAAGGGAAGGTTAAAATGATTAGAGAAGTAAAAATTAAAAAAAAAAAATTAAGCTGGCATGTGTCTGGAATTTTGTTTCGTAGATTCTAATATCCAAACAATTTGGAAAGAACAGATGGAGAATAAAGCGATTTCGAAAGTCTGGAGGAAGTGATGTTAATAAGGGGTTAATGAAGTGGTTTAAGCAAGAGAGAACAGCACTTTGCAGGGCCACTGCAGGCTTGACTGCAGTCACTAAGAGTGTGATGACAGAAACTGTGATATCTGCCCATGAGACTACACAGTGTCACAACCCAGAGGACCACTCACCATTTGAAAACCTGAAGTCTTATATCATGATTGGTTATGAAGTTAAAACATTTGTATGCGATATTGGGATACAAATTGCAGAGTCCATGTGAGAATTTGAACTAGGGATGAAGAAGTATGAAATGTGTATTCAGTTTTTCCTTCCCATTAACCCTTCATTGCCAGATTTTTAACTTTCTTATGTGCTGCCGGCTTCTCACTGAATGAATGTAAGGGCACTACAAATTTACAATCCCCCTGTCTTGGGCAGTAGCTGGAATTTAAACCCCAGCATCACTGAAGGGTTAACTTCTTGGAGCAGTCCTTCAGACTTTAATAGATCCTCGGGTAATTGAGAAGTTCTTCCCATTGTGTGGAACCCAGTAGTTAATTACTCCATTTACAAGCGTGTACCACTTTTCTGTATCTTGAGCTAGATTAATACAGTCTCTTACGCTTTTCATCTTACTTCTTTAAGCTCCATTTTAATATTGCCTTTTATGTGTGTCTGGGTCTTCTGAGCAGCATCTTTCCTTCGTGTCTTCCCACCGAAATCCCATGTGCATTGCTTCTATACCCCATACTGCCACATTCCCCTCTTCCTATTATGTGGGTATATTAATGCTATTATCTGTGGTGGTTTGGATCCAGACTGTGTCATGAAGATCATCAAATGTTATCTGTGAAACTGATCATTTTGAGATAAGACATGTGTTTGTGATAAGGGCTGTCATTTCTGAGTGTTGAAAGGTTGAAGTGAACTCTGTAAAATTAACATTTTAAGAATATTAACTTCTGTGTTGAACTAAGTGTGTTAAAGACTTTAATATCACCTTCAGTTGACAAAATGATAAACTTGAGTAATTAATACTTCAGTAAGATATATTCAGTTTCATCAGAAACTTTCAATTCAGCAATAGACTTGTCTGACTAGTCGCGTTTAAAGCAGTCACTTTAATTTGTACACGCTTTTAATAAATTAATGTATAGAGTTTGGAAACTATGAGTTCATATTCGACAGGTTTCTTAAATACTGAATTATGTGTGTTTATGTGAAATGAAAAATGTGAATTTGTAGTGCTGTGAGACTGTGATCAGCATGAAAGGTACTCGACCTATCTCTCGAAGCAGGAGTCTGCCTAAATTGGTGGACAAACATGATCTAGGTGTGGAAGAAGGAAAGACTAGGTCAGTGTTTGTTGTTAGATCAGCTCATTCTCCAGCATATGGCTATGTCAAAAAGATGTCTTTGGTAAGTGTATTATTTTATGTAGTAGTGACAGCAGATTTTAGGTTTCTTTTATGTGATAGACCTATAATTTTGACTGTTGTTTTGTTTGGGCATGAAACTTGGGCTGTCGTACTGAGGGAAGAAGATAGGCCGAAGGAGTCTGAGAATATGGTGCTGAGAAAAGTGTCTGGGCTTGAGAGGGACACTGTAACAGGAGAGAGGAGGAGAGTGTATGAGGAGGAACTTGATGATTGTCTTCCTCACTAGGTAGTATTGAGGTGGTCATGTTGAGGCACATAAGATGGTTGGGGCTTGTGGCGAATGTGAGGAAGAGGAGAAGTGTATACACAGTTTTCATGTGGAAACCGGGGGGATAGAGGCCACTTGAAAGACCTAGTTGTACGTGGGAGAAATTGTAAAATTTGTCTTAACCTTTTGGCTCCAGAATTATTTTTTTAATGTTAGCACACCCTGTATATAAAATGTGAATAATACAGGAACCAAATACGTTAGAATTATAAAACAAACTGCATTTTGAAGAGAAAAAAAACGGAGAGTATATACCATGTTTAAAATATTCAGTA
>Ga0131853_10005048_pt1 | contig 23772 bp, 26 predicted proteins | sample TergutLab28metaG_FD_92764 | JGI IMG/M metagenome (GOLD analysis project Ga0131853, IMG submission 92764) | Labiotermes labralis P1 segment gut microbial communities from Petit-Saut dam, French Guiana - Lab288 P1 (version 2) (version 2) | ecosystem: Host-associated > Arthropoda: Insects >...
ACGGAAGCTCCACATAGAGCCCATTACACCGCTCCGGCATACTCCGCGCCCGCTCTATAAGCCGTTCACTGGCATCCGATGCCACACAGATAAGCCGTACCCGCTTTTCAAAAACCGCCTCAGACACCTCCGTGTCTCCGGCGACGAGTTTCCCCGCCTTATAGGCCAGACCAACTAGTCCCAGTCCTTTACTCATTCCATCTCCTCCGGCATCTGCGCAAGTAGCAGAGCCTCCAGTTCCTCTGAAACCGGGCTGGAAAATACACGTTCCAATGCCCGTGTCTTACGCGACCGCTTCAAACAAGCCGCCGACATACAGACATAAGCTCCCCGCCCCGGTGCCTTGCCCACCAGATCAAGGGATATCGTCCCCTCTGGTGACTTCACTACCCGGACAAGTTCCGCTTTCGGCTTCATCTCACGACAGCCGGTACACATCCTGAGAGGAACACGCTTTGTCATAGGCTAATTCCCGTCAGCGGGTCCGATGTCGATCTTATACCCGGTAAGCCGCGCCGCAAGCCGGGCATTTTGCCCCTCTTTGCCGATGGCAAGGCTCAGCTGATCATGTGGCACAATTGCCCGGCAGGCTTTCTCCGCCCCCGGTGCGAGAATAATATCAATTACCTCAGCCGGAGCCAAGGCCGCCCCAATAAATACGGCTGGATCTTCACTGTATTGGATGATATCGATCTTCTCACCGCCCAGTTCATCTACAATCGCCGCAACACGTCCGCCGCGAGGGCCGACGGATGCGCCAACTGGATCTACCTGATCGTCCTGAGAAGAAACCGCCATCTTTGTCCGGCTTCCCGCTTCTCTGGCAATGCTTACAATCTCAACTGTACCGTCCCCGATCTCCGGCACTTCAAGCTCAAAGAGACGCTTTACAAGTCCCGGATGGGTACGGGATATGAGCACCTGTGGTCCACGGGTACTACGGCGTACCTCTAAAACATACACCTTCACCCGGTCGCCCTCACGGAGCACTTCACCCCGCACTTGCTCATTGGGAGACAGCATAGCCTCTGTGGTCTCTCCGTCAGAACCAATCCGAACAGACACACTGCCGGAACGAGGATCAACACGTGTGACCACACCTGTGATAATCGCGTGTTCTTTGGAATGGAACTCATCATATACCATCCCCCGCTCCGCCTCGCGAATGCCTTGGATGATAACCTGTTTCGCCGCCTGCGCCGCAATGCGTCCAAACTTCTTCGTCTCAATGGGAATATTGATCTCGTCCCCAATGTCCGCAGTCTTGCTATACTGCTTCGCCTCGTCCAGAAGCATCTGGGTATCCACATCTTCTACTTCTTCCACAACTGTCTTGCGGATATAGAGCTCAATCTTCTGCTCTGCTTCATCCACATGGACAAAAAGGTTTTCACTTGCCGTCGGATGGTCTTTCTTCAGAGCCGCCAAAAGCGCCTGATTGATCCGGTCTAGCATATAGCTCTTGCTGATCCCTTTTTCCCGCTCGATATCATCAAGCGCCGCGAAAAATTCTGCATTCATGATAGTTCGTCCTCCTAAGCGATGCGTAAGCGTACCATCGCAATATCCTGCTTTAGAAATTGAAGGGTCTCGCCCTTCACATCTAGGGTCACGTCCCCATTTTCATAAGAGACCAAAGTCCCCACATGCTCTTTAGAACCCTCAAGTGCGCGATAGAGTTTCACCTCAATCAGCTTTCCCAAAAACTGTTCAAAATCCTTGGGACGTTTCAGTTGCCGCTCCGCCCCCGCTGATGATACCTCAAAGGTATACTGCCCCGGGATCACGTCCAGCTCATCCAGCAAGGGATCCAGTGTGCGGCTGACTTTTTCGCAGTCATCAATGGAAATACCCTCTGCACGGTCGATATACACACGCAGAAACCACTGCCCCGCCTCTTTCACATACTCCACATCCCAAAGACTGCACCCCAGATCTAATACAACAGGCTCTGCAAGCTTTGTGACCGCTTCTGTTACTTTGTTCATCCTATGATTCTCCCATCGGTAAGAACGCAAAAATGAGCTTAAAGAACGGAGTGGGCTTCCCCACTCCGTCAACTCTTTCTTACTTCTTGGTCTATTTTAGCATAGGATTCCCCGGAATGCAAGGGGAATGTGTGCTTTTCTTTGTCTTTTTTGGGCAAAGTATCCGCCCACGCCCTAGGCTCCTTTTATAAAGGAGCTGTCCGCGAAGCGGAATGAGGATTGCCCTTGTAGGGGCGCGAGAGTATCATACACACCACACACACAAAGACCCGCTATCATCCGATAGCGGATCTTCCCATCTAACATTATTCCATAGCCCAAGGCATAAACGTAATACCCTCGCCTACAAGCTGTACTGTCCCGTCTTTCCAAGCCCATGTCCGCAGATTCTCTTCCTGAATCTCAACGCCTCGCTCCAGCCAAGGGTTTAGATAAGCATTGACCATCTCAAGCCACTCATCCAGCAAAATGACCTGAAAATAAACGCCGCCGATCAAGGCTTCCAGATTAGGCATGGTGAGGAAGGTGATATTCTCACTGTCAATATTCGATAGCTCATTGGCATACCAGAGGATAGACCCAAGCGCCAAATCCGTATCTACATTTTCTGAGAAAATCCGTATCAGCTCCGGAATTCTTAGCACATTGTGAACCTGCAAGAGTTCCCGTGCCAAGGCTCCCATGAAGTCCTGCTGGGTTCTGATCCGACCCAAGTCACCGTCCACGTAGCCCGCGGTCCCTGCATTGTTCTGCCGCCAGCGAACCAGATGCAGAGCCCGCTCCCCGTCTAAGAGCTGATAACCCGGCTGGAGGTCTATGTACAAGTTTTGATAGGGGTCACTATAATGCATCCGACGAGGTACGTCAAAGTTGACGCCGTCAATGGCATCGACCAATCTGACAAATGCATCCATGTCAATGATAACATAGTTATTTATTCCAAAGCCTGTCATGGCTTCCATGGATTCCATCAGACGGTCAATAGAGCCTCCCGTCCACGCGTACACGGAATTGATTTTCAGTCCCGTCCACGGCTCACCCGCTTTGAGATCACGGGGAACGTTGATTACAGCTACCCTGCCGTTTGTCACATCCATTGAAACAAGCATAATGGTATCACTGAGTCCATATGTACCCACATTGTCTTGCCCGGCCACCATAAGTGTGAAAATCTGCGCGTATTCCGGCTCTTCTTCCTCCGGTTCCGGTTCCTCTTCCTCAACTGGAGGCGGAGTCTCCTGAGGACCCGGTGTGGGACGGGGCGGCATTACAAATTCCGGCACATCCGGCGGACGGATAAAAAAGGTTGTAAATGCATACACGCCGCCTGTTACAAGTAGAGCCAGAACGAATAGGATAATGATGACTTTCCGCACCTTTCCGCCCTTTCGCTCATAGTGGGCGGCGTTTCGTTTTGTTCCAAAAAGCTTCATAATTACAAATTCTCCATGTCAAATCGTGCGCTTTCGACATAAAACGCGACACTAGTATAGCACAATATAGGGAAAGATGGGACAAAAAATCGAAATTTATTTCAAAGCCTTGTTGGGATACTGAAGTAACTTCCCTTCCCAAGTCTTGAGTGTCACCGTATTTTCATCCCGCCCCACGATCGTATCAGGCAAGAGCGGAATCTTTCCAAGCCCGCCCGGCGCATTGATAATATAGCTCGGAATCGCCATCCCGCTGGTACGCCCGCGGAGATGTGCCATGATCTCTAAGCCCTCATCAATACTGGTGCAAAAATGCCCTGTACCCCGCACATTCTTCGCGTGGAAGATGTAATAAGGCCGCACTCTCGCTTTCATTAGCTCATGGTTGAGACACTGTACCACATATTTATCCGCATTGATCCCCCGGAGCAATACCATCTGATTCCCCATGGGAACCCCGGCTTTCGCAAGCCGTCCGCAGGCCGCAATAGATTCCGGTGTAAGTTCTTTCGGATGATTAAAGTGGGTATTCAAATAAACCGGATGATTCTCTTCTAAGATGGCAAGGAGTTCCGCATCAAAACGCATAGGCATGGTCACCAGTGTCCGCGTCCCGATCCGAATGACTTCTACACTGGGAATCCCGCGGAGACTTCTGATGATATAGCCAATCTGCTCATTCCCAAGCGCCAAAGCGTCTCCGCCGGTGATGAGTACATCACGGATTTCCGGGTTATCCCGAATATACTGCAAACTCTCTTCCAGGGCTTCCATGGTGACGTCTAGATCTGCGTCTCCAATCCGGCGTCTGCGTTGACAGTGTCTGCAATACATGGCACAGGCGTTGGTGACGTTTAAGATCAAGCGATCCGGATAACGTCGTGTAATAATCCCCGCCGGATTTGTAAACTCCTCCGCCATAGGGTCATCTTCCCCTGTTATATCCTCCATCTCTTGCTCTGTCGGGATAGACAGGGCGCGGATCGGGTCATGGGGATCCATGGGATCAATGAGTGCCAAGTAGTAAGGCGTAATCGCAAAGCGATATGTCTCCGCTACTTCGGCAAGGTTTTTGCGCTCGTCTTCACCCAGCTCTAAAATCTCCGCCAAGGTGTCCACATCGTCGATGCGTTTGCGCATTTGCCATTTCCAGTCATTCCAATCGGCTTCCGTGCCTCCTAAGAGCGCGAGTAGCTTGGCTTTCTGCACCTCATATAGATCAACACAGGCCTGGTCTGTCCCTTTGGGGATATGAAGCTTGGCTTCCCTATAGTCCGTGGTGTACGCAGAAAGCTCCTGCGCGCGCTGAAGCGAAATATCCCGGGATGAAGGGCTTGTGTGTTTTTCCATCATAGATAGTACCTGCCTTTCTACTAGTAGATGTTTGAACGTATGCACATGCTTGCCGAAGGAAGATTGGCCTATATTCTACCATAACTCTGCCTACATGAACAGAACAATCTCTGGAAATTACACACAAAGTTGATTTTGGTCGAAAATTCGCAAATCACATCGATATTGTACCGCGAATTACACAAAAACAATGTAAATTTCTGATCTACACGTAGATCATGTTCCTCCTAGAGACGCAAAAAAGCATCGGTTCGTTCCGTTCGGCTTGGTCATTTTATCATGAGAGTATAAACGTATTATTAGAAAGGATTTTGCCAATGAATATCTCTGAGAAGATCAAAACCTACTTAAAAGAAACCGGTCGCACCCAGACCTTTCTCTCAAAGAGTACTGGTCTCACACCAAGCGCAATCAGCCTCGCCCTCTGCGGCAAACGGCATCTGCGCTTGGATGAATATTTCAAAATCTGCAAAGCCCTCCAGCTAGACCCGAGCTTTTTCCTCTAAGGCTCCTGCATAGAAGAGGAGAAGAGGATTGACAACAAAAGGAGGATCCATGACAAAAGAGCGTCTCAGTCAACTTATTTGGCTCAAACTGGAGATTGAAGAGCTTTCAAACCGTGTCCGGAAAATCGAAAATGCCCTCTCTGGACGTACCTCCCGCATCGACTCTATGCCCTGGCTCGGCGGCCCAAAGGATATCGTAGGCGACCTCATTCCAGAGCTGGGCGCCCTAACGGACAAGCTTCTCCAAAGCCGCAAGCGCGCCATGGAAGAGTTTGCAGTTTTACAAACATTCATCGACCAAATTGATGACAGCCAAGTACGGCTGATTTTTACCATGCGCTACTTAGACGGCTACAGCTGGCATCAAGTCGCCTGGCGTTTAGGCGGCAACACAGCCGATAGTGTACGGATGGTACACAATCGGTATCTGGCGAGGTTAGAGGGCTAGGGAAAGTATCGGCACAGCACTCGTAGGGGGCGATGCCCTCGGCGCGCCGTATAGTCTAGGTTCTTTGTAGGGGCGATTGATAATCGCCCCTACAAGGAGGGGACTTAAAAAGAACCCCCCGCCACCCGGCGAGGAGTTCCTCATTCTAATCATGCCGTCTCAAAATCGCCTGCCTCGGCACCTGGATCGGCAAACGCATCCCCACCTGCCGCATGGGGTGAGGTGCGATCTCAATCCCTTCCCCCCGCTCATCCTGCATCGCCTCCAGAACAAAGGATACCGGTAAACCGTCAGGTGTCACAATCTCCAAAGTATCCCCAACCGCAAAGCGATTCCGCTGTGTCACTGTGGCAAAGCCCTCTGCATCACAAGCCTCCACAACTCCGATCACGGTGGAGCCGCGGATATAGGAAGCATCCCCCACATGTTGCCCGCCACCGGAGTTATCAAAGTAAAAACCCGTAGAGTAATACCGATGGCTCACATGCTCCACCTCTCTAATCCAAACCGGATCAACCGGCTGACCGGAGGCGATTGAGTCAAGTGCCTTCCGATAGGCATTCGTCACAACGGCGGCATAGTAAAAACTCTTCGCCCGCCCCTCGATCTTGAGGCTGTCCACCCCTGTCTCAGCAAGGGCTTCCAGATGCGCAATCATGGAAAGATCTCGGGCATTCATAATATGGGTGCCCTCTGTATCCTCAGTGATCTCCATATATTCACCCGGCCGAGACTCCTCCACCAGATGATACTTCCATCGGCAGGGCTGAGCGCAACTCCCCTGATTCGCGTCTCTTCCAGCCAAGTATTGACTAATCAGACAACGCCCCGAGAATGACACACACATAGCCCCATGGACAAAGACTTCCGTCTCCAGTCCCTTGGGCTTTTTCGCACATAGCTCAGCGATCTCCGCAAGACTCATCTCCCGCGCCAAGATCACACGGCTCGCCCCCATGTCATACCAAGCGCGAGCGCTCTCCGTGTTCAAAATCCCCGCCTGGGTGCTGATATGCCGCTCTATCCGGGGCGCATACCGGGAAGCCATGGCAAACACACCGATATCCGCCGTGATGAGAGCATCTACACCCACATCCTGCGCCAGTTCCAAAAAGGCCGGAAGCTCTGCCAAATCCCCATTGCGGGGAATGGCGTTACAGGTCAGATAAACTTTCACACCCCGAGCATGGGCAAGGGCTACCGCTTGCCGGAGCTCCGTCTCATCAAAGTTGCCTACAGCCGCCCGCATTCCAAATTGCTTCCCTGCAAGGTAAACCGCGTCCGCTCCGTAGAGGAGTGCGAACTCCAAGCGTTCCATATCCCCCGCCGGGGCTAATAGTTCTGGTATTCTCATTAGTTAAAGACTCCAAAGTGGGCAAAGTCCGGCGTGTTGAGGAAGGCATTATGCTCCGCATAGGTGCGGGTAAAGACGTGACGATCCCCATCAATATGCAGGGCATAGAACATAAAGTTTGTACTCTCCGGTCTCAGTGCCGCGAGAATCGCCGCCATCCCCGGATTTGCAATCGGACCATAAGGCAAACCGATCACATGATAGGTGTTATATGGGCTATTCGCATGTTGTTCGATAACCGCAAGAGTCAAAAACTCCATGGGTGCGTCTAAGAGATACTGGATGGTGGCGTCAATATTCAAATGCCAGCCCTGATTAATCCGGTTCCAGATAACAGACGAAATCATCGGCATCTCGGCAACACTCGCCGTCTCACGCTCAATCATAGAGGCGATATTGAGAATCTCATGCAACGTAAAGGGACTTCCCTCTACCAGGTCATACACTTCATTCTGGTTCATCCGCACATTAAAGTTACGAAGCATCGTCCGAATGACAGACTCCGGATTCTGTCCTCTAAAGAAGGTATAGGTGTCTGGGAACAAATACCCTTCCAAGCGGTTCATCGTAGTCATCGGCAAATCAGCCAGAAACTCGAATTCATCAAAGGCCATATTATCCGCTACATATTGAAGCGCCTCAGCAGTGGCGACACCATTGGCTTCCAGCAGACTAAAAATCTGCCGGTTCATCAGGCCTTCAATAATGGTGACATTCACCTCAATGAGCACCCCTGTCCTCTGGTTCAGACTCCCAATCATCGCCCGATAATCTGCCGACCTCACATGATAGATCCCCGGCTGGATTCTGTCATAGTAGTTAAACAGCCCTGCCACCATACGAAATAACCATTGGTGCTGAATAAGCCCCTGCTCATAGAGTTCTTCCGCTACATCTTCAATGGTAAAATCTTCCGGTATCGTCACTTCAGCAATAAACTCTTCTGTCGTCAGTCCAAGCACATCATCCACCAGCATCCAGCCCAAAAAGGCAAAAATACTGGCAACGCTCAAGATAAAGGCCGCATACATGAGTCCGCCCATAAGCCCCGTGCGTCTTCGGCGTCTCACACTGAAGATACGCTGATCCTCGCTTTTCCGGCGGCGTCTGGGTTCCTCTTCCTCATCGAAGTCTACATGATATGCCTGATCCGCGTCTTCCCCCATGAAGTCCTCATCAAGCTGGAACCCTTCATATTCCCCATCACCCTCATACTGGGCAGGGGATTCTCCATTGGTATAGACGGAAACATCCTCTAAACCGTCAGGAAGCACGCTCGTCGTACCAAAATCATCGGCATTCGGATCAAAATATCTTTCATCAATTTCAAAGGTGTCTCCCTCGGTGATGGCCTCCTGGGGAGGCTCTTCCAATACAGGAGAATATCCCGTATCAGACAACTCAGAGGATATCTCGCCTTCAAACTCTTCAAGAATATCTTCCCAATTTTCATTCTTGTGCTCAGACATGTTCATCAACTCCTTGATTTTTGCCTTTGACCTGTGAGTCACCACTCACTTCAGACTCGCATAATATACCTCAGATGGGTAGCCCAGCGGGTTTCACCCATCTCACAAAAGAGATATCCTCTTGTCCACAACGACTTGATTCTGCGCAATTGGGACAATGAGGCATACCCGACATAGAAATCATAACAGAAAAGCCCTAGCGCAGGGGGCGGAATGGAGTACATCTATGTTCAATAACGGTTTTGGCGGCGGCGGTTGCTGCTGGATCATCATTATCATCATCCTATTATGTTGCTGCTGTGGCGGCAACGACTGGGACGGATGCGGTTGTAATCGCGGCGGTTGCGGCTGCTGCTAGTATCCCAGACACATGGGGCTTCGATACACGGAGCCCCATTTTTTATAGGGTCTCTTGCAGTATATCCAAAATATCCCGATGAATTTCCATCTCCGGACGCATATTGCCGCCTTCCGCACAGCGCACCCGATGCCAACCGAAAAACTCTGCCGCATCTTGGGCAGCCTCTCCGCACTGTTCGAGATAAGCTACACCGGTTTCATGGATATCAGGAGATGTCCCCGTCTTCGCTTCTCTCTCTCGCATGTTCTGGGTTGCAATTTCAATCGGTACGTCCATGTATAAGACGATATCCGGTCGCGGAAGTTCCATTTTTTGGTGTTCAAAATCGTCTAACCACTGAAAAAACGCCTTCCGCTCCATACCACTAAACTTTGAGCCCTGGTGTACCGCATTCGACGTCGTATAACGATCCGCCAGAATCAAACTGCCCCGCTGATACGCCCCACCCCAAACGTTTTTGAAAGAGGCATAACGATCCACCGCATAAAAGGTCGATGCCGCATAGGCATTCACATCATCAGGATTCGTACCAAACTCGCCGTCCAGATACATACGCAACAGCGCCGAGCTGGGTTTATCATATTGGGGAAAGCGGACACGTGTGTAGTCTCGTCCCAGCTGGCTGAGTTGATCACAAAGCAACTGAAACTGTGTACTCTTTCCGCTCCCATCTATCCCTTCAAATACAATCAGGCTCATTTTGTGCCTCCTCGAATACGCTCTGCGATAACGGCAAATAGGAACAGCGGTAACTTGATCATCCGCTTGATCCGGCGGGGATCTTTCAGCAGACGATACAGCCACTCCAGCCCAAGCCTTTGCCATCCCTTTGGTGCACGTTCCACCTCACCAGAGAGCACATCTAAAGCGCCGCCGAGCCCTGCCATTAATCCCGCACCAAGGGTTCCTTGATACTTCGCCATCCACTGCTCTTGCCGCAGCGCACCCAAGCAAACCAACAGCAGATCAGGTTGTACCGCGCGGATTGCCTCTGCCGCCGCCTCTGGATCACCATAGCCATCTATCGTACCAGAAACCCTGAGTCCCGGATACTGGGCTTCCAAATTCTCCCCCGCCCGCACTGCTACACCGGGCTTCGCACCGTAGAGGAACACCGTCCCAGAACGCTGTGCCAATGCAGAAAAGAGCGCCGTCCCAAAATCAATCCCCGGCACCCGCCCTTTGAGGGGTCGTCCCAAGATCTTCGCACCCATGGTGATTCCCACACCGTCTGCCAGTACAAGCCGTGCCTCAGAGACAAGTGTTGCAAAATCCGGATTCTCTCTGCAAAGCCAGACAATTTCCGGGTTCGGCGTCACCACATAGCCTCCGCCTCTGCACTCGATTTCATCCAGTGCCAATGAGACAGCTTCCTCCATGGTCAAATCATCAAAGCCAACACCCAAAACCACAGTCCGCACGAGAGTTCCTCCATTGTCTAGAGTTCAGATCAATCATCAAAGAGTATATCACACGCAGGAGTCTTTGTCCACGCATTCCGATAGGGAACGTCCTGCATGACCTGTACCCTTTGTAGGGGCGGCTATCAGCCGCCCGCGGGCGCTTGATAATCGCCCATACTTGAATACACTCAATTATGCAAAACCTCATACGTTTCGCAATTTTCTGTGCACACTCATATTTCATTTCGCGCACTCCTCCTTGACAAAAAACCTCCCTCGGTGTACTGTGGTTGTTAAGAAATCGAGTCAAAGGGAGTCTATACCATGATTACAATTAGCTTAAAAGACGGTACTAAAATCGAAATAACACCAGGTAGCACCTGTTTACAAGTGGCAGAAGGCATCTCCGCAGGCCTCGCCCGTATGGCAATGGCCGCAGAAATAGACGGCAATCTGGTAGACCTTAGCACACCCCTCACCAAAGACGCCAGCCTCAGTATCCTCACCTTCGCAGATGAGGGCGGCAAACACGCCTATCGCCACACCGGATCTCACGTCTTAGCCCAAGCGGTACTCAGGCTCTTCCCTGAAACAAAATTAGCCATCGGCCCCGCGATTAAAGATGGCTTTTACTATGACTTTGACTCAGATGTCACCTTCACACCGGAAATCCTCGAAAAAATTGAGGCGGAGATGCGAAACATCGTCAGCGAGAAGTTAGAAATCGAAACATTCACCCTCCCACGAGGGGAAGCGCTCAAACTCATGGCAAATGATCCATACAAGGTAGAGCTTATCGAAGGCCTCCCTGAGGATGAAGAAATCAGCTTCTATCGCCAAGGCGAGTTCACCGACCTCTGTGCAGGCCCCCACTTGCGCAGTACCGGCGATCTCAAAGCAAACGCGCTATGTCTCCTAAACTGTACCGGCGCATACTGGCGCGGGGATGCGGACAATAAAATGCTCCAGCGCATCTACGGCACCTGCTTCCCGAAAAAGGCAGAACTGGACGAATATTTGGAACGTCTGGAAGAAGCCAAAAAGCGTGACCACCGTAAACTCGGCAAGGAGCTTGGTCTCTTCCTATTAAAAGACGAAGGTCCCGGCTTCCCCTTCTTCCTGCCCCACGGTCAAACAGTAAAAAACGAACTCATCGACCACTGGCGCCGTGTCCACCGCCACGCAGGTTACCAAGAAATTGGCACCCCTGTCATGCTAAACCGCGCCCTTTGGGAGCGCTCCGGTCACTGGGGACACTATGCGAAAAATATGTACACCAGCGAGATTGACGAAATCGACTTCTCCATCAAACCCATGAACTGTCCCGGCAGTATTTTGGTCTACGAAGCGGAACCCCGCTCCTACCGTGACCTCCCCTTCCGCATCGGTGAACTTGGTCTTGTCCACCGCCACGAACTCTCCGGCGCCCTCCACGGCCTCATGCGGGTACGCGCCTTTACTCAAGACGATGCCCACATTTTCATGACACAGGAGCAAATCACCGAGGAAATCAAAGGTGTCGTCGAGCTCATTGACAAGATGTACACCCTCTTCGGCTTCAAATATCACATCGAACTCTCCACCATGCCGGAAGATCACTTGGGCGAGGTAGAGACCTGGGACGCGGCGATTGAGTCCCTCAAAAACGCCCTAGACGATCTAGGCCGGGAATACCGCATCAACGAAGGCGACGGCGCTTTCTACGGCCCAAAAATCGACTTCCACCTAGAAGACTGCATCGGCCGTACCTGGCAGTGCGGCACCATCCAGCTAGATTTCCAGCTCCCAGAGCGTTTCGAGATCGAATACGTGGGACAAGACGGGGAAAAACACCGTCCTGTCATGATCCACCGTGTGGTCTTCGGCTCTATTGAGCGTTTCATCGGCATCCTAATTGAGCACTTCGCCGGCGCTTTCCCCACTTGGCTCGCCCCCGTCCAAGTCCGCGTCTTACCCATCACAGACCGGGCAAGAGAAGCCGCACAGGCCATTGCGGATCAGTTAGAGGGCGCAGATGTCCGCGTAGAAACCGACTTCCGCAACGAAAAAATCGGCTACAAAATCCGCGAGGCGCAAATGCAAAAGATCCCCTACATGCTCGTCCTGGGAGATCGTGAAGTAGAAAGCGGCGAAGTCTCCGTCCGCACCCGCGCAGGCGGCGACCAGGGTACCATGCCTGTGGCGCAGTTTATTGAGCAGATCAAGCAAGAGATTGCGGATAAAACACAGTAGATTTTCCAGAGAATGCAAATCCCTAGTATGATACAATATCATACTAGGGATTTGTTTGTTCCTTTAGACATCTTCCGAAAGAGAAAACGCGGCTGAAATATCAATCATAAAATGCAGAAACATTGCCGGGATTAAACTGCCTGTAGCGAAAAACAAACCGCCAAGCAGAGCGCCGACTATCGTCGCTCTGATCACACCTCGGAGCCCCTGATACGCGTGTCCAATTCCAAACACAACAGATGCAACGATCAGTATAAGCGGTATCGATATGCGGGGGAATACTGCTTGCAAAAGGAAAAATAGAAATCCACGGAATACAATTTCCTCGCCAACACCGGCGGTCAGGGATACAAAAAACCAATACCTTTTCTCTTTTTTGCTTCGAGGCGTTAATAGATTAATCACCACTTGATTCGCCGTATCTTTCGCAAGCTCCTCTTTTTTCCCTTCCCTATACTTGGGGCTTACCAAATAAGCAATCATTTCACAAATGTGGGCAAATAAATAAATCCCGCACAGAACAAGTGTAATAGAGGTAAACCAGATATTGTGATTTAGGCTTATCCCTCTGAGTCCAATATCGTAAAATGGGATACCAGCGAACAGGCCTAAAATGAAAACCACCAAGGTGCTACCCCAGCCAAATAGGAAAATTCTAATGTAGCCCTTGATTCTTACTTCTTCTGTGAGCGGCGGGTCTGGCGGCTTTTTCCTTTGCCGCACGACTCCAAACAAAGGAAATCCGACATAATACAGGATCATAAGGCTTAGAAAAACGATATACATCCAAAACTCCCTGCTATCCCTTTTTCTTGACAGGGATCCACCGTTCAAAAGGCGCGTTTTCTAAGTCATTCGTGGGCAATATGAGACACACGTCTAACCCATCAGCAATTTCGTAACCGGAAGTGGGAAGCCATTCCGAATATAAGCGCTCTTCCATTTTTATGCTTGACTGCGCATCTGCATATTCCTCTCCAAAGAAGTTTTTCCCTGGAAACACCGCCCATGTATGTGCCGGAATGATATATTCCTTCAGATTGTCACTCTCCGGCAAAGTGCTTGCGACGGCTATCATATAGTGATATTCAGCACTTTCATCACGTTCAATCTCAATACCAAAAAATCCCGCAAGCTCAGGCAGTGTGGGCTCACAAGTTGCGTTTAGTTCATTCCAGATTGGACCAAAATCCTGCAACTCCCCCTTCGCATCTTTCGGTGCGCCCTCTATCATGATCCTTTCCCACAATGCTTCCGCTTCTTCGTATGCTTTTGTTGCTTCACTGCTCAGCGGTGTTGACACACCCAAGACACGAATCGCGTCTTTCTTCTCGATTCTAAATTCCAATTCTTCTACTCCCTTTGCAATCAATTTGAAGCTGATCGGAGAATAGGATTTCAGCGACATGCCCTGCTCTTTCACCCGGGATGGTGCAACACCATGTACGCCTTGGAAAGCGCGATTAAAGGCTGTTGGGGATGAATAGCCATATTTCAGGGCTACATCAATGATTTTTTCGTCCCCGCTCTGCAAATCAACCGCCGCAAGTGACATTCTTCTGCGTCTGATGTATTCGGACAGAGGCACACCAGCGATATAGGCAAACATGCGCTGGAAGTGATAGGAGGAACAAGAGGCGATTTTTGCCACTTGCACATAGTCAATTTCCTCTGTCATGTGTTCTTCCATGTAAGTAATTGCCTTATTTAAACTTGCAATCCAATCCATTCTTACCAGCTCCTGACGCCATTATAATGCACCCCGAAATGGGCATCCTCTCTTTTCATGCACGAAAAAGAGAGGATGCCTTTACTCTATAAATCATAAGAAATCAATTCCCTATATCCGCTTCGCCATAGAAACAATCAAATCCGCCGCTCCGTCAAGCCCTGACGTGACAGTATTGATGCAAAGATCATGCCCATGGGTCTGTCCCCAGTGTTCCCCGGTATAATAGCGGTAATAATTCGCCCGCCCCTTGTCAATCCGGTGAATCCGTTCCTTGGCCTCTTTCTCCGTGATCTGATACTCCGCCATAAGCCGCTCAATCCGCGCCGCCTCCGGTGCGTAGAGGAACACCTTCAGACAACGCTCCCGTTCTCTCAAAATATTTTCCGCGCAACGCCCGATAATCACACAAGATTCTTGTTCCGCAAGCTCTCTAATCACCGCCGTCTGGGCGAAAAAGGCCTTATCACCTATAGCAACATCATATTGATAGAAAAAATTTGTCCCAAGAGCCGCCGTAGAGAGGTGATAGAGAAAACTACCCCTAGCCTCTTCCTCGCTCTTTTCCAAAAACTCCGGCGCGAGCCCGCTCCGCTCTGCGGCTAGTTGTAATAAAACCTTGTCATAGTAAGAAATTCCAAGCTTTTCCGCTACCTGTTCCCCGATCTTTCTGCCCCCGCTACCATATTCCCGGCTGATCGCAATGACGAGATGTTTCATACTACGCGCCTCCTTTTTGGTGATCTTGATGACTTTAATTCATTGTATCACAAATACCTCTGGCACACAATGAGAGCGCCCCGGAAAATTTCGGACTTGACAGCTGGGAAAAGTTTGCTATAATAAGCAAGTAAGTTCATGCGGGAGTGACTCAGTGGTAGAGTGTCACCTTGCCAAGGTGAAGGTCGCGAGTTCGAATCTCGTCTCCCGCTCCACCGATAAGTGTCGCCTGCGGGCGGCACTTTTTTCATGTCTGGGAATAGCGAGGTAGTATCCTATGGCAGACTATACAAAAACCGATCTGGAAGAAGCACATAAAGCAATCTCCTCCATCATAAACAAGTGCGAAAAAGCCTTTGAAAAACTGTCCGAGGGCACATCTCAATATACACTCATGAAAAGACGCTTACACGCCTTGCACATTGCAAACGCACTAATTGAACAGGAATTATCCGGCACAGATAAAGGAGGAATCAAGTCTTGAGAGAGATCACCATCACCCAAATCACCCAACAAATCCGCACACTCTGTATGGAGGCAAACTACCGCCTACCAAAAGATGTGGCAGACCGCCTCTGCACCGCTTGCGCTGAAGAACCATGGCAACCAGCCAAGGAAACCCTAGAGCGTCTAATCGAAAATATGGAAATCGCCGCCCGTGAGGACATGCCCGTCTGCCAAGACACCGGCATGGCGTGCGTATTCCTTGAAATCGGTCAAGACCTCCGCATCACCGGCGGCGACCTCTATGAAGCCGTCCACGAGGGCGTACGGCAAGGATACGAAGATGGCTATCTGCGGAAATCAATCGTGGGCGATCCGCTCCGCCGTATGAACACCGGAGACAATACCCCAGCGATGATTCACGCGGACATTGTCCCCGGAGATAAGCTCACCATTACCGTAGCACCCAAGGGTGCAGGCAGTGAAAACATGAGCCGCCTCGTCATGCTGACCCCCTCTGCGGGGAAACAAGGTGTGATAGACTTTGTCCTGGAAACCGTAAAACTAGCAGGTCCAAACCCCTGCCCGCCCATCGTAGTCGGTGTGGGCATCGGCGGCAGTTTTGACGTGGTAACCGCCCTCGCCAAAAAAGCCCTCCTACGCCCTATGGATCAACCAAATCCAGATCCCTTCTATCAAGAGATGGAAGCGGAGCTTCTGAGCAAAATCAACGCCTTGGGTCTTGGCCCTCAAGGCTTTGGCGGACAAAGCACCGCCCTGGGCGTCAACATTGAGACCTATCCAACCCACATCGCCGCCTTGCCTGTGGCGGTTAACATCAATTGCCATGTGACACGTCACATGACCGTCACACTGTAAGGGAGGGCATACACATGGACATCCGCATCGAAACACCTCTAAGCCTAGAGACAGCCAAAACCCTAAAAGCCGGCGACTCTGTACTGCTCACCGGCACAGTCTACACCGCCCGAGATGCCGCCCACAAACGCCTCATCGAGACACTAGATCGGGGCGAGGAATTACCGATTCCCATTAGAGACGCCATCATCTACTACGTGGGACCCACCCCGGAACGTCCAGGCCAGGTGATCGGTTCCGCAGGCCCCACCACCAGCTACCGCATGGACGCCTATGCCCCCCGCCTCATCAAGCTGGGTCTCCGTGGTATGCTAGGCAAAGGCAAACGCACCCCAGAGGTGATCGAGGCTATGAAAGAACACGGCACTGTCTATCTCGGCGCCATCGGCGGAGCCGCCGCCCTCCTTTCCAAATGCATCACCGCCTGCGAAATCGTCTGCTATGAAGACCTGGGTGCCGAGGCCATCCGTAAACTGACGGTGAAAGACTTCCCGGCCACCGTGGTAATCGACACAGTGGGCAACAATCTCTTCGAGATCGGTGTGAATGCGTACTTAGATTCACTGTAAATGTTTGGATGATAGGAAAAACCCCCGATATCGGGGGTTTTTGTTCGTCTTGTAGGGGCGATCGTCCCGATCACCCGCGCCCTTACCATGAATATTCCATAAATCTGCGGGCGACCGAGACGGTCGCCCCTACAAACCTTTGAGCACACTCAACATTTTTCGCAAAACGCTAATTCCATCATCCATGAGCAAGCTCAATTTATCAACTTTCCCGCCTCCATAACCAATACCCGATCACAGATTTCCTCCACTACTGCCATATCATGGGAGATAAACAAATAAGAAAGCCCCATCTCTCGCCGAAGCGCCCAGAGGAGATCCAACACCTGCGCCTGTACCGTCACATCCAGCGCGGAAACCGGCTCATCTGCAATCAGCAGACGCGGCTTCAAAATAAGCGCCACCGCAATACTGACTCTTTGGCGCATCCCGCCGGATAGCTCCTTGGGATAGAGCGTTAAATGCCGCTCACCAAGTCCGACACGCTCTAACATGTCTATCACGACACGCCGCCGCTCAGCCCGGTCTTTCATACCAGAGAGAATCAGCGGCTCCTCCACCGTCTGCCCCACCGTCATCCGAGGATTGAGGGCTGTAGCGGGATCCTGAAACACCATCTGCGGCTTTTCGGAGTGATGGAGTATCTCCCCCGTGTAATCCGACTCCAATCCCAAAATCACACGAGAGAGTGTAGACTTCCCACAACCACTCTCCCCTACCAAGCCGAGAATCTCACCCTCCATGAGGTCAAAGGAAACATCAAAGAGCACCTGTCTCCTTTTCCGCCTTGCAAAGAAACCCTTGCCGCGGTCATGGTAGAACGCATTGACATTCCGCACTTCCAGCACCGGTCTACCCACGCTGCCGCCCCCTTCCCGGGATGGAATCTAGGAGCCTTTTGGTATACGCCTCTTTGGGAGTTGTAAACAAGGCTTCTACATCTCCCTGCTCCACAATCCGCCCATCCTGCATCACAATCGCCCGCCGGCAGATACTGCGGATCACTTGCAGATCGTGAGAGATGAACAAAATCCCCATTCCCCTCTCCTCCCGCACCTTTTGTAACAGCGCGAGAATCTGGGTCTGGGTACGAACATCCAGCGCGGTCGTAGGCTCGTCACAGATGAGGAGTTCCGGCTCTGTAATAAGCGCCGCCGCCAGCATCGCCCGCTGTCGCATCCCGCCGGATAACTCATGGGGATACTGATCATAGACCCGCGCCGGGTCTGCTAATTCCATATCCGTCATCACCTCTATCGCCCTAGCCTTCCGCTCAGACTTTGATATCCCACTATGGAGCCGAAGTCCCTCTTCCACCTGCCGTCCAACTTTCATCAAGGGATTAAGCGCACTCTTCGGCTCTTGAAATACCATAGAAATCCGCTTCCCTTGGAGCTTCCGCATCTCCTCAATAGACAACGCAAGCAGATTCTGCTCTCCAAATAAAATCTGCCCCGAAACCTGGGCGGATCGTCTCCGCAAAAGCCCCATAATCGCCCGGGCGGTGACACTTTTCCCTGAACCAGATTCCCCAACGATACCAAGTATCTCACCGGGCGCCATATCAAAGGAAACACCCCGTACCGCCTCATCCACCTCACGGCGGTCTGTAAATCGAACTTCCAAATCTCGCACAGATAACATTAGCGCCCCCTCCTTCCCTGTAGTCCCTCTGCCAAGAGGGAAAAGGCAAAGACCAAAAGCACAATCGTCATCCCGGCGGAGATTGCAATCCAAGGCGCCTGGAAGAGATAGCCCTGACTCTCCGAGAGCATACGCCCCAGACTGATTTCAGGCGGCTGTACACCGAGGCCAAGGAAGCTCATACTAGCCTCTGCCAATACCGCATTGTTAAATCCAATCGCCAAAGCGCCAAAATAGACCGGCAGAGTGTTTGGCAGAATATGCCGGAGCATAATCCGCCAAGGAGAAGCGCCAATCAGCCGCGCCCGCTTTACATAGTCTAAGTTCCGGCACCGCAAAAACTCTCCCCGCGCCACCCGAGAGAAGCTGGGGATGAATAAAATCCCCAAAATCACAACCACCCGCCCGGTTCCGGAGCCGGTTAAGCTGATGGCAACAAGCGCTAAGAGTACGGAAGGAAAAGCCGTAAGCGCATCTGAGACACGCATGACAATCTCATCTAATATCCCGCCAAAAAATCCGGCAAATGCACCCAGCAAAAGCCCGCCTAAAGATCCGATCAATACCGTCCCAAGGGCGACAAAAAGCGTGGTAGATGCCCCATCCAGCACCCGGCTAAACACATCCCGCCCCATGTGATCTGTGCCAAACAGATGAGACAAAGACGGCTCATCCAGCCGAGGCCCGGCGCCAATTTGCATTGGATCATAAGGGCGCAAAAAAATCCCCCCCACGATGATGAGCAATAGCATCACCGCAAGACACACACCGACAAGTAAACTCACATTCCCTCGTCTGCTCATAGTGTAATCCTCGGATCAATAACACGACAGACCAAATCCGTCAAGGTGTGGATCGTCATAACAAAAGCCGCAATCATCACCACAAGCGCCTGTACAACCGGATAATCCCGCCCCCCGATGGCGCTGACCAGAAGCCGTCCCACACCGGGAATGGAAAATACTTGCTCAATCACAATACTATCTGTAATCATCATAAGGAGCGTAAGCGTCAAAAATGTCACCACAGGCACCGCGATGTTCGGTAGCACATGCCGATAAAGTATCCCCCGCTCTGTATCCCCCCGGCTCACCGCCGTCTGCACATAATCACGCTCCATCTCGTCCCGTACAGCGGAACGAATCAAGCGGATCGTCATCGCGGCCTTAGGAAGTGCAATGGCAAGCGCCGGGAAGAGCATGTAAAACCAAAATCTCGCTATACTCTCACGGAAAGACACAAAGTCTGAGGGCGTAAAGAGCCGTAGACTCATCCCAAACACAAAAGTCAAAATGAGCCCCAAAAACAAAGGCGGCATCGCCATCACAATCTGCGTAATCACCGTCACCAAACCCCGTAGGGGACGCACACCCGGGCGTCCCGCACGCTCACCTCGCGGTGCACTGAGGAGCCCCACAGGCAAAGCAATCAAAACCGTAAGCAGAAACCCAAGTCCCATTAGACTGCCTGTAATCAGCAGTCTATCCGCCAAAAGCTCTTGCACAGACAGTCCATGGGCATAAGATTGCCCCATATCTCCAAACAAAAACACTCTGAGCCACTCCCCATAACGGACAACAACCGAGCGATCCAGTCCCATCTCCGCTCTGAGCGCCTCTAAACTCTCAGGCGTGGCATCCACCCCAAGCAAAAGCGCCGCCGGGTCACCGGGGATAATCTGGAAGGTAAGGAAAGCCAGCACAGAAATCAAAAACAAGGTGACAAGAAGCGTCCCTAGTTTTCGCACTACGAATCGCATCTTGTCACCCTCTCTCTAACATCCCTCTATGGTGCGCATCGCCAAAATCGTACGCTGAATCAGTTCATCAAGTTCCCAATCCAGCATCTCCGCCCCTTGGCGGATCACGTCTCGGGAACATCCCGCGGCGAATTTCTTATCCTTGAACTTCTTTTTCACACTACTTACTTCCAAATCCTGCACAGATTTCGACGGGCGCATGAGAGTCACTGCCCCGATGAGTCCACTGAGCTCATCACAGGCGAATAAAACCTGTTCCATCATAGCGTGCGGCTGATGACTTGTCCCGGTAATCCCCCATCCATGGGACATGGCGGAACGGATGATATCTTCATCCACCCCCGCTTCCCGCAACATCTCTTCCCCTGCAACACAGTGCGCATCAGGATGGGCTTCAAAATCCACATCATGCAAGAGCCCAACCACTGCCCAATACTGCTCTCGGCCGGGATCAAACTCTTCAGCAAAATATGCCAGTACACCGCTGACAACCTCTGCATGACGAATGTGAAAAGGCTCTTTATTATGGACTTCTAAAATCTCTCTCGCTCTGCTCAGTTCCATTTATACTCCCTCTTCCTACCCCACAAAATGAATCGGCGCCAAATCCAGCACATAGATCGGATAGAAGGTAAAACCCGCAAGCTGTCCATTCATTGCTACAAAATTTACCCTATCCTGCAAAAACACACTGGCCGCCTCATGGGCTAGGATCTCCTGTAGTTCCCGATAAAGCGCCACCCGCTCCCCATCGTCTCCCGCACGCTGTGCCAGGGCAAAGATTCTGTCGTATTCCGGCGAATTAAAATTCGTCATATTCCGCCCATTGTCTGACACAAAACGCTCTAGCATAGATCGCGCAGTGAGGTCACGTGCCGCAATCCCAATTACAGTTGCCTCAAATCGGCGTCCTTGGTTCACCTCAGATACCCAATACGCCCACTCCACCAGATCAATCACAGCATTGATCCCCACAGCCCGAAGCTGTTCCACCAAAACCTCCGCCGTGATGACATGGAGGTTATAGTTCGATGGAACTGTAATCGTCAGATCAAACCCATCCGGAAACCCAGCTTCCGCCAGAAGTTCCCGCGCTCGATCCGGGTTTTGGGGATAGAGGTCTACAAGTCCCTCGTGAAAATAGCGTGTAAACCCGGGGAACATCATGCTCCCGGTGGGATGCCCCCGCCCGTCTGACAGAATGTCCATCACCTGCTGTACATCTGTCGCATAACACATGGCCTGACGGACAAGGACATTATCCAAAGGCGGCACAGCATTATTCAAATACAAAGCCTGTACCAAGCTCATGGGTCCTTCCAGAGAATAAAAACCCTCTGGCAACTGCCGCACCATATCAATGGTGAGCAATGCCGCAATGTCAAGCGCACCTGCACTGAGCGCCATCGCCCTTGCTTCACCTGAGCCAAAAATCCGAAATGTAACACGATCCAGATAGGCGGGTTTTCCCCAGTAGTCTTCAAAGCGCTCTAGCACAAAGCTCTCCTGCGGCGTATGAGACACAAAACGGAAAGACCCCGTCCCGATGGGGTTCCGTGCTTGGTCTTCATAACCCTTTGGAATGATAGCGATCGTGAGGAAAGCCAAAAACTCATGATCCGGCTCTGCAATCTCGATCTCCACTGTGCGCTCGTCTATGGCCTCCACCCTTGTCACAACAGAAAATGCTGACACGAAAGTGTATACACTTTCTGCGTCAGCACTGCGTTCGATGGAATATACAATGTCTTCGACCCTTACCAAGTCCCCATTATGAAAGCGTACACCCTCTCGCAAGGTAAATGTGTACACGGTTCCATCCAGGTCAAAAGACTCGGCAATCGCCGGAACCAGCTCCCCCTCTGGTGTGGGGCGGACTAATCCCTCAAAGACATTGAACAGCACTTCCCTCGTACCCGCAGTTCCTGCCGCTACCATCCGGTGTGGGTCAAGACTACTATCTAGGTCCTGTGCAATCCCGACAACAATCTCCCCGCCCTGTATGGGAGTACCCACAGGCGGCATATTGCCGGTTTCGGAAGATGACCCATTCTGCATTCCCTCTCCCCTGTCACCTGAGCAAGCGCCCAGTGTAACGGCAAGAGCAAGCAGGGTGATAAGCAAGATGGCAAACTTTCTACCACTTCTCATGTTACCAACTCCTAATCAGAATGATATCTTTCCAATATTCAATTGTCACTGAGAGTTTACCCGATTTCCCAGAGGAAAGCAAGCCTACTTTCAAAAATATTTGTATTTATTTTCACAAACACGGCACACTCCTACGAATTGCGTATCCGTGGCTGTGCAGAGAACATTAGAACATGCAGACGGTCAATGGCCGCCCCTACAGAATCTTACTCTTCTTCAGAAGCAGGTGCGTCCGGCACTTCTACAGCCGGTGCCTCATCATGCTCCGGTGCCACCGGCTTTTCCGGCTCTGCTACTGGAGGCTCTTCTGTGATCTCATCTTCCGGCTCTTCACCGACAGAGTCATCGTCATTATTATAGGTATCGTCGTCCGCTTCTTCGCACTCGTAACCAGGCTCTTCTACATCACAATCGCAATAGCCATATTCACATTCATAAGGCTCGTCCGGTACTACACAAGGAAGCGTAACGGCTTCTTCATACTCATAATCATATGTATCATACTCAGGCTCTTCCTCTACAGGAGGCTCTGGTTGTACCGGCACTTGCGGAGCCGCGGGTCTCGCCGCTACTTGTACAACAGGAGTTGCCGCATAAACTTCTTCCTCTTCTACTTCCTCAATCACTTCAATCACGATTGTCTCTGGAAGTGGAGCCGGCGCAACAGGCTCTTGTATGGTCGCTTCTTCTATTTGTATTACGTCTACTGGATAACCATTCCCATTACAGGCGGCCAGTGTAAGTACGAGACATACTGCGAGGAATAAAGCGAAAAGTGATTTCTTGTTTTTCATTATGGTAACTCCTTCAAAGCATTAAGCTTATATTTATGAAATATAATTTACTTCAACTAGATGCAAATTGCAAGCCTTTTTTTAAATTTTTTTCTTTTCTTCTAAAAATGATCTATTGACAAGCCGATTTGATTCTAGTATAATGACTAAGCTTTGAACAAACAGAGCACCCGAGGAAGTATAGCTCAGCCGGGAGAGCACATCCCTTACAAGGATGGGGTCACAGGTTCGATCCCTGTTACTTCCACCAAAAAAGGTCAAGGGTATTTACCCAAATCCCCTTGACTTTTGCCTTTGACCTAAATCCTCGCCGAAGACTAGGGGGAAGGTCGAAGGGGGACTAGTCCCCTTTCGAAGGCGCATCGTGCGCGTCAGCGCACTTATACGTTTTCCGCAGGAAACGTATGCGATAAGGCCCAGTAGTTCAGTTGGTTAGAACGCCAGCCTGTCACGCTGGAGGTCGACGGTTCGAGCCCGTTCTGGGTCGCCAAAGAGGGGCATCTTGCTCATATGATACATATACTGTATCTCACGGG
>Ga0131853_10005049_pt1 | contig 23772 bp, 15 predicted proteins | sample TergutLab28metaG_FD_92764 | JGI IMG/M metagenome (GOLD analysis project Ga0131853, IMG submission 92764) | Labiotermes labralis P1 segment gut microbial communities from Petit-Saut dam, French Guiana - Lab288 P1 (version 2) (version 2) | ecosystem: Host-associated > Arthropoda: Insects >...
CATCTTCAGGAGCTTGCGACTACTTGGTGCGTTATTGTGTAGGCTGTATTGTGCTGACTTGAGGTGTGTTGGTGTTATGTAGCGGGATTGGCTGTTGGTGATGTGGTATCCGAGTGCAGGCTGCAGCCTGCACTCGGATACAGCCTACACAATAACGCACCAAGTAGTCGCAAGCTCCTGAAGACGGATGTATTAACATCCGAAACATGTTGAACAGTAAATTGACATAATAAAGCAAGTGTCATCAAGTTGGTCTACCTTTATTCAAATAAAAAGATGATGCACGGTCCAATACGGATAAGATCCAACAGGCTTCTTATGGAGTAGTTAAGTTGGGCTGTCCTCCCCGAAGGTAAAACGACCGAAGCGTGAAGCTCGACACTTAAATTACGTCTAGTGCCGAGGATATTAATGCATCATGCTTGTTAAAAGCTGGGAGAACTGTTATGTCCCATGTGGACCTGTGTTAGATTTTAAACTATAAAATTTAATATCTTCTATTTTAAACGTCTTAAATTGCTGTTCGGTCTGAGGCTTGTTGTTTTGTCCACAACTCGTGTACTTGTCTCTGTTGGCAAGAGGATATTAATCAAATACAATATTTCTCGGCAGTGTTGCTAAATGGATATCCTGGAATTTAGAAAGTAAAAAAAAAAAAAAAAGAAAATTGACAGCCTGTCTACGTGACAGCCTTCATCCGTGTACAAAATTGTGCTTGCTGTAAAGTATTGTGCAGTTTTCTTGCAAGGGGATCAACAATATAACTACGGAAAATGCAGGGGCGTGAAATTGTAGGGGTATTAGTGTGATTTCTGCCACATTAGCGCCTTCCTGTCAAGAATGGATGAATTAAATTGTTAAACTTCGCCAGCACCCTTTTACCTTACAGGTTTTCATTTATCTACAGGACATTCTAACAAAACAAGCACCGAAATTTAATATATACGCCATAACAGTTACTGAATAACGTTATTTGTGATGGCTGCATATCTTCACTTTATTTAATCGAATCTTTTCTACCGCTAGTTGTAGAGGATCTTAGTTTACTTGTAATCAACTAATATTTCGGATATGAGTGGGATTGGCCCATAGTATCCTAGATTCGTTTAGGGTTACTCTCCTAAGAGAGTTGGGTTTACCACGCCTGACGAATTCCTGCTGCCAGTAACAGAGCCTCATCAGCCATTTTCAGGAAACTCACTAGGTCTTTTGGGCTACCGTAGCGATCCTGGGAATAAATCCCCGCCGTTTCTCACCCCAGTGAGCAATTTCCTGACGAGGACACTGAGGTTCGGTATTGACTGGCATGGTTGCATATTGGTATCCAAAATTCAACAGAATTTGGTTAGAAGTTTATTAGCATCCTCAACGTAAGCTCTTCCGCTGAAGAACGAAACATGAGAATTCCTGTTAGCTGTATTCTGTATGCGAACTAAATTTAACACTCTGTATTTATCTGCTCACATCATTTTATTAGAGAATGTAAACTTGTCATTGAAGTACAAATTTCCTGCCATAGACATTATTGAGCCATGGTTCTGGAGATAGTCTCCATTCGACGCCTTATTATTTCAAACCAAGATTTCTTACCGATACTGTACCGTACGGGCTGGACGGTCCGGGGATCGAATTCCGGTAGAGGCGAAATTTTCCGCACCCATCCAGACTGGCCGTGGGCCCAAACAGTCTTCTATGGAGTGGGTGTCGGGTTATTCCTGGGGGTAAAGCGGCCGAGGTGTGGCACTGATCACCCACCCTATGTGACACCTAGGTTTAAGAAAGAGTATACCTCTACTGCCCCTCTGGGCCTTCCTGGGTGAACTTTACCTTTTCTTATACCTGTTCGGCTTATACCGGTCTCAAAGGTTTTGTATATGTTGCGGTTAGAATATAAGGAGTGGAGATGCTAGCTAAAATTTATGTTTATGTTTCCGTGCATCGCTGATCTATATTAATAAATGTCCAACGAGATGCAACACAAAGCAGTCTATTTATTATTCTGCAAGTTCACTCTACATGTTTCGGGTGTCAACCACACCCATAATCAGGAGTACACAAAACTAACTACAGCGTGGCCAAGCTAGCTTGACCACGTTGGAGGGAGGTAGCTGTACAGTACCGGAGGCTGTAGTTACAGTTTTGTGTACTCCTGATGATGGGTGTGGTTGGCACCCGAAACATGTAGACTGAACTCGCAGAATAATAAATAGGCTGTTTTGTGTTGCATCTCGTTGGACAATTATTAATTTATATGCTAGTTAAAATTTATTTGTTCCTCCTTTGATTTATCTGTTTAAATTTGACAGCATTCTGCTCAGCACCTACGAGGTTTGTTCAAAAAATATCCGGACTGACCACAGTACATGAAGTAGATAAGGCTTACGGGGTTTTAACCCTAATTGTCTTCAACATAGTTCCCTTCTGCAGCTACACACTTCGCCCAACGTTTCTGCCACTGTTGGAAACATTTTGCGAACTCCTCTTTCAGGATGTCTAATAGTGTCTTCGTCGAATTTTGTTTGATGTAATCCGTTGCCTCAAATCGGTGTCCTTTCAGAACTTTCTTAAGCCTTGGGGATAGGAAAAAGTCACACGGTGCGAGATCTGGTGATTATGGCGGCTGCTGCAACTGAGCGGTGCCGTGTTTGGCCAAAAACTGCTGCACAAGATGTGAAGTGTGTGCGGGCGCATTGTCGTGGTGCAGGATCCAGTCACCATCCCGCCATTTTTCCGGTCGTTTTCGGCGAACTGATTCACGCAAACGTCGCAAGGCCTCTACGTAGAATTCCTTGTTAATTTTTTGCCCGTCGGGAGCCCACTCGTGATGTACGATACCCTCAGAATCTAAAAACGGTCGTCCCGAGCGGGGGTCGCTGTCAACGGAGGTTCTACCCTCTTTAAATCGACGGAACCAGTCAAACACTTGTGTACGACCCATTGCATCTTCACCGTATGCTTGCTGCAATAATTGATACATTTCCTTTGCGGCTTTTCCGATTTTAAAACAAAACTTGATGCAAATGCATTGTTCGGTACTTCCACACGTCGTAAAAATCGCTATGACATAAACGCACGTGTTAATTCCGCGACCTACTACAGCCAGCTGAACAAACGCAGCCACTTGCAACTTGCGTCATGAGTTGCTAAGACACGTACGAACATGTCAAGACTGGTTGCAAACACATGCCACCCAGTGAACAACCACCACAATTCCAATCCGGATACTATTTGGACAAACGTCGTAAGTTTATTCTTTCCTCACATTGAGAAGCGTTTAATGTTCTTTTTAAACAACATGTGAACTATAATTATGCAACGTAAACGAAAAAATGCACACTTTTAAAAATTAATGTTTTAATTCAATTCTTCGTGAACCAAATTGAATTAAAACATTAATTTTAAAAAATGTGCCTTCTGTTGGTTTACATTACATAATTGTACCACAATGCACGGTACAAAAACATAAGATGTGTATTATACTTGATTAAAACTGTAGAATTATTTATTAGTATGAAATCACACAGTCTTATAAAAGGCTAACGTATAGGTCTGTTGATAAATAACACATATCTTACGCTCTGGATTGTCATTCAAGGTTATCAGAAGGTACGGAGACCCAACAAATTTTCATCCCTTTCGTAAGTTCGCATATAACGGGCCTTATTCCACTCCTTCCTTAGAAACACGTTTTTTTTTGCTTCTTTTGTATTTCGCGTTGCATTGTTAACAACAAGTAAACGAATAAATCTTGTCGGTAACTCCGCAACGTCTGTTCGATACTGTTGTCTTTAAGAAGACCGAATCACCACGACTTTGAAATACACGCCGACTCTAGGGCATTGTGTTAAAAGGGGGTCACAAAACCGAACTCGATATTTTGCAAAAAGCCTTCATATTCTAGACCTGATTACTTTTTTTTTTACTTAGCGTTCAGTGTTGTTCGTATCTTATCAGCTTTACTTCATCTTTGACACTTCTATACTTGACATTTGAAACGTAGTTACACTTTACGTTAACAGCCTTGTCTTTAGCATTAAGCTTCTGTGTGTTCCTCTACGCACCTAAAATTAAAAACAGTGCATTGTAAAATTATTAACGACTTTACTCTAATTCAATTAAAACACAAACTAATGCACTTATATAAAAGTTACACACTAAAACACTAAAATTACTCCGACATGTTTCGGTCCTAAGGCCATCATCAGGGAGCTCTATTTACCTTACTAAAGTCACATTAAAATTAGTCACTGATTAACTTCTTTGTATTAATAGTGTGTTGTGGCAGCATACCGTGTTGTGTAAGGTTATGTTGCGAAGAGTGCCCTGCTACTGATTAACAATAAAACGAAATCTCACATTCCTCTCAAAGGACCCCCCCCCCCACTCCGTGGTCTGCCAATGGGCCCCTATGGAGGGAGATGCTCCGTTTCCAGAGTCATTGGTTTATTCATTCGTTCCCATCTGTCAGAGTCACAATTAAGGAGCGCTCCCACTCAACAGGGGGAAATATGGTCGCCGTCCACGGAACCCCACCCACATACAATGTACATAGAATGGGGTGCGGCCTGGTTCCACATGGGGGCCGTTTACGACACTGCTATTACTATCCCAGTTCCTTGTAGCCTTCAGGACCGTACCTTCCACCTTGGCTTGGCTATACCAGAGCCCCGTTAGCCTGTTCACAGGGTATATCCTCCACACCTAGAACCGCCTCTCACGTGAACCAGGGTGCGGATCTCCACGTAAACCTGAAGTACGGACGAGGAGCTGGATTTATGGGAGGCAGAATTGGTGCTAACTGATGAAGGTGGAATTCAATTCTCGCATGGACGCGTACCTGTAGTGTGAATGAAATGGGACATTACTGTTTTATATAAAACATTGCATGCAAATTTCTCGAAGTGTTGTAAATGTAGTTACTTCTGGAACATGTGACATTACAATATTTTGAAAATCATCTTGTATTTGGCGCCTTGAAACCATGGTGTTTCCGCGATCAGAAGGATACTGGCTACACTGTATCCCGAATTCTTTCTTTCAGATCGTCTTCAGTTTGAGAGTTATCACTGTAAAATTCACCCTTAGTCGTCCCTCACAAATACAAAAATTTCACGGTTGAGATCTGGTGAACGGTGAGGCCACAATCCCCGCTTATTATTCTGTCACTTAGAACACCCTGTAAACAACACATAGAATTATTAGCGATTCCAATTTTTTGCTATGTCTTTCTGAAAAATCAAAAAGTGAACATGCTGAAATTGTAACACCGGAAGAACATTTGTTGGCTTATCATTAGGTTCTCGTGGTCGTTATTTGTCATAATTTTATGTACTGTCCATTTTACAATCTATTACGAGAATTTATTGCGTTTAGTGAATATTACAGAATGCTCCATGACATGAAACTTAAAGAGAATGAAGAGAGAGTGAACAGGATTTAAACGTACTAAACTGAAGAAGTTCATGACATAAATCTGTATCTATGAAATTGTGTTAAATATCAAGTCAGTTAGATACCGTAAGAACAGAAAATGTGTAAAAATGACAGACGAGAAGTCATACAAATCCAGAATGGGTCTGTAAAAACCTTGTAGGTGTCTGTACAAAAGTGATGCAATCGGATGGGAGTGTTGCGAGGTACTGTACATACACAGCCTCTAGTCGGTAAACGTGAAGGCAAAGTGGCCAGTTGTAAGACCTTGGTGTAAATTGGAGATAATATTATAATATGCTTAATGGATAATTTTGAGGTTTTTGAATATATTCGTCTCGCGTAGGGTAGGGTTCAAGGGCGTGCTGTTGTGAACAGCAGTCTTCGGGTTACATAAGACTGAGGACTATCCTTGACTACTTGAATACATGTTAGATTTTATAAGTTTGTTTTGATAAGATAAGAAGAAAAGTAAACTGCTAAATCTGAATAAGGAGGTTCAGTTACCTCAACCCAAAAAATTACAGATGTTGAACAAGAATTAGAAAACCTGCACCTCCAGTTCCATAAAGTTAATTTTGAAGAGCAATATTATTATAGATTTTATTAGCTCTGTAAGAAATTGATAGTATTTCAGTACGCCTTCGTTTTAATATTCAATTGTACGTGTTTGTTGAATCGACAGTATTCTTTCAAGTTTACTTTATTAAAAAAAGTCACGATTTCAGAGTTTAGCGGTCAAATATCTGCCCATAGCAAATAACATTTGCTTGAATATCGGTGCGTTAAAGAACTTATTCGATGTTTACGTTTTCTAGAATCGGCTTTACCACTTACAAAAATAAACAGTTTCGAAAAGCTGCATTTCAGAGAGAAACACAGGGTCTGAATCCCTGATTGTGTTTCGTAACACTTGAGGAGAAAGGATTTCAACCTAGTCAAGAAAATGTATTGAAACAACAAAGATAAAAATAACCAGCACCGTAATATATATATAGTGAAGATATCCTGCGATTTAGAATCTCTCATGGGTGTGTTAAAGGAACACCAGATTTCATCAGGAACTTTATTTGTGAGTGTACGTAAGGCGAAACTTCTTGCAGCAGATTGTTAAAGAGAACGATCTGTTTCAAGTTAGCACCTCTTTCGGTACACAAAAAGAAAAGAAAAGACTTATGGACGTGTATGTACAAGCATAGTGTCAGCGTAGTACGAAATGTAGCGTGAAGAGTAGGTTTATTTTTGCTGTTATAGCCTGGCTACTAAACCTGTTTGTGCATATGTCCTCATTCACTATTTGGTTATGATGAAGGTGACACTAGTTATTATTATCCGATATGAGTAACCGGCCCAACAAACTGCGCAGAACACCTTTCCTGTACACCCGATCAGGCAGAAGTTGTACAGACAAGGCACCTAAGAGGGTCTACTTGTAATAGACAAGATATAGATGAACTTTGAAAGAGAGCTGTCTTCCCAAGTCAGTGTTGGGTTATTACATAAAATTTTACCCGGACATGTCTTCTGGCTTTAACACAGTGGCAAAAGCTTGCTTTTCATACATCCTCAAAGAGCCGTCCCCAGTGAATGGATCAGTGAAGAAGAGTGGTCTAAAGTACGATCCTTTCAAATTCGGCGCCAAAATGTCAGAGAATCAGGACTTTGGTCTTTGCAAGAATTGAAACTTTGTGGGTTGTTGTTAGGTGGTAACCCACAATTGTCAAATCACTGAAAGGAATGTTCGAGCCACAAAGGGATATTTTCGAACCTGTTGTACAACCCACTCACATAGTTGGAGTAATCAGTCCGAGTCACCTTCACTTGTTTTCTAAAGTTTGTGCGGTTTCCACTTTGGGATTCCCAAATGGGGTTTGTTGCTCTTCAACACACCAGTCTCGAGAGAAACCTGACATGAGTCTGTTTTTGCCTGACTGCAATAAGGGCGAAGGCATTGCGGATGTTTGTTTTTGGGTGTACCGGCTTGGAGCTCTACTGTATTTTTGCTCTTAACTCTACCAATTTTCTCGAGCTGGGCCTCGAGTCTGCTGAAGCAAATTCGTGTTGAGTCAAACGTTTTAAATGAAATCCATTAAATTCTGCGCCCACATCCTTCTGACGATCAAAAAGCCAAAGTTACTTCTCACTGCGAGCTCTAACAGGCACGTCTCACAGGATATTGTGTTGAAGCGTAAACAAAGATTGACGTGTGAAAATTTCACATTTTACATCGTGATATGGGATTTTCTGGAATTCTGTAGTTCGCCTGTTATGTCGGAATGTACGCCGATGGTGTAAGTTATTTCATTCACTAGTGTTAATAATTGTACCAGAACGATATTGGGCAGTGAATTTTCTGAACAGTGCAGCCGTGAAGTAGAAGCAAATGACTTGGCTAGAGCAATCTGTATTCCTTATACCAGTCTGTCAACGTATGTTCCGGAACCGTTGGCGATAGGTAGGAGGAGTTGTATGGGGAGAGATTTAAATGAGAAAACGTTAGCAGCGGACAACAGACGCTAGCAGTGCAGTAAGGAAATTAGTCGCGTACGAGAACAGTGTGAGTGAGGGATTGAAAGTGACTGTTATTTTAGTAAAAAAAAAAAAAGATGTAGTTGTTTAACTAGATTCAGAAAGCCTTTCATTTTATATCAAGAATAAAATGAGTAAATAAACAACAAGTAAAAAAGAAATAACTAAAACTAAATGTGATTCGGTGAACCACACCCGTTTCCTGAAAGGGGATCACTTACCAGACTGAGCGCGTCGGGATATACAAGTTAAAAAGGGTGATCGTGTAAAGCACATAAAGTAAATATATAGTGCATTGTGTGCAAATATTAGTTCTGTCATTTTCTGCATTCTGTGCTAGGTAATAATTGATATCGGTTATTTGTCAGCGTTCTTTGCCGCCGGCATGTCACTAACCACAGACAAAGTCACGATAATTGTCGAAGCATTATCAGCAAATATTTGAGGAATGATTCCTTACCTTAAATGGATAAATATATGGCGATCTTACGTTATTGTCCGACATGTCAATGTTACAAGGAATGTTACGCATGCTCATTGTTGGAAAGAAAGATTAACGCAAACGGAAAAAATATTCTCATTCATTACAAAGCGTTAAGCTTCGCATTGCACTGAATCTGTTAATATAATGAGCTAGCAGACCTGAGCATTGAACTGTGTACACTACGTACTCATTTATTTATTTATTTATTTATTAGACTCACCTCTTCTGTCTACGCATTGTAGGTGTAGATGGTTATTGTTGAACCTGATCACTCTGAATGAGACACACTTGGCAGGACCCTTGGTGAGGGATCGGACCGTCGCAAAACCTGCATTGTTGGGTATGGGCATAAATTCTCCGCTGGAAGGGTCTTTGCTTGAAGTGGCGTTTGTCTGGTCCCAAATGACCAAGTATAACAAAGACCTGCTGTGTTAGGCAGGAAGCGACATTGGTCTATTCCACGATGCTATCCGTTTAGTTACTTCAGAGTTCTGAGGCAAATCATAAAAAAAATCTAAGCGAGTATTTTCGATGTCCCGATCGAAATTCGAACTGGACACATCCAGAATGTAAGTGAGAAGTTTAAACCACTTCTCTTGGTTATGGAAGGAGCTGGAAGATTAACAGTAAACTGGATCTTAGAGAAGCTGGTTTGAAGTTGTGGACCGAATTCATCTGATTAGTGCTGGGTTCAATGGCTGAAGTGTTGTCATTGACAAACCTTTGGGTTTAGTAAAGAGATAATTTTCTTGGAGATTTAAGGAAGTGTGCTAGAGAAAGCGGGTGTCTTGTGGTTACTAGGCGTTCTGAAAGTAACAAGGCAGGCAATGTACTCTACGTGTAACGTAATATTAAGGCGCGTTCGCGTAACCATTGTTGACATGGAAAAGCAAACATTATTACATATTCTGCGGGTTTATACGTAGCTTTAGTTATCCGGCATGCAAAGCGCATGCGTCGTATTATACTGTCATCTGTGGCGCGTCTGCCTCTACCATATTTCTCCACATTATCATATAAATTGCACGATTTTCTGAAAAAAAGTTATCGAACGTAAAATATGTGTTTTGATTTTATCTACAACTATTATCCGAACCATTTATCATTCTACAAGAATTGGGCGAGATATGATTATAAATGTGTATCAGATTTCACGTAAATTACCCGTTAATTTTGTCATATTTTAATGAAACTTGAAGTGTCTCGACAGACTTTCGAAATATAGTGAAATATAAAATTTCATGAAAATCCGTCCAGTGGGAGCCGAGTTGTTTCATGTGGACAGACGGACGGTCAGACGGACATACACACATGAGGAAGCTAAGAGCCGCTTTTTGAAATATTGCAAACGCGCCTAAAAATGAACACCTTCTGTGGTGACCATGTTCGTTTCTCTGTCCATCCGTCAGCGACTAAAGCAGTCGTTTAATTTTTATCAAATACTGTTCACGAGTTCTTGAAAAAAAAATGTATCAAGCATGCACGAGTTTTTGTGAAAATCATCTCAGTGACAGCTGTACTTTATTCATGGCGAATTTGTCCTCGCAAAATCCGTATTTATTTACTGATTTAGATAAAATTCTATACAGGCAATCTCCACTTTATGTCTTGAGCAATTATGAGTTTCCTGAAAATCGGTGTAAGTGAAGAGATTATTTTACTTAAGGGGGTAAAAGGAATTTTTCTCGCATTCTTTACATTCTTCTTCTTTGGTTACAGGAAAGAGTGTTAAGAATGTGGTTACAAGCAAGGGAATTCAAGTGGGGATTGAGTGTAAATAAGCGAAGTGATGTGAAGTGTAGTGATGTGGAGTGAACTGACGTGATTTATATGAAGTGACTTTGTTTTGAAGTGAAGTGAAGTGAGTTACGCTAAAGTTCTTGGGGACAAAAGGACAATGTACATTAGGGTGACCTTATACTGAGGGTACTTGATTGTACTGTGATTATTTTATTTGGTGTGCATCTTGGACTGTGGTTGTTTTAACTTGTTTTGTAATATGTGAGTGTATGTGTGGGTTTTGTTTGGGTGTGTGTATGTGTGGGTTTTGTGTGGGTGTGTGTATGTGTGGGTTTTGTAATGTGTGGATGTTTTGGTAATATGTGTACATGTATTTACTGTGTTTTGTATTGTTTGTACTGTGTTTTTTTTATTGTTTCGTTTATGTATATTTATTTGTTACTAATACAAGGACTGCTGCCACCGAGTGAAAACTCAATTGCAATAAATAATAGTAATATTATAATAATATGATTTATCGAGTACTTGTGAGTTTCTTGAAAATCGCAGTAATGAAATCTTTACTTACACAAATGTCGAGTTATGTCGGTGAAGTTCAGTGCAAGACTTCTGTGGTTGTTGAGCAAGGATGAGTTGCATGAAAAGCGGCGCAGGTAAAGGCATACTTCTGTAAAAGTCGTAAATTAAATTACAGTAACTCCTATTCAGGAAACCCACTTGTCATCCGGTCTTGCTGTTTAATGCTACTGCATAAAACAAGCAGCAGAAATCCGTGGAGAGACTTTATTGCATTCGTCAACAAAAAAGGGGGGTACGCAGTAGCGCAGTTGGTCAAGGCACTGTGCTACAAGCCGGAAGGTCGCGGGTTCGATTCCCGATGGTGTCGTTGGAATTTTTCGTTGACATAATCCTTCCTGCCGCACTACGGCCCTGGGGTTGACTCAGCCTTTAACAGAAATGAGTACCAGGAATATTTCCTTGGGGTAAAGGCGGCCGGTGAGTAAGGCCGACAACCTTACCACCTTCATGTGCCGATTGTCTTGAAATCTGGGAGCCTCAACCTCCTGAAACCCTCAGGGCCTGTCCAGGCCAGTACAGTGTTTGCTTTGCTTTTTACCTTTCAAGAAGGAAAGGTTTCAAAGAACTGTTAAAAAGTATAACAGCTTATGTTAAGTCGAAACCACAGGAATTTTCTCGTGCGCAGTAGGCTGTTGGACAGTGTGAATTAGTACAGCACATACGATTTAAATGCAAACTTCATAATGGAAATAGTGATTCAGCGCGGGAGAATAATCAGCTTGGTGCTGTGCGCAACATCTTGCAGCCTTTGAGGCGGAAACATGTGAAAATGAAATATATTTTACATGAAGTTCATGTTAAAAGGTAAAGTTAAAATGCACCCTATAACAGGCAACGAAGGCCCAGATGAGGAGTTGAAGTATAGCTCTACCCTTTCCTTAACCTCGGCGCTAGGCGGGAGTGGGTGGTCAACGCCACGCCCCGACCGCTGTGCCCCCCGAGAAAGACCCGGTACCCATTGTATAGGAGGCTGGGTGGGCCCCAGGGCCGATCTGGAGGGGTGCGGAAAACTTCGTCTCCCCACCGGGATTCGATCCCCAGATCGTCGAGCTGTTAGCTAGTCGGTGTACCAACTAGCTATCCCGGCCCAATTACGTTCACGTGTTTTTGTGTTTATTTCCATAGCCCCGCCCTTCTTGTTGCAGATTTTTCGATACTAATTAAGTGTTATTTCTTGGATAACAAAGTTCAAGACTTTAAAGTACGGCTGTTACTATAAAAAGCCTGTTAAGAACTGATTCATTGCCATATTCGTCTTGCGAGGTAAAATACGAAACATAAGTATTGTATACTTGCATCTGCTAAGGAAGGCTAAGGAAGTAAGGAGCGTGTCGTTCGCGGTGGCCGCACGGTCTAAGGCGTCGGTCAGCGTCCGCTGGCTTGTTGGAATTGCGGATTCGATTCCCGATGGGGACGTGGACGTCTGTCTTTTGAGAGTGTCGTTTGTCGTCAGGTAGAGGTCTCTGCGTCGTGCCGATTCCTCTTCTGGAAGAGTCGTACCGAGCGTGTGTGTGTGTGTGTGTGTGTGTGTGTGTGTGTGTGTGTGTGGATGAGGGTGATGAAGTACAACAGTAATCCCGTACACCTACAATTAGTAGGTAGAAAGAGGTCGGAGTAAGAAAGAAAGAAATTTGGGAGTGTAATATACTCGTTAATATTCAACTTTGAACCAGAACTTTGCAATGAATGTTGAATGAGTGAGCCGTCTGCATTTATTACTACAGTTCGTCGCTTTTTAAACTCTTCGATTCCAAATAATAACGCATATCTGGCATAAAGAAATATTCTTTTTATTTCAGCAGAGCTTACTGACTGTTAATATCGTTATAACTAACCCGAATATTCATTAATGTGAATTTGATGTATGTTTATACGTGCACCGTTGTATATGCGTAGAGAAGAAAAGCAACTAGATGCTACTGAATGATTTATTGCACTTGTAATCTGCTCAACATGTTTCGGGCACTTATATGCCCATCATCAGGAGCTCGAGACTATACATGTGTTATTACCGCATATGGTCTGTAATGACTTGGTTGCTGGTGGTCGGCGGTCAGGTGCAGGGCAGCAGGCTATGCGTCCGGAATGAGGGAAGCTGCTCGAGCAGACCCACGTACACGCCACACGCCCCGTCCACCTCATCTCCCTTCATTTGGTCAACTTAATGTTGTGTGAGCAGTACGAATCTTGAAGCTCCTCTTACTTTCTCTTCCTCAGGACAAGATACGTTCCTCAGCACCGTATACTTGAACACCCTTAGCCTTTATTCTTCCCTTAATGCGAGAGACGAAGTTTAACGTCCGTCCAAAGCCACGGGCAGATTTATTGTTCTGTGAGTTCTATCCTTTAGGCTTTCATACAACAAAGAGACCTAAGAAATTTAATAAAACGAATGTTTGTACAAATTTAATACGACATAGTTTCGAAGTTCTGTGGTTTCTTTGGCATTGAAGTTTCACCTGAAGTGTTATCAGCAGGTGTCTACAGTAACCTAACCGTCACGGTTTTACTGCGTTATATTAAATTTCAGTTTTTTATTTCGAATAGCCAAATCGCCTTCTTAAAGGAACCACTAGGAAATTTTACGGTGTATAATATAGTAATGCAATTACGGAATTCAAGCCACATGATGATTCTTCGGAAGAGGTCGAATGGCAGCGCAGTAAGAATCAGCAGATTTGAAAAGCATGTTTATTGATGGCTTACAAATATTTTTGTGTTTTCACATGGTTATGTAAAACAGGATAAAGTCTGCCACAATTTCAAATTTTAAAATAAACTTTGTTATTAAACAATAAAGTTTAATAATAAAAGGCAACTACTGTTTTCGAATAACCGTAGTTTGGAAATGGAAAAGAAACTTATAAAACGTTCTATTTGGAGTGTCGCTCTTTATAGATCAGAAACATGGGCCCTAGGAAAAAAAGAAGAGAGGCTAGTAAATGCATTTGAAACATGTTGTTGGAGAAGAATGGTAAAATAAAATGGACAGGTATGAATGATGAAGTTTTTCAAAGGGCGAAAGAGAAAGATTACTTTAAAACATTTTAAAAAATACATTTAGCCATAACGAGTTTGTAGTGAACATCCTTCAAGGAACAATATCCGCAAAAAAAAAGGCCGTGGGAAGACCTCGACTACAGTCTTGAGGTGCTGTTACTCGACTACAGTACTTAAAGAAGTCGCCAGAAACACAGAAGCTGACAGTTATACAGCAATGAAGAGAATGGCTTGCGACAGTTCCAGATGAAAGCTGCCAACCAATCAAAAGATTGAAGAATAAGAAGAAGAAGAAAAAAAACTTTAATTATTTTTTATCGTATTCATTACGTGTTATAGGTGGAATTTCAAAGCTAATTTAAAGCTTCCTGTAATACTGCAACTGTTGGAGTCTCCGTCTACCATGTGATATATCCTTGTTACATTGCATTCATTTAAGCACTTTGCAAGATTAAACAAGTCAAGTGTGTCATCCTGTGTGACGTCAGTGAAATGAAACCTACCACAACGTGCTTCAAGTCACGTGGAGCAAACTCACATGTGTAACCTATATTTAGATAAGAATTGGGCGTTTGTATATTTTGGCTACATTCGACGTACTCCTCTAAATTACGTCTCATAACGGTGGCGTTACCAAACGTAAAATTATAATGTTTGATGGAAATAGAGCATGATGATCTGGTACATGGGGTTGCTTAAAAATAATAAGTATCCTGTGAATATTATTAGGACGTATAATGTAATTTGGGCCAATCGCAGGGACAAATCCTGTGGTTTTAAAACTCAGTGACAGAGATTCGATTGCTAATCGCGATTTTGATGTCCGGGTGTTTCTGTTTTCGGTTTTCCAGTGGGGGTCGTGGCTGTGCGATGGGCCGATATCCCGTTCATATTATTTTACCAGATGTTTAAACTAACCTTCTGAATTCTTTACTTTGTGTTTTTCTTAAAGATAATGGCAGTGACTCTGTCTGTACGCCATGAAATTTTGGGTGTTTGTGCGAGAAGAAATAGCAAGAATGTAGAAGGAATCGATCGTGGCGTCGTTGAAGTTAATACCCGGGCATTTGCTTGGAAACACTGAAGAGAACGGCATAATCCTTAGGATAGTCGGTGTCCAAGCCGAGATTCGAACCGAGGACATTTCGAATAAATATTCATAAATACATCCACCGCTGTATTCAGGGTCTTGAGTGTTTCATATTTAGAAGACCGGCAATTCTGAATTGGAACAGACGCGAACAGAAGTAGGATTTTATCTGAAGTAATAGCGTGGTAGGTTAAAGGCGGCAGGGCAGAGCGTTGGAAAGTGAAGAAGATGAAAGTGATGGGAAGCGGATTTCTGTAGTGTGGTAGGATGGAGACAATTTGGGAAGTAAAGAAAGCCGATGCGAAATGGACTTTTGGAGTATGCACCAGGTGAAAGAAGTCGAACATTATGTCGAACTTTGTGTTTGGAAGGCCGCGGTATGAAGAGATTTTGATAACATTAAGACGGCAGCGTTTTGGCGCAAATTTTGAAGTTAATGTTGGGAGGGCTGCAATACAAGCAAGCAATGCAACGTGGGTTTCGGGTACCGACTCGGAATTTCCCGTAGGACCAAGGAAAACCACAAAAACCTTGATCTAGTTGGCCGGTTAGGGGATTTCCCCGGGTACGTACCAAATTATAGACAATAATCCGGTGGTGCCGGGGGAATATTCTTTCTCCCTACCGCACATTCTTCGCCTCCAGTACTACCTTTATCAGCTAGTGCTGAGTAGTGAAACAGTCCCCGTACCTTCTGAGAATATTACAGAACATATAATGCAGTATGGGGGCAGAATGTGTTTAAATGTATACTAATAAAGCAGCCACTGGAATTTCAAGGATTGGGGATCTGTCTTTTTAGAAGGTTCCAGTACCCACGGAAAGTTCCCCGGCTTTAATTCGAAGAATGAGCAGTGTCACTTGTGATTCCCCTATATGATTTTAAAAGGGAGTGCTGAGGGTTTACCGGAGAGTAGAAACAAAACATCTTTCGGAAGTGACGTGAGGTGTATGGCCAGACTCCTGTCTGAGCCAGAAGAGATGGGTACACAACCTTGTGGCAATGCGTGATGTCATCAGCGGAGTGTCCAGTTGCTGTTTCCATAGAAAACTCAAGATAATGACTTGCATAAACTAACGCAAGTTTATTCCATTGAAAAACGCGATCAGCTCAAGAAGATTCGTGATTTGTGTTTTTCCTTTGACATTTTTGGAGTAGTGAAACCAGTATACCGTTCAGACGGGGAAGCACCTTTGCACCCAGAATTCTGAACGGGAAAACCATCTTAAGCTGCCACTTGGACAACAGACGTACTTGAGGAGAAAACATTACAGGAAAACTTAAGGTTATCAGTTATGACCCTTGAACATGGATGGCGTAACTGTTATGTCACGCGGTAGGAATTTCTTTTTTGTAGCAGGCAGTTGGCCATACTTGCATACTTAAACATTTTCCAGCAAAATGGTAGCTATGTACCAGCTGTTTTGATCTTAAAAAATTATCTGTCGTTTGCGTTCTGTATAATTGTTAGTTTAAAAAGTTATTTCCATAAATATCATTGAATAATTTGGAATGGAGAAACAGCTTTGTTGCTGTCTAGGAATTCAGTTCTTACATATAATGTACGTGAATTTAAAGGACATTTGCATTTCACAGGGAAGATTTTCATTGTAAAGGCATTATGCAAATTGTAAAAATATCAGTTGACGCATTCCTCCCAGTAGAATACTGCCAAATATCTTATAATAAAACGAACTAGATGCACTAATTTATCAAATTTATTTTCGGAATTAAACTCTACATGTTTCGGACAGGCCCTCTGTCCATCATCAGGAGTTTTTCACTGTACACACAGCAATGGTATATGTCGTACAGGTTTGCTGACATATACCATTGCTGTGTGCCCAGTGAAAAATTCCTGATGATGGACAGAGGAACTGTCCGAAACATGTAGAGTTTAATTCCAAAAATAAATTTGAGAAATCAGTGCATCTAGTTTGTTTTATTAAAAGAATTTATCATGATACACGGTCACCTGAACGTCAAAAACTGCCAAATTCATTTGAAATTTTATGCCTGTGACCAAACTTTACACCACAGCACTGCCTGTTTCTTCAGTATGACCTTACGTATGGTTGGTAACTTTAGGGTGCTGTTTACAATGTTTCAGTCGCTCAACAGACCAAAATCATCCCCTTGTCTGTAGACACCTGTGTTCAGCCTTCTGTAGACTTTACGGAACCAAGCGTTCTTCCGTAATGTCTAATAAACAGGTAGTTGTGTGTGGGTGGGGGGGGGGGTGATCCTGTTGAAGAGAAACGTTCAACACGATACAAATCGGACCCCCTTCTAAGCCAGGGGCCGGGTTAGCGTAATCGTTATAAGTATAATAACTAAGCTATGGATTGGAGACCGACAAATCGTGAGCCTATTCCTGACAGATGCAAGATATTTATCTTTTCTTCAAAGAGTCCAAATCGTGTCTTGGGCCCATCTAGCCTCCTATCTAATACGTAACGGCGGGGGGGGGGGGGTTAAGGCGGGATGGGCGAGATGCTGGCCAGTCGCCTGCATTGAGTGCTGAGGTTGAAAAAGCGTGGAGCTGTAACTTTACTCCGCCCATACGCATTTATGGCGCACAGAGGGACGCTTGTACTTCACTTTCCTCTGGCTTCTGCTCTTAACCATTAATTGTCCAAAATGTAGTGAATAGTGTACATGCATGATTCCGTTTAATGCTAATGGAAGATGGAACTGAAGAGCAACAAAAAAATAACGATACTGAAAATGCATAAGAAAATGTGTTTCTTTATCATTTCCCTCAAATTATCTGCCGAGGGATCGAGTACCCTTATAACAGTGTTCATTTAAACTCTGAAAACGTTAGGAAAGCCCGTCATCAATGACGGTATTCAACCGTGTATTCTTGTTGTTTTGGAATGTCGGTGATCGTGTGATTTAAATTTAAACTTGGGAAACAGGAAACTCTGGTAGAGCCAGACCTACCGTCAGCTGGTTCCGCGACATGTTAGTTTTTTCTCGTCACACAATTTGCTGGACACAAATTTCGCACTCATTTTTCTGTTATCCATTTCTCCGGTAACTGTGGCCCGTATCGATTCTTTAGTCACATTTGTTTGATTACCATCGTTCCGAATGTCAGTCGGCGGTCTCTTGCGAGTAAATTGCACCCTTTGTCCACCATTTTTGGCTTGGAGTTCCTTCTCGGTCCTCCGCCAGCATTGCCATCTTCCGCACCCTCTCTGCCTTCTAGCGATCGGTTAAACCATCTAAATATTTGTGCTCTGGGCAGAACCTTATTCCCTAAGCTGTTTATAACATTTGATATGTTTCGACGAAGTCCCCCCCCCCCCTCAACTTGATGCAAAATTTCTTGTTCATGTGTTGTTCCATATAGAGTTTTCTGACCGCACTATGAGTCACGGCGGATAAAGCGTGTCCATAAGACAGAACGAGACGCTGACCTGTTCAGAGCTTACTGGACTGTCCCATTAACACTTCAGCACTTTTCTAGAGTCCTGTTGCGGAAATAGATACTTTCTGCATATGCATATTTTATGTCGGTTTCGTTAATTTCTTTCTGCTGTGTGTGACAAACTCCGTGGAGCACTCCTTGCGAAGCTAATAAGTCCTCAGCTTGTCCATAAATTGCCAGTACTTTATGAAAACCGAGGGGCTGTTGCAGTGTTTTCAACAGCGCCCCACTAGTTCAACCCTCAACCCCACAAGGAATCCAATCCTTAGCCCCACCACGAATCCAATTGTCAGGCCAACTACAAGTCCGGTCCTCAGCCCCGCCACGAATCCACCCATCAGCCCCACCAGGAATCCAACCCTCAGCCTCACCACGAATCCAACCCTCAGGCCCGTCACGAACCCAATCCTCAGCCCGGCCACGAATCCACCCTCCAGCCCCACCAGGAATCCAATCCTCAACCCCGCCACGAATCCAACCCTCAGCCCCACCAGGAATCCAATCCTCAGCCCCACCACGAATCCAACCCTCAGCCCCACCAGGAATCCAATCCTCAGCCCCACCACGAAACCAACCCTCAGCTACACCACGAATCCAACCCTCAGCCCCACCACAAATCCACCCCTCAGCCCACCAGGAATCCACCCCTCAGCCCCACCAGGAATCCAGTCCTTAGCCCCACCACGAATCCAACCCTCAGCCCCACCAGAAATCCAATCCTATGTCCCGCCACAAATCAATCCTCATCCCTGCCACGAATCCAGTCCTCAGCCAGATTAACGTGAGCCACTCTGTCCCATTATATTTTTTTGAGATCCAGTTCGTCGTTGTACTCCACCTTCACGGAACGTTTGCTTATCGCGATTTACAAGAGACTAGACCCTTTTTATCTCCAATACGTGAAATGTTCTGTCACTGCAGTACGCAAAGCTTATGAAGATTCATTTTGAAGAAGTGTTTAGTCCTTCCAGCTACGGACGACTTCCACGTTAATCTGTAGAATATGAACTTCAAATAATAGACATGTGGCAAGAAAATAACCTATTTATGATACAGGGTACACTCTGTCAATTTGTTTAGTGATTTTGTTAAAACACACCCTGTATTTGTTAACGAAATGATTAACTGTCATTACTGTTACTTTTCTTAAGTTAAAGAAAAAAATTTTCACGTATCGCTGTTTCAGATACGATATACTGATATGAAGTATGCTGGCTGTCTCTGATGGAAAACCAACACTTAATGAATTTGACACTTTCCTAATTTCATGATTATTTAATTTCTTGATGGAAGACATCACGATGTGCTAGGAATTAATTAAAACATTAAGCAATATACGTCAAGCACAACTATTTTATTGTATACGAGGCTACATATTTCGACCTTAATCAGGCCTTCTAACAAATCGAGTCACAGATGCTGTGTACGTTGGAATCCCAATATGTTTACATTGATAAGATACATAAAATCTAGCAAGTCGGTTACATAAGAAGGAGTCGTGTGTATTGCATAACTATATGTAGTTAACATATTTAAAGTGGTGGTTGGTCGTTACAACTATAATATCAGGTTCTGTTAATAGCTAAGTATTCCTTTGAAGTTGTGGGGTTTTTTTTAGCGACGTCGAAGTGTGTCCCTTTTTGGTAGAGCTCTGGGGGATTGTGCTTGTTTGTCGAATTGTCTCCGAGATGACGAGCGTATCCTGTGGAGTTATGGTGTGTACTGACCGGCGAGGGTCGCTTTCTGTTCATCTTAATTATGTCGTATGGGATGTGCTGGCCTTTCGTCACTTGTCTTCTGTAGTGCAGTAAGCAAAATTTGGATAATATTAGTCACAGGATATAACGGGTTATTATCTTAGTCTGCTGTATAACGTATGAACGAATCTTACGAGTGTTAAGTTGATCAGTTTTGTTTCGTCGTTGTAGATTTCTCGTTGTTAATTGTAGTCTTTAATGTAGATGTCCATTCGTTGAGCACTGAATTGTGTTCACTGTACAGTACAACGCGCTATTGCTGTTTGTTTTTGGTTTATTTCAGTAACTGGAATGAAACCGGATGACTCCGACGTGCTGCTCGTGTGGATGGCTCTTTCGTTGGAGCGAGAACAAGAACATAAACTGAATTTCCTAAACCTCACGATAACGAAAGCAACGAACAAAATAACATCCGACATATACAGAAAGCCCACCACTTCCAACACCATCATTCCAAACGATTCTTACTACCCGCTAGAACATAAACTAGCCGCAATCAGATACTTTGCAAGTAGAATTAACACCTTTGACCTTGACCACGTAAAAAAAGAAACAGAAACAGACACCGTGAAATAGATCATCCACAACAATAAATACGACATTTTTATCTTAAGCAGAGTCCACAACAATAAAATAAAACAGGAACAGGACAACCAATGAAAAAAGGTGGGCCAAATGTACATTTATTGGAAGGGAAACAAGGCGCATCACAAAACGTTTAAGAAATACGAATATAAAAGTGGCCTATACTACCAACAACAACTTGGGCAAACTTCTAGATATGCAAAAAACTAAAAGAAAAATGAACAAATATGATAAAAATGGAGTATACAAGCTTAAATGTCCCACGTGCCACAAGAAATGTATCGGTCAAACGGGCCGACCTTTCCGCGTAAGGTTCCACGACCCTTACAATGACTACAAATATGCGAACAACAGATCCAAATTCGCCCAACTTGTCATAGACGAAGGCCATGCATTTGGCCCAATAAATGACGTAATGGACACAATTCACACCGCAAACAAAGGGAGAATGCTAGATACTGTTGAAAAATTCCACATTTACAAGGAGACACTAAGCAGGAATCAAATTAGCGATAAACTTACAGTGCAGAAAAATCCCATCTTTGAGGCACTAATTCAACGTACCTCCTACAGAGGGCAACACCCACACAAGCAGTAAGAACACGCTTAAATACCAACGAAACAGTCATCCACACGAGCAGCACGTCGAAGGAGTCGTCCGGCTTCATTCCAATTACTGAAATAAACCACAAACAAACAGCAATAGCACGTTGTACTGTACAGTGAACACAATTCAGTGCGCAACGAATGGACATCAATATTAAAGATTACAATTAACAGCGAGACATCTACAACGGTGAAACAAAACTGATCAACTTAACACTCGTAAGTTTTGTTCATACGTTATACAGCAGACTAAGAAAATAACCCGATATATCCTGTGACTAATATCATCCAAATTTTGCTTATTGCACTACAGAAGACAAGTGACGAAAGGCCAGCACATCCCATACGACCCTCACCGGTCAGTACACACCGTAACTCCACAGGATACGCTCGTCATCTCGGAGACAATTCGACAAACAAGCACAATCCCCCAGAGCTCTACCAACAAGGGATACACTTCGACGTCGCTATAAAAAAAAACCCCCACAACTTCCAAGGAATACTTAGCTATTAACAGAACCTGATATTATAGTTGTAACGACCAACCACCACTTTAAATATGTTAACTACATATAGTTATGCAATACACACATGACTTCTTCTTATGTAACTGACTTGCTAGATTTTATGTATTTTATCAATGTAAACATATTGGGATTCCAACGTACACAGCATCTGTTGACTCGATCTGTTAGAAGGCCTAATTAAGGTCGAAATATGTAGCCTCGTATACAATAAAATAGTTGTGCTTGGCGTATGTTACTTAATGTTGTAGAATATTTAATTTCTGTTTTGGTGCAGTTCAATGCAAGATTCTGGATGGAAGGCAGATGTTGTAGGTTCCAGCACTGGTTCGTATCCCAGACGACTGGAATCATTATCAGCATCCCTGGAGAAACCTTAAAAATTTTGGAAGACATTGGCCAATGTTTGTACTGAAGTAACATTGCAACAGAGCTCCACGTCTAGCGGAGATGTTCCCGGATTTTGTGGAACTAGAAAGCTTCTTACCGCTCAAGCAAGAGCCCGCTACTTGCCCCTATACTGAGCCACGTCAGTTCAGTCCACGCCCGCCCAACCAATTTCTATAAGATCAATTTTAATATTATTCGATCAGCGGCTAGGTCTACCAAGTGGTTTCTTTCCCTCAAGAGTTCCACTAGAACCTTGCATGCGCCTCTGATCTCTCCCATGAATGCCACATGCCCCTCCCATCTAATATTTCCTGTTTTGATGACACGAATTACATGAGTGCTGTTTGAGTAATTGGCAGAATATTAGTGGCTGCGGTGTCGCATTTGTTTAATGAGTTGATGAGTCGTGCTGTCGTAACTCTTCAGGTCACGATGGTAATGACCGTTCTAGTAGAACGTGCAAGTTATCAGGTGTTCCAACTGGGTGAAGAAACACAATGGGCGTGTCTGCTTCTGATTATCGGCCGGTTGATAAGAAAACAAGCAGTATTCCGTGCAAATCAGCACGTTCTAGGCGTCCCTGTGTCCGATTGAACTGCATCAGCTGTGCACCCGCAAAGATTTCATAATTTGTTAGTTCGTATGTATTTAAGCGTGAAAAGAATTAAACATTTACTGTCTGGGCTATGTTCATGGTTCAAAGCTCCATTGTATTTTTATTTTAAGTACACGCGGGACGTCCTACTAAACGCACAATATTTCTGATTTAACTCTGTGTCATGATAGTGCCAGAACAAATTATTCTTCTTTTATCGTATTTCCCTTTCTTTGGGGTAAATAATCCTGGTAGTACTCAAATGTAGAATTGTACTGCATTTGAAATATTGTTTTTCTATAACAACAGATTTGTTTTGACATTCAGATTACAGTGCGTCGTGATATATTCTTATAAAAAAAAAATTCAACGATATACACTATTTCTCAAATTTATTTTGATAAAGTGTTCTACATATTTCGGACAGATCTGCTGTCCATCATCACGAGTCTCAACACTGTATACACAGCAATATGTATTTGTCATTTTACTTAAGTTGACTGTCTGCTAACGAGGTCGTCCTGACTTCATTAGCATACAGTCAACTGAATTAACATGACATATACATATTGCTGTGTATACAGTGTTGAGACTCGTGATGATGGACAGTAGATCTGTCCGAAATATGTAGAGTATTTTATCAAAATAAATAGAGAAATATTTTTATAATAAATTTGTTATTGCCGAAATATGGTAAAAGAATTTATTTTTATTTTTAGGTGCCTTCGCAAAATTGCGAAAAGCGACTATTAGTTTCGTCATATCTGTCCGTCCGCATAGAACACCTCGGCTCCCACTGGACGGATTTTTGTGAAATTTGATATTTGAGTATTTTTCGAAAAACTGCCCAGAAAATTCAGGTTTCATTCAAATCGGACAGAATAACGGGTATTTTACATGAAGACTAAACTAAACTCCGTGGCCTTAGTCCGCACGCGAACTATACCGACAGAGCGGCCGCCGCCGGTCGGCGAATTTAGTGCCAACTTTTGCGGATAGAGGGGTGTCACGTGGTCAGCGCAACGG
>Ga0131853_10005050_pt1 | contig 23772 bp, 26 predicted proteins | sample TergutLab28metaG_FD_92764 | JGI IMG/M metagenome (GOLD analysis project Ga0131853, IMG submission 92764) | Labiotermes labralis P1 segment gut microbial communities from Petit-Saut dam, French Guiana - Lab288 P1 (version 2) (version 2) | ecosystem: Host-associated > Arthropoda: Insects >...
AGTAAGAAGGGGCAGACTCCCCATAAACTGCCACCATGCGTTCAAGTATCTCCTTTGGCTTCTTACCTTCTTTAGTAAGAAATTTTATAACTGATCTTTGCTCCAAATCGAGCAGTTTCTTAGTAACCTCACACACAGGTTCACTTGACATGCTGTCATTCTGACAGAATCGCACTGAGCTGAGGCTGCATATGACACCTCAAGACATGTCCCAACATGCACAGAATTGTTTCAATCCGCTCATTGCCTTCTTTCCTGCTTAAGCAGATAAATTATTGAACACCCCTCGTATCTACCACTGACTTCGATTGTGTCCTGTCCAAATTCTACGTTTCGCAGTAATCAGTACGTCATTATTGCGTATTACACAAACATTACGGGAATGTCACACTTTATGTTTCCAAGTTCGGTAACAGCGCGCACCACGTCTACAACACAGAAAAACGGTAGAAGTATTGCTTTAACACTGTACCCACAGATCATCTAGTGCTGTGGTCCACACACGTTTTGTTAACAAATGTACAACGCGCAACGTAACCGAGGTTTGTTTTCTCTAATTCCATTACTTCCTGATAGAGGTCAGGAAGATATAAAATGGCAGATGGCGGAAGCAGTTGTACTGAGTTTGTGGGGCAGTATCGAGCAATTTCTAACAAGTTAAAGAAGTATGTAGAGCAAATGGATGATTTTATGTAGTTAAATGTAGCCAGAATATTTGGGCTTTTTGCAGTTTCCAAGTTTCATCTTGGAGTAAAGCGTAAAACGACTTTTGTGTTTCAGGCGATTTCTCAGGAAACCTAACGTGACTGAAGCCAGCGATCAGTTTGGTGAGTACGATCGAATTGATTAATTTATGTAAAGACGTAAATATGGATATTGAAGGTTTAGTGTAATTTTAAACGGTGTAAATATGGTTTTGTATTGCGTATGCAGGAAAACTTGCAGTACAATGTGAGCGTGAAGAACTTCCACAGTACGCAGGATTGTGTTGGACAGCAGCTGCCAGGTGTGAAAATTCTCTAGGAAATACCTCTGGCGAAGCATGGGACTTAGTTCGTGCAGGAAGACAATTTTTGACTGCAGAAATTAGTGCAAAAGACCTCGGGTGTCCTAGTCCAGGAGGTGAACATGTGCAGGTACTGCTTATGTGTGGTTTGCTTTAGAAGTATTACATCCTTCATTTTGAATAAAGCATACGATTAACCCCTTTGAACCGCGGTAAACTGTATTTGGCTTCTTAATCAAATGAGGATTCGATTTGGAACTGATTTCTTGCAGTCTGTTGTACTTCAAGTTTACAGCTACTATTGCTAATAAGGTGAACTGCTACACCTGCTCGTTTGTGGGATATGATGCCATGTAGTCCTGATAGAAGTTTAGTGTCCTACCAGACTTTATGTTGTCACATTCCTGAAGAGCGGGATGTTCATAGCCACTGCTGTAGGAACCTCGTATCTCACTTAGCCCTTGTAATTGGGCACTTGTAACAAGGTTGCCATCTCTTATTAAGCTTACGCAGTTTGATTTCACACGTTACGGGCTGGACAGTTCGGGGATTGAATCCCAGTGGGGGCTGAAATTTTCTGCACCCATCCAGACTGGCCTTAGTTCCCAGACAGCCTCCTGTACAATGGGTACCACATATCTTTCCTGGGGGTAAAACAGTTGGGTCATGGCATTGATCACCCACCCCCATCTAGTGCTGAGGAAAGAGAAAGAGTAGAGTAGAGCTCTAATAGTGAAAGGTGAACCATGCCACATAGGATCAAATATTATATGTCTGGTTAGAATATGCTATTTATGTTGCTTTTTTGTATCATTGGTAGTTATTTTGCTGTCAGTATATACAGTGGGATGTTTTATGAAAGTGTAATTGCAGCTTTTCTTAACAATAACAACTTTTAAATGCATTATTTATCAGTGCTTTCAATTGCTAAGATTATATAGCATGAGTGGTAGATGAATTAATGTGTACAGAACATTGGTAGAAAGGTAGAGTATCTCTGAAGTACGGTCTCAGTGCAACTTTGCCTTTCACAAAGCCCACATAGACATGTGTGGGATTGAACCAGGGCCTCCGCATGGAGTGGCTGGTGACTAAATTCCAGAGTTGTGGTACGACCAGTAACACAGATGTTTTGCGTCAGTGTTCAGAATTGTTTGTACATTGTACAGTTAGAAATTTACTTTTGGGTATGTGTAAATGTTGAATAAATTTGATAAACTATGGTTTCATATTTGCCACTTACATTCTTTGTCAAAGTATTATTCACATCACATTTGCTGCAACATTCATCCTTAGTTCATTAGTTTCATTGGAATATTTCAGCTACAAGGTCAGGTAAGCTTGTGACAGCTTTTATACGCATTTATAAAATGAGACTATTTCTTCCATAACTACATTTTTTGGTGTGTTTTAATTTTATATAAGGTTTTATGTTTCATGAAAGTCTGCAAGGAGTGAGAAACGTGCTGTCATTAGATCTGTCTTTTGTGATTGACAGTATGCAGTGTTGATTGCTTCTTGACCTACACTTTTATTCTAAAATGAATATCTGTACTACTACAACATGCAACTTTTGCTGCTAGTAGTTTGCATGAAATTTTTCTGAACTTTTCTTCATTCTGTAATGTTCTGAACAGAGAAACAGCAAGCACATATCAGTAATGCATGTAAATTAATTTCTTTGTCTATAACCCCATATTTTCTTATTTTCTTTTATAGTGTTTGTTATTGAATAGACAGAGTTTTATTTCCACACTTTTGGTAAATTTTGGGATGCAATCCACAACAGTTTTGTTACAGTGAACAATAGAAATAAATTCCATTAAATTTTTCTCTAAGATGTGCTACAAAAATCCTGTCTTTGAATAAGAGTTTGTTCTGTGTACTAGCTGGCTGTTCTGTTTCAGGCAGCAATCAGCTCATTTGCACATGCTGGCAGTAGGTGGCAACACCACAATAATCAGGAATGGCCGCTAAGTGGCTCCCACCAGTCCAATTCCCCTCTGGCTGCAGGACTGGCTGTGGAATTGGGACAGGCACTGAGAGTAGATTTGGACAGGATAGCAGAGGCAGCGACACAATACAGGCATGCAGCAGACTTGCAGCGGAACAGTCCCCTTGACCAACTGAACAGTCTGGGTCTGTTAGCAACCTGCAAGATTGAATTAGGTAAGATTCATTAATTAGAACTGTTTCAGGATGCTTTCTTTTACAGTTAATCATAGTAATTTTGACTTCCGAAGGCAGCATTTTGGTGTCTGGTCTGTGAACTTTGACAGACACAAAGTCAATACTGAATTCATAACTGACGTGTGTTGGGATTGAGTTGGTCTTCCATTCATGTTTTCCAACTAAAATTTTGTAGGCATTTATCACCTCTTCCATATGTGCTGTATGTTCTTCCATTTTGTTCTCTTTGATCTGATTGCCATAGTAATATTTATTTTTAAAATACAAATTCTAAAGCTCTGAATTATGTGATTTTCTGTGTTATTATGTTACTTCATGTGTCAGAGTTCCAAATATTCTCTTCCAGCATTTTATTCTTGATCATAAGTTTCTCTTCCATGGTGAAAGATGCATGATGGGTGACCAAGTTTCATTCCCATACATAACAACAGGTATAATTATACAAAGGTCATTCAAATGAAAACAGGAAAAAATGAATGCGTATACAATTTGTAATGTGAAACAGCCTGTGATAACTTAATGTTACATTTTGAAGGCTGTTGGTAACAATGTGCAAGTACACAAAGCCACCTGACATAGAAACTGGAAGTTATCAGTTGCTGAAGATGGTGGTTTGCTTGCAGTTGTGTACCAAACAGGAGATGCAATCTGTGATTCAATTTCTCAGTTCAGAAGGTGTGAAACCAATGGAAGTCTATACAAGAATGTTGGATTGGACACATACAGAACATCATATGTGAGTAAAACGCAAGGCTACAAGTGGATCCAGAAGTTCACGAACAGGGTACAGATTGTTGAAGATTCTTCACAGCCTGGAAAATCACATTGTATCATAAAGCGTGAAATTACTGCAGTAGTGGATGATCTCATACAAGAAAATCACTTCATTACAATTAGTGAAATTGCAATGGAGATGAAATTATTGTCAGTTCTGCACACACCATTGCTGTAAAAGAGCTGGACTGTAGAAAAATCTGTGCATGGTGGAAAACTATGAAGGTCATTCAGAAAGTAAGGGCTGGTTGACCAAAAAAAATACCAAGTATTGTAAACAAACTTTCTTATAGCCAAAAAAGTAACTAGTACATTACATTATTTTCCAACTAGTCGCTGGCAGAATTGAGACACTTTTCATAGTGGAGCACCTACTTTTGTGTCTGCTGCCTGTGTGTTCAGCCATTTTTCCACCATTGATTCAGCTCCTCACAATTTGTGAAATTCTGTGATGCTAGGAAAGTTTTGAGGTGGAGGAACAAGGGAGAGAGAGTCTTCAGGGGCCAGGTCCAGACTGCACAGTGGGTGGTGGAACATTTCCCATTTGTTTTGCCATAGTAGCTGGACTGTGTGCACAGCAGTGTGGGGTCATGCATTTTTATGCAACAGTATGACACCCAAAGTCAGTAGGCCACACTGTCTGTTTTGGAGTCACCATCCTTAATTGTTTTAACGTCTTACAGTACACTTCCAATGTGATTATTGTTCCTGGATTCATGAATGCTACCAGGAAAGCACCTCTTCTGCCCAAAAAACAGTAGCCATTAGCTTTCTACCATGACAAGTTTGAATTTGTTTTGATTTTAGTAGTTTTGGCTAACCACTGTGCTTCCATACCATGGATTGTTGTTTTGTTTCATTGTTGCTGTAAGGAATCCAGGTCTTGTCACCAGTCACAGTGTGATCCAGGAATTTCTGCCCTTCATTGTTGTACTACTGAAGGAACATTAAGGCTGATGTCTTATGCAGCTTTTTTTTTTTGTTCCTCTGTTAGCACTTTGGGCACCCATCTTGCACAGACTTTATTGTAGTGCATCCCCTCTGCCACCTTCATAGAGTAATGTATGTAAAATTTGTGGAAAACACATTGATAACTCTGAAATTGTGAACCACCAATTTTCACAATTTTGTTGTAGACTTTTTCAACAAAGTCATCTTGCATGAAGGATGGGTGGCCACCACGATTTTCATCATGCATGTTTTTTTGGCCATCTTTGAGTTGCCTAACCCACTGTCGCATTTTCCCTTCACTCATTGCACTTGTCCCATAAACACCACACAATTGCTGATGAATTTTTGCTGCAGTAAGATTTTTTGTATTAAAAAACCATATCACTGCTTGGATTTCACGACCGATGGGATTTTCGATTAAGCTATTCATCTTAAACTGTTGTAATTCAATGACACACAACAACAAGCAGTTGAAACTGCAATGTCTGGCTTCTTAATGAACTACTTAAACTCACTGTGCATGCACATATCTGATCACATGACTCCCATGGCTGCTGTGCGTAATTGGCCCTACATTCTGAATGCGCCTCATAGGTTTTAACGCACCAGAAGTGAAGGAATGATTTCAGGAAGTGTGGTGCTTCTTACATGTTACGAAAGGGAAGGAGAGATTTTTTTGAAGTGCTTAATTAGCAGAGATGTATCCTACATGCACCTTTTCACACCATAAAGCAAACATATGAGTTTAGAAGGGTAGCATAAAAATTCACCTCAACCAAAGAAAGTCTGCTCATGAGCTTCAACCAGAAAGGTGTTACTCACTTTTTTCTGGGATCATAAATGAGTTATTCTTGAACATTTCCTGGAGCAAAGATAAGCAAGTAACAGTGAAGTACAGTGATAAGCTTCAGAATCAGCTTAAGCCAGCAGTATGAAGGAAATGCTGTGGTTTGTTGTCCTCTGGCATGTGTTTGCAGCGTGACAGCACCCAACTTTATGCAGATCATCATACCTTGAAACAGAGTTAGTATTTAAAACTGGAGGTGTAACCCCCACCAACAGTATTCCTCAGATTTGGCACTGAGCAATTTTCTCCTCTTTTGGCCCCTAAAAGTTGCTGAACATGGAAGTCATTTCAGGTCAGATGAGGAGTTGAAGGAGGTAGTGTCTGTTTGGCTAGCGTAGCAACCCAAGACATTAATGCCTTAGTGGAACCATGGAGCTCTGTAGAGTGTGGCGAGGACTACATTGAAGATTTGTCATACTCTTGTTATTTTTACTATAAATCACTTTATATAATTTTTCCATTTTTAATTTGAGTGACTTGTGTAGTTACCTGTAATTTAACATTTAGATTTTTCATTGCATTTGGTAAGCTAACAGATTCTGAACTGAATGATGAATACTGTTTTTACAGTATCAATCTCAGTCTATTCTTAATTTGGTCTTGAATCTAATTTTGATTTGTTCCAGTTATTACCAAATACATTATTTGAAACTGACCACATTTCTCAAAGATTTAATATTTATTTTATATTTTAATTCTTTTTATGCAGTCTGGCAATGTTATGTGCACATATACTTAATTTTCTCTGAATTTATATGTAGGTCAGCATTTTGATTAGCATTTAATTAGGCACTGGGTTTTCCAATGCGTTATTTAGATATGTTTTAACCTGATAAATTTACATCAACATGAAGGAGGAACTGATGTGTTTACTTGTTTCCAGTCCTACCTTCTTGGGTGGGATAGTTTGCAGCAGTGTTTCATGGGAATTGTAGGCATAGCATAATATTCTCAAGCATTTGCTCTTTATTGCTGCTAGACTGTTTGTTTGTGAGTTATGAACATTTGATTCTCTTTTAAACAGCATAAAACCAACAGGACAGACTAGCAAGTACTCCCAGTATAAAGTTTGATTGAAATCAGTTGAGTTACTACAGCATATAAGAGTTTTCTTTGTTTATTACCTTGAAAACTGTAATGTTTGTGAGGAAAATTGTAAGGGGCATAAAGTGACTCTATCAATTATTGCATCAACTTCTGTCTAAATTGTTCATTGAACATAACATTAGTGAGTTATACTCCAGATACATGTTTAGATCTGCATGTAGAGTGTCTGTTATTGTCTGACTTAAAACCAAAATTAGAATGATCCAGCAAATGTTAGTAAAACTCTCAATATCAAATTTCATGAAAGTCAATTTATCAGTTCTCTCATTGTTATATGTGGGTAGGTGGATGTGGGAAGCTTTATAGGCACATTTTTGCAATTTTTTATTGCAAGCATGTCAGAAGGGGCTAAGATCAGCTTCTCTCTCTCTCTCTCTCTGTAACTGCTGTATTTACCCAAATTTAAGATGGAAATATTATCATAACTAAGTATATGAAAAATGTGAGGCACTTTATGATTGTGCATTAAGTTGCACATATTTTGTGAATATGGGAAATGTTATTGTATCTGGTGTGCCTAGGTGAATGAAAAATCTACAGAAATGCAACAACAAATGCACAGATTGTTTTACACTCCCGATTTTATTATTGATATGTTAGTAGCTCATTTGCAGTCAGATTATTGAAGTGAGAACTTACTGACGTTACAATATTGTATGAAAATCATGGGTGGTTATGTTGAAAGGAAAAGGTACAGGAGTGCCTAAAGTGCCAGAATTGATATATTGCATTTTGATGCAGATTTTCAAATGATGGTAATTAAACATGCAGAAGAAACCAACAGCTTTGTTGCAGCATAGAACTTCTGTGTCCTTGAACAGAAGGTATGACACTGGAGAAAAGAAATGTACAGATATTAAAAGGAGAAAGTTCAGCCCTAAGGTTGTTTTACGGACTCAAGCAGGGGAATTGTAATGCTATAGGTGAAAAGTGTTAGCATGTGTGCTAGAAAAACCTAAAAATGTCCTTCCTGTGATGGGAGGGGCAGCATGATTGAAGGTATTAGATGTTGCTTCATCCCAGAAGATTCCAGGGAAAGATTTCAAAGCAGTCAGATTTATGAGTATCATTCAGTAAAATTCAAAGATCAGTCTAAACACAAGTCATATTTACTGCATTTAAGTTAGAGTTGTGATTAGACTGATTTTTTAAGTTTTATTGAGTGACAGTGAAAATCACAATGGGATGACAACCCGGATTTATGCATCATTAACTGTGGTGCTTTCAGTTATGGCTGATGGGAAGAAACTTGACTCCATTTGTTATTCTGAATAGAAAGAATCTTTTGAAAGAAAGAATTCCTAGTGGAATTATATTTAAACATAATGGGAAAGGGTGGATGACAGAAGAACCCATATTGGAATGGCTGAGAGAAGTCTGGAACAGAAGAGCAGGTGTTCTTTTAAAGATGCTCTTGTTAGATTCTCTGAAGGATATTTCAATGAGAAAAGTGGAAACTGATTTTTTTATGTAAATGCAGATCTGGTGATTGTGTCAGGTGGCATGAGCTCTTATTTACAGGTTCTTGATGTGATAGCTAACAAACTATTCAAAGATCAACTGTGTAGGGCATGGCTGCTATTCCGGTACTGACCATTCACACCAGCAGGTGACATAAGAACATCTGAAGCACTGCGTGGGAAGTTGGTTAAAACTGCTTGGAATGATGTTTCACCAGAATCCATTGTTAATACAGTTGAAAAAGTGCTGTATGTCAAGTGATATAAATGGAACAGAAGGATGATTCCCTGTGGGAGGAAGATTATGAAGAGAAGTATGCTATAGTGATGAGAGTGTTGGCTGGGTCTAATTATAGTTAACTAAGTGATGTGTTTGTAAATTTTACTGCAATAATGATACAAGGTTTTATTTCTGATGATTATTTAATTCCAGAATGTGGAGCATGCAAACATAGAAATCTGGCTAATGCCCATATAGGAATTTTCATGAAAATTTATGATATGAAGGGGAGTCTGTTTATGTTTGGGTAAATACAGTATGTAACTAAATTCAGACTGTCTCATGTTCTGAATAGCAATGTGCATTTTTCATGGTTACACTACTGCCTTTGCAGAAGCTTTGATTTTATAGGGAGGATTCCCTAAAAAATACCAAGCTGGCAGGACTGTGTTGTACTTACAAGTGTGCTATTTTAACACCTCTTCACATAATAGTTAATTATTGCTGTACATCAGTCATGCACATAATCCTTACTATACAGATTTCAGACATAATGTGTAGAAGTAAAAGAAGTTTGTGGCCTCATCAGACTGTTACCGAGTACATAGAGAAATGACAGAATGTACTGTTTCAGGTGACTATGATGGAGCACTGTCTGCATTTAATGAGATGGTGTCAGTTTTGGAATATGCTGGGAAGCCACCATCAGGTGTTTACTGTGATATTATGCACAGGTATGCAGTGTACATTTTATTGTCTTGTTGCACACCATGCACATAATTTTAATGTAGGCTGTTGACCTGGATTGCCAAAATGGAGTATTTTATGCCGCATGAGAAACTTGGTGTTGTATACAAGCAGTATTGTCTGTTCTTGCCTGTCATGTTGTGTATAACTGACCAACCAACCCACTGACCTACCTACCTACCTACCTGCCTCCATGGAGCAGTTTTTCTTGAGAAGCCAACCAGTTCTCAGCTAGTCAAGAAATTCCTTACATTTTATTGAACTTGAAGGTTCATTACCGCATTCATAAAAGCCTGCCGCCTGTCCCTTTTCTGAGTCATAGCAATCCAGTCTATTCCTCCCAACCTTGCCGCTAGAAGATCCATTTTAATATTATCCTCCCATATATGCCCTGGGTCTACCAAGTGGTCTTTTCCCTCAGGTTTCCAGCCAAAGCCCTGTGTGCGTCTCTTCTCTCCTGCCCACCACTATACGTGCTACATGCCCAGCCCGTCTCATTTTTCTTGATTTGATCATCTGAATAATGCTTGATGAGTAGTACAGATCATTTGGCTCCTTATTATGTAGTCTTCTCCACTCCTGTTACCTCATCCCTCTTAGCCTCAAATATTCTCCTCAGCACTCTATTCTCAAATTCCCTTAGCCTACGTTCCTTCCTGTGTGCGAGTGACCAAGTTTCACACCCACACAAAACAACAGACAAAATTACAGTTCTGTATACATTAATCTTTATATTTTTGGATAGTGGAAGACAGAAGATTCTGCACCAAATGGCAAACATTTGCTCACTTCAATCTGCTCTTAATTTCTTCCTGAATGGAATTTTGGTGTTAGGTTGTTCCAAAATGTTTGAACTGTACCATCCTTTCAAAGGATTTATTATCTGTCTTGATATTAATGTGTTAATTATTTGACCAAACACAACCATACAGATCTAGTATATTAGTCTTTTACTATTCCCTACAACATGTTTTGGATGTCCAGATCAACCATCATCAGGTAGACCACTGGAGATGTATCTTACTTTTTTAGGTCTTCTGTTAGTGATACATTTGTTGTAACTGTCATGAAATCTAATGGGTTGGTGTCTGGAAAGGTAGGTTGTTTCTGGGTTGGAATGTTCATTCAACAGTTATTTATTGGTGTAGGTTGGGTTTTGATAGTCTTGATGTGGGGTATGTTGATTGATCCAGCTTACCCAGGAAGAAGCTTGCAATTTAATGAAAGGGCTGCTGCTTGTTTTTGTATTTCCAGACCTATTGGCAGATTTTCCGTGTATAGTTGAAGGGCTGTGACTGGTGTTGTCTTTATTGCTCCACATCTTAACCTTAGGGCATTGTTCTGGGCTGATTCAAGGTGGTTCAGGTTTGCTTTATTGGTTGTATCAATAATTTCACTGCTGTGCTTCATTGTAGGTTTAATATAGGTGTTATAGGTGATGTTCAGTGTGTCCCTTGAGCTCCCCCCGTGTTGCTTCTGCTAGCCTCTTCATAAGCGCTAGCCTCTTGTTTGTTTTCTGTACTGTTTTATTGATGTGGTCTGCCCAGTTGAGCATATTGTCAAGAAGTACACCCAGGTATTTTGTACTTGCACTATTCTGTAGAATTTGGTCAGTAGTTTTCGTACTGAAATCTGTATTGTTGTGTCATAGGGAGAAAAACTAGTACATAGTTTTGACTTCTTGTGATCATGTTATTCTCTGTTGCCCATGCATTGAGTACTTCAAAGGAGTGATTCATAGTTTTCTCCACAGTTCTTTGTTATTTGTTGTTATTTTTTGCTGGTGGCCAAATCACTATATCATCTGCAAACATGCTAACTTTTATTCCTTCTTTGTTTTTCAAATGTTTGGGGAGATCATTGATGTGTACTTTGAATAATATTGTACTAGAGACAGCTCCCTGTGAGAGGCCTATTTTTGATTGCTTATACTTTGCTTCTGCCTCATCCAACCATACCTTGACCCCTCTGTGCCAGAAACCTACCAAACCAGCTGAGTATGCCTCCTCTCACTCCGTACATACTGAACTTACTCATTAACTTGCTTCCCCAGACCATGTTGTAAACACCTTTAAAGTCTATGAACACTGCAAGGGTGCTCTTCTTTTGGTTAAATCCATGTTTCACATCCTGGAAAAATCTCATCAGTGAATTTTATCGTGACATATTGTTCCTAAAACCAGCCTGTTCTTTAACTAATAAATTTTGACTTTCTAGGAACCATTTTAGTCTTGTTAATATTATTCTTTCAAAAACTTTTGCAAGGATTGAGGTAAGAGCGATTGGTCAATATGATTCCGTTTCTTCTGTTGGTTTTCCTGGCTATAATATCAGTATGAACATGGCTTTTGTCCAATCTGCTGGAAGGCTCATTTTACTTGTCCAGTACTTGTTATATATTAAGAGCAGTGTATCTATAGCTTTTGGACCAAAGTTTTTAATAAATTCTGGGAATATTTTGTCAGGTCTGCTTCTTGTTGCTAATGTTTTTTATTGCTTCCTTTAACTTCTATTGTGAAGTCTTTTGTGAACAGTTCTTCCAGGTGGCCATCTCCTCTGTTTGCACCCTTTTGCTTTCTATGTATCTTGCCTTTCTTCTTTTGGTTTGGTTCTAATTTGTGTTGTGCAAGGCAAAAGGTGTTGAACATACTTGCAATTTCCATTTTATCTGTTATTTTTTTGTCATTGACTTTCAAGGGTTGGCTCTGCTTTGTTCTGTATTTATTATTCAGCCCGTTGAATAGTCTGTATGCTTGTATAATCTAGCCCACTTATAAATTTCTTGGATAGGCTGATATGCTTTTTTCATTATTGCACATTCCCTTCTCCAATTAATTACACCTCTTCTTTTCTGTTCATCTTTTCCCTCAAACTTTTCTGCTATTTCTTGTGCTTGTTCTCTTGTGTTTCTTTAGTTTGTCAATTCTTTAGTCTGGAAGGGCTTATACTTGTGCATTTTCCCTTTTGGTATAGTGCTTTTTTCATTTTTTCTCCTTGCATCACAGAGCTTAATACTTAATATATAAGGTGAGTCGCTATCATGTGTATCTGGTAGTTGATCATCTGCTTTTGTACTAAATTCAGGCCTATTGGCTTGCTCAAAGTTCCACATTAATCCACATTACTCATTTACTGGGAGTGGGATTTGAAGTTTTTAATTTCAGAGGTGTTTTAGTCATCCGGTGACCACTTCCTGGGTCTCCAATGATTATCCACTTGCAATTGTCAGCTATTACCAGATCAGGGTTTGTTGTACTCCCTGAATAATGAATAAGGGTTTTTGATTCATGTGGGCCATAGAGTAGGGTAAGGCTGTTACTGTTCAGATAGTCCTCAATTGTTTTCCCTGGATGATTCTGGTAATTGTATCCCCAAGTTATGGATGCTTCATTAATATCTCCCACTATTATTGTGTCATTCATGGTTTTAAGTATGTCAAGATTCAAATTCTTGTTGGGAGGGCTGTTTACACCATATATTTTGAATTGGGTTTTCTCCGCCCAACCTGTGACTTCAACGATTTCTGATGTGTCTGCTTCATTCATTTCCTTAGTCATACGGAATTTTGTTGTAAGAGTGGTTTTTACTGCAGCCAAAATGCCACTTGCAGTTTGTCAGCTTTTATACAGTAATTCATGTTATAGAATTTAATGTTTTTGTTTGTGACAGTAGCTTCTTTGATTATAAGAACGTCAATGTTTTCTTCATTGACAGTTTTCTTGATTTCTGTCATTTTTGCGTTAGATAATCCTCCAGGATTCCACTGGTGGATATTCATCTGTCTTTCTTCACTTTTTTGCCCTGAAAAGGGCATTTTCTTGCTCATCTTTCTTGCGTTCATTCCGGGGATAACAGTAGCGCCTGAATTATCACTCATTTAGCACCACCCAGGAGGCACATACAGCTTAAGGAATTCTCATTGCCTCCCATTTAGCTACATTGTAACTTGGTGTATTTCTCCAGTTAATTACAGGTCTTATGGGTGCTTCCTGCTAGTGTATATTTATTAGCCCTTTAAAAGCTGGTAGTAAGGGATTAAGATGTAATAAATTTCCATTTTTGACTATCTGATGCAAATGTTTCACTAATGGCATATTCTAAAGCAAAGTTGGAAAGCAGTGGCAATAAAGCATCTCCCTTGTTTCAAATCATTCTGAATAGGAAACATGTCAGACAAATGTTGGCCTATGCAGACTCTGCTGTAGCTTTAATTCAGGCACATTTTTATTAGCCTTTAAGTTTCATGGGGATACCAAACTCAATGAGAATGTTATACAAGACCTCACTCCTACCTAAATCATAGGCTTTCACCAAGTCTATAAATAGCTGATGCACTACCTCATTATATTCCCATTTTTTCGACTTCTTCCACTGCTCAGGTACGTCTTCTTATTCCAAACAGAATAAGTCTATGGATCTTAGAACTAATTCTCCTATCTCCTGCTTTGATCATTTCTGCTGGAATTTGAGCAATACATGGTTATTTGTGTCTTTTTAGCTTTTATAGCCATCTCAACCTCATTGGCACTGGGCTGAGTCACTAGTGGCTCTGCTGTCTGTCATTTTAGTCTGCCTAGCCAATAGACTGTGGGAGTCTGTAACTGGATCACCCTTCTCATCCTTTACTATATTAGTTCTGGGCTACATTGTGAATTGAATTTTAAAACAACATTCAAATGAAGGAATTGAAGTTGGTCAGGAGGATATGAATTGTGTACAACTTGTACTACAGCATGTTCAGATTGCTGTAAAAACCCTGGCTAGCATTTGTGCTGGGAAGAGTATGGAGTAGGCTAATTGTAATCTGTGTAGATCTTCTGTGTTGCATCCACAATAGAAATTCTACAGAAAAGTAATATTTTTATACACAAGTAAGTCCTTGTTTAGTGTCTCCCAAAACAGAATATTGCTTTACGTTGATGACTTTTAGTGACCAAGGATTCGATAAATGTTTCTCCCACTTTGATTAACGTTGATTTTAGTGCACCTTGTAGGATCTTCAGCAGCTAGTCTGTCTGTCCAGTATGTGATTGTCATTTAGCAAATTTGATGATTGTTTCTGGTTGAAAGAAAACATGAATATGAATTGTTATCACTGTTGCAGTAGGTTGAAATACAAGGTCCAGAAGGTCAAAAAGTTCGTACACTAAATGTGAGTTATTTACCAAATTAAATTTTACTGAATACAGGAAAATAATACACTGCTTATGTTAGGCTCTGACTTGGTTCTGAGAAAAGTGTTCACTAAATGCAGGAACACTATTGGCTTTTGCTCTATGTGTTTATGAAATGTCAAATAGTTCATGTGAAGACACACTGCACAGTTCCTGTAATGACAGATACAGCTGATTTTTGCCAAACAAGTACACATGTTGGCAGTGATGTTGAATATCTGCTGTCTAGTTCCTTATTACGTTTGATTTTAAGTGGAAAGACTACCCTTACATATGATTTACACAGGTGGCAGACTTGATCAAGTGGCCTCATTCCAACTAGCAGGCTTAAGCACTTTGCACTACACTTCCACCATCCCCCATCCAACATATAGTTAATTAAATTGTTTGTTCATAATACTATTCACAGCATATCTCTGCAAGTCAGTTAACATGTGGTAAGCTGCTTGTATTGTGAACATGTATGGGAATGATCCTTCCTAAGTTTTCCAATTCTTGTTTGTCTTACAGGTTTCAGCTAATGAATATCACCCACACTCAGTAAATACAGTTTTTTGTTGATATATATGTATATATATATTTTTTTTTTTTTGTGTGTGGTTGAAGGCTGATTATTTGAATTCAGGGTTCAGGAATGTAAACTGAAATTAATATTAGTGCCTAATATGTGACATGTCGCTTGTATTCCCTGTCACTTCACTTTACTGATTCTTTTCATTTTGTTTAAAATAATTTACGGTTTTATGGAGTCTTTTGAGTTGTAGTGCTGTGTAGCACTTGGGATCTTTTATCTTCTAGTCTTTCCCTTTGTGTCCCACAGATGCAAGTAGTTTAGCCTTCATGATTGACTTGATTACCTTAAATTTCTAAACACTTGTTCCTCAGTATGAGCACTGTTAATCTTTTGTTGGTATGCTTGTGTATGCAAAAGAAACAGATGTGAGTATTCATTTATCAGATTCAGAAGGCCTAATGCATATGCATATACCATCATGTTCCCTTAGAAAACTAGTACATCAGTATGATAAAACTCATTTCTGGTGTTCAGTATTTGTGCTAATTGGAGAACACTGTCCATGAAATCGTTTGGTTATAGATGCATTTCACAGAATTTGTGTAAAAAATTTCTTTTTCAAGGTGTGAAATAACCCGGGTCCTACTCCTGTTAATTTTGCAACCTACAGCACAGCGTCTGCCTCCAGATCTAGCCAAAGTGCTAGAGAAGTATGCATGGGGTGAGGATGGAAGAGTGCCAGGTAATTACAATAGGTATTCATATTGTGTCTCCATGTGCTGGAAAATATGTACTTGGTGTGTGTGGACTCCGTAGCCCATGCCGTGGCTCTTGTTGGAACAGCTTGAATGTGCACATTCTAGTTAGACATCATCATCATGGACTTAAGATGGTCTCTGCATGTTTATGAAATGTGTGTAGTTGAAGGGAGCATTCATTTATGCTACTTTTGTTAAGTGTGGACCAGCAAGAAATGCCACTGAAAGTTTTGTTAAAAGTATCCTGCATCAGCAGTACAGTACATTATATTTACTTGAATGCAAGATGATCCCTCAAGTGAAACATATCTGCCAAAGGAGAATGTATTTATCTGAGTACAAGACAACCCTCCTAATAGATGCCTGCAGATGAACAAGTATTGTACTGTTGATTTTACATAGTTAATACGTAGCCTAAAACATGTCAGATTCCATTTACCTTTACCAATCAGTGTCATTTTCTGCACATCTGTTATTTGTAGAGTCTGTGTCTTCACAGTCAGTGTCTCTTTCCTCGTTACACTTACTGCTGCCATTACCATCCTCTTCACTGTTGTTCCGCAGCGTTTCAATTTGAGATCCATCCACTACTTTGATACACAGCACTTTTTCAGTGTCTTAACATTCACTTCTGCTGAGATGTGCTGTCATGCTGTGATGATCCACTGCCACAGAGGAGTGACCCTGGGCATAATTGTTCTTCTGGCTGGGGTCATAGCACAGTTCCCTCCTAAGATCCACTCACCCAACATCTTCTTTATTCTTCTTTGAGTTGGCTTGTTCACTACAATAGCTACGAGGGTGAGCCAAATGAAAACCTTAAATATTTTTAAAAATAATATTTATTGTGCAGAAGTGGTACAAAGCTGTATTACTTTTCAACATAATCTCCTCCACGCTCAATGCAAGTCCTCCAGCTCTTACAAAGTGCATAAATTCCTTTAGAAAAAAATTCTTTTGGTAGTCTGCGCAACCACTCATGCACTGCGTGGCATACCTCTTCAAAAGAATGGAACTTCTTTCCTCCCATTGCTTCTTTGAGTGGTCCAAACATATGGAAATCACTTGGGGCAAGGTCTGGTGAGTATGGTGGTTTAGGAAGACACTTGAAATGCAGGTCTGTCATTGTTGCAACTGTTGTATGGGCAGTGTGGGGCCTTGCATTGTCATGTTGCAAAAGGACACCTGATGACAGCATTCCACGTCGCTTTGATTTGATTGCAGGCCGAAGATGATTTTTTAGGAGATCTGAGTATGATGCACTGGTGACAGTAGTCCCTCTAGGTGTGTAATGCTCCAAAATGACGCTTTTTCATCCCAAAAGAGAGTCAGCATAACCTTCAACTGCTGCAATGTTCTGTGGAGTCACAACTCATTGTGCCTGACCTGGACGAGGAGCATCTTCCACTGAAGTCACACCATTTGCGAACTTCCTGCTCCATTCGTAGACTTGCTGCTGTGACAAACATGCATCACCGTACTGTACCTTCATTCTTAGATGAATTTCAATAGGTTTCACACCTTCTCTACGCAAAAACCGAATAACATAACGCTGTTCTTCCCTGGTGCAAGTCTGAAGTGGGGCAGCCATCTTTATACTGATACTGTGACAGTGTTCATGCATCTGCACTATGCTGCCACCTACAGGATAATGGCGCGAAATTTCGATTTTTTATTACAAAATTAAGGTTTGCATTTGACTCACCCTCGTAATACCTGCATTTCTAAGGTATCCTGCAGATATGACCACTCGGTCTGTGTTTATGGAACATCATGTTTGATTTATGGTCTTAAATGTCCTAAATCCATACTACATTAATGTCAACTGTTTTGTCAGGAGCACCCCTTGCCTTCTGTTCCACACTACTCCCAACCAATCCTTCGTAAGTTTGTTGGTCTTCCCATCCTTCATGTTGGCATCTGACAGTGATTCCTCTAGGCAGCAGTTCTGTGGGCACTGTTTTGTGATCTGGAATCATGGAATGTTGGTAGCTTGCTATCCTCTGGTAATACTGCCAACATGATAGTTACATCTTTTCATTGCCTTCTGTTTTCATCACTATGGATTTTCAAGCAACATTAGTGATGACATAATTTGATGGAATTTCCCATGTGGCCCATGATGTATTTGTTAATGTTGCGAAGTCCAGTAACGTGTTATGGAAAGGTAGCAAGCTTTTTGTCGAATTCTGCAGCCAATTTCTGGCAAAGAAAAATGTTTCAATGAAGAGAGTATCCATTTTCTGCATCATGCATACACACCAACTAATGCTGGCCTTCATCTAATATTGAAATATTGCTGATTTTTTAAATATTTGGTGTCCAATCCCTGGGGCTGGAGTTATCATAGGGTTTCCTTGTGTTTGGTTTTTGGTTCCTTGACCCCAGAAGATGGGAGCAATATATTGTCCCAGAATGTCAGTAACCAGCTATCAACATACACCACGTAACATCCCAGAAGAGAATCAACATCAACTGCACTGTGGAAAAAGTCTGAAATCTTGCATGTAATTCATGTTAGTCAAATTATACATAGAAGTTTTCCATTTCATTGTCATTTTTGTTTCTTAAGGACCACAGTACAATGGCCATAGTAGCATAATTGGTATAGTGACTAGGCCACAGCCTAGATGTTGAGGTATCGAATCCTGTTAGGGGCTGAGATGTTTCTCTTCTTCAAAATGTGCAGGCCATCTCTGGGGCCCATCCTGCCCCTTATTCACTGGGTAATGGGGTGAATGTGGCCAGGGCAGGAAGTTAACCACTCACCTACATCTAGTGCCAATGTTAAGAATGTATGGAGCTGTGTCTCTGCTGCTGATGTAGGCCTTCATGGTTTGGACAGGGAATCTTTACCTTTACACAGTAAGGCTTTGAGGTGGGTGACTTGTTTGAGAAGCACAATGTTTGTGTAACTGTCATGCTGTGAGAAAGGCAAGTAAGGAATCGAGTTAAATTTTTTTGTTTTTGTTATAAATCTCAATGATAAACTAAATTATACACTGAAACCATACACTGTTTTAAAAATTAATATTTAAACTTCGGTTTGTACATCCTGTTGTGAAGCATATAAATTAGAAAATGAAGGATTCTATATCGTCGGTCACAATTCTATTTGTGTGATTGTTTAATATATTTTATAATACATGTTTCGGCATTTTTTGGCCATCGTCACATGCATCAAATCACAAAGACAATCGTAATCTTTCCTTGTAAATTACTGTGACAATTATTCCTTCCCCAATATATTTTGTGATTTAATCTGACGATGGCCAGAAAGGCTGGAACATGTGGTATATAGTATATTACATGGGCTAAGCTTGTCTTTGGAAATTAATGTTGCAATTATTTCTTCATCGAAGTATTTTATGATTTGATACACCTGATGATGGCCAAAAATAAAAAAAAAAAGCCAAAGCGTGTAGTGTATGATGTATTAAATGACCATATAAATAGAGTTATGTTTGATAGTATATTCCTTTATTTTCCATGAATATAAAAAAAAGTTTAATAGCGTGTGTTGTTAACATTTACAGTGAGCTTCCTAACAGAAGACCAGTTTCTTCTTCTTCAGTCCCTAGTTATGGCATGTCAGTCACATGATACAGAATCTCTATGCAACCTTGAAGCTGAGCTGTGGTGTCATTTAACATCAGAACAAAAGGACTTACTACGGACTCTTGTCAGAAAAATGAGCAGTGGGATGAAGTGAAAAGTGCAATAGTGAGTGTGCAGCCCTATTTAACACTTCTTTATTGAAAATGTATGTATCATGTATGTAGCATGTTGCTCTTGTCAGGTTGGCACTTCAGGTTCTCCTAAGTTTGATATTAGTATACTGTATGTATATACCAGTGTACAGGACTGTGTTTTAGATTTGCAAGAGCTCCAAAATTGGGGTGCATCTTATACAAAATCATAAAATGTGAACGTTGAGTTCTTAATTGCTACTGGGTGTTCAGTGACCATGCTACATCATATACTTCCCACTGTAATTATTTATACTGCAGCATAATTAACATAGAGATTATCATAATACAGTGTGGTCCGATAGGATGTCTCCATTTACCTTACCTGCAAAGTCATGAAGATGAACCCAGTATCGCATGCCATGTGCAATGCCTGGTAAGCAGTCACCAGAGTCAAGTTGCAGTTCTGACAGCTACAGTTGGTGAAAGTTTGCTGACATACGCTAGTACTGACTGACATATTATACACTTTTGACATCTGTGTGGTGGTGTAGCTAAGCCATCTTCAGTGTTACCATCGAAAGTTGTGTGAAAACCATGCTAGTGTTACTAATATTAAAAGTTAAAATAATACAAAATGATGTGATGCAAGATATAAAATTACATAATTGGTACCATGATACAGGGCAGTTGTCTTAAGAGTTATGTTTTATTTACCTAATTATTTTAACATATTCTTGTACCCTTTGGTTTCCACGTGATCTGACATTACAGTTCCATAATATTTTCATATTGGTTGTACTGTTGTCTTCTTATGTAGTCTAATTTTATGCATTTCACTCTTTTTACTGATGCTTTGTATGCATTGTTCACTTTCATGGTCAGTCCAACTTACTGCAGTTCACTGTTGTTTACATGTTATATCAATATGTTGACCCTTTCACTGGTAGCGGGACTTTTACATGTCACCCGTACTCTGGCAGGCCTTGTAAAGAATGTAAGTCAAAAATGCAAGTAGTATACATTCATTTTTTTTACATTAATGCAAATAATATTTCATGGCAGCTTTTTAAAAGAAATATTATGATACGTATCTGGAATCATATTAAATTTTTTTGTACCCATTTGGTAATTTTTCTCCATGTGATAATCACCAAAACACGCAGTTTTGCGAAGTGCCACAGTGCAAGTTGAACACACAAAAATTGGTTTCTATTCTTCGTTTATGTGCTGAACAAACTCTACACTTCTGGTATCCTTTACTGTGTAGCTGTGCACCCAGAAACCCTAAACCTAGATTTTTGCTGTTCATGATTTACCAGTCTATACCTCCATGTTACATAAGTATTCACTCGTGGACACAGAAACCAGGTAGACTTTGATGTCATACATGCCTGGTTTATTGAGCATACATACTTTGGAAATGAACCAGCCCTTCCATGCAGTCATGGCCTCATCTCCTATTTTTAAGTTTATTGGGCTTGATACGCCCTTGATACGATATATAAATACAGTTTTTGAAACAGCCAATACTATGAATTCATTACTTCATTTGTTATTCGTACATTCTTTATCATGGCATCTGACTAAATAAGAGTTTAATGTTCAAGGTTAGATCTGGTCGTTGTATATTAGTGATTCTTCCATCGTGTGTTCAGTCATCACAGGTCAGGAGCTAGTGTTGTAAGCACATGCACAAAACCAGAAAACTATGTCACTGCCAGTGAAAGAGTTAATGTACTTGTAGTGCGTAATTATCTAACATTTTGATAATTCCAATTGTATTGGTTTATTGGTGTCAAAATACTGTGAGGAACCCTACAAATCATGGTTTTATTTCTGGTGTTGCTGCACCAAGAGTCCAGGAGCACAACATGTAAGCATCCTGTTAACGCAAATATCCACATGCCCACAGAAGCATCGCTGAGGCAACAGCAGGTACAAAATTATTACAAAGTAATATAAATCTGTCTGTGGCCATAACTAATTCCTGCTGTGTATGTTTATAAAAGTAACTGATGCAGCAGAAACTTGAACCATTGTTAAAACCCCAAGAACCAAATTAATAAGTGGACTAATCTTATTGGGTTGGTCTTATCACTTCCCTTCCACTTTCAGTTTTCACTGTTTCCTTGACATTACTAAGTATGCTTTTTATCGCCATCTAGCTCTAAGTTCCACATCACTGGTCAGCAAGGAGTTCTCATCATGGCCACAGAGCACTGAGTCCCCCTGGCTTATCCAATGAAAAGACACATTGCAGAGGTCTGGTCAATTCCCCAAGGGCTGTCTTCACTCTTCACTCTCACCACTTGGGCACAGCCATCACTCCCAGGGGAAAGGGAAACAACTAACCCCAACACCCAGTCCAGCCTTGTCTTGTTGTTACACCCAATCATTACTACATCTCCTACCTTGACTTACCCTGGCTCTTTCTTCTTCCCCAGCTTCTGAAACAGAAGACCCGGGTACTCATTTCTGAATCTTTTCCATAAGTTTCCTCACAGTTTTTGGTGGTACTTGAACCACTTGGAGACATGGTCCAAGTCAGGTACATCCATGTTTGGAATATTTTGAATGAACATGGGTGTGAGAGGGGAGAAGTTTTTGGGACCTTCAGAGAGATAAGTCAGGAGTGTTGAGTTGATCACAGCTTCAGTGTCACAAGAAATTGTCAGCAATTCTTCATACTAGAGGGAGGCTGTTCCTAAGACTCTCCTCAACATTTTCTTTACCATTTGAATCACTTGCTCCCACCATATGCCCCACCAGGCAGCAGAAGGGGGATTGTACTTCCACTGAATTCTAAAAATGGAGGCCTCTTGGGTAATCTTGGTGCAATTGAGGAACTTCAAGAGGTCTTCTGTCCTGACAGAGTTGGTCCCATTGTCACTATAGACTACTTTGAGTCAACCACGTCTTGCTATGAACCTTTTCAGCCCCAACATGAAACCATTAGTGGAGAGACATGTGACTAATTCCAAGTGCACCACACAATATACAGCACAAGTGAACAAATTACACCAACTTTTTCTCCTACCTCAATTACAGAGGTCCAGCCATATCCACCCCAGTTACCTCAAAAACCAAAGCATCTCGGACTCTGTCCTCTGGTAATGGCCTATGAATTGTTGTAATCATCTTTTCTGCATATCTTCAACATTGTTTGCATTTTGCTATCATTCCTTGCACTGTTTTTCTTCCCCTAAGGATCCAAAATTGTTGGCATAGATCGTTTAGTATGACATGTATCCTCACATGTGAAGATTGCAGATAGCTGTCTGTAACCATCCTTTTTACCACCTCATGGTTTGAGGACAAAACTATTGGATATCGAAAATCCTGATTGTCATCTCTTTGGTTGATCCTTGTTGTCACCAAGAGAAGACCATCCTTATCCATAAAAGTGCAAAGAGTTATTAGTTTCAGTTTGAAATCTCCATCCACTGTGAGTACTTCCTGCTGTAGTGTTCAGAAGTTTCCTTTTGACACCTTCCATATCCACTACAGACATTTCTCTCTCCCATCTGTCATGTTTCTTCTGGGAGTTTCTGATGAAGCATTTCATCCATCTAGTTGTCCTCAAGATCTGGGAGTCTCAGAAAAAGTGCTGAAGATAGCACTTCTCTTCCACGTTAGTAATGAGGAAGGATGGGAATAACAGCCTTTCTTTTCCTCTTCAAGATTTCTTCATCTAACTGTACTTCTCTTTTAGGCCATACTTCTTAACTTTTTTCAATCAAGGTGGTCCTTCCCAGCAACTGGAGCTCAAAAAGACCCTTAAAGAATACCCCCAGGAGGGTAGATTAGCGGGATTGAGATCACCTGGCACATATATCCACCCCTTCTTCAAGGTCAGGCTTTGAATCTCATTCATGTGATTGTTGACAAATGTCCCCCAGTAATCTTTTCTGTAGAGGAGCCTGTCCAATACAAGACAGGAGTATATTCTCCAAATCTGTCCTTTCTCTAATTGAAGTAGTAAGGCATTCCCTGATGCAACAGGCCAGTAGCTCCAGTGTAGGTATAGTTATATTCTGTAGGGCACCGTCTGAGTTCTGGCTTGAATCATTTGCACGGTTATCTCCCCATTGTTGGTCTAAGAGAAACTTCGGCAGCATAAGCCACCCTTCCTGCATCACAAAAGGTATGTAGGCTCCATCGTTCTTTTGACACCCCCCCCCCACCCCCCCCCCCCCCTCCCCCCCCCCCCCCCCCCCTCCACGGTCCCCCTCCAGCTATTTCTACTACTTCAAGCAAGCGTTAAAACCAAACAAAAGACACTATTTTTATTTCCCTTTCGTATAATTTTTATTCCCCTCTATTTTCACCCTC
>Ga0131853_10005051_pt1 | contig 23771 bp, 21 predicted proteins | sample TergutLab28metaG_FD_92764 | JGI IMG/M metagenome (GOLD analysis project Ga0131853, IMG submission 92764) | Labiotermes labralis P1 segment gut microbial communities from Petit-Saut dam, French Guiana - Lab288 P1 (version 2) (version 2) | ecosystem: Host-associated > Arthropoda: Insects >...
GCATTCACAACCTGCGTGATCTCGTCTTTGGCGTTATAGATGTATCTCGTGATACCGCCGTTCCCGCCAATCACGGCGGCAACACGACTCAACGAATCATACTCATACCGCACAACCCCGCCTACGGGGAGTAAAAGCGCCGCAACATTGCCTTTCCCGTCATAGGTCATTTCAAACTGGCTACCATCAGGCAACCCGACTTGGCAGGGCAACCCCTTTTGATACTGTATTTGCGTGTGATACCCCAATGGGTTTACGATGGACGTCACGTTCTTGTTTGCATCATAGGCCAGTTGCGTAATTGCTCCGCCAGCAGTCATGATCTTGATGGGAAGATTCTGCTTGTTGTATTCCAACGTTCTTACAAAGCCCAAATCATCTGTTTCTTTGACCAGATTCCCTGCGCTATCATAGACATAGTGCGTTTCATTCCCGTTCTTATCTACAAACCGGGTGCGCAAACCTTTGTCATTGTATTCTGTGTCTTCGGCTCCGTCATAGTATACCGTTCGGATATTCTGGTACTTCTCGTCTTGATAGTACCTGATCCGGTTCCCATTCTGCTCCGTATAGATCGTCCGATTCCAGACTGCGTCGTACTCGAACAGGACTGTACCCCCGTCCGAAAAGTGCTGTTTTAGAACCCGGCCTTTCTTATCATATTCGTTTATGATGCCAACTTCTCCGGTAGAAGTAAACATGGTTAGAACTCGATCTGAGACATCATACTGATACGTTGTCGTGATGCCGAGCACATCAGTCACATGCTCCAAGGTGCCAAACGAATCATAGGCATAGCGCACCGCTCTCCCGGTCGTATCTGCCACCGTGGTTACGCGACCATTTTCATCATAGGTAAACAGAAAACATCCTGAAACACTCTCTGCGGCGACGAGCCGATTTCCTTCATAACGGAGCTCGATTTGGTTCCCGTTTACATCACGAAGACCTATATATCTACCAGCCTCGTTGAAGGTATATACTGCGCCTTGAGACGTTTCCATCTCGTAAATGCTCTCAGGCAGTTTCCGAACGGAAGAGCCTTGCGCAACGTATTTCCCGCTCGACGTGGCACTGAAAATCTCCACCCGACCATCCTCATGCGTGACCTCAATTGTCTCCCTCTTGTCTTCTAACCGTACTTCGAACGAGTGCCTCCAGCCCTTGCCGAACGCACCTTTGCGTTTATCCAGCGCATTATATGTTCGTTGCAACGCAAGAGGAAGGGCTCCACGAATCTGGATATCCGTTTTCTGCCCTATGAAGTTTCCTGTGCCGACGTTGATCGGATCCGCGACAAGAACACCATTCAGCCAACCACGGAACAGCCATTCATCATCCATCTGGTCGAGCAACGCTGCAAAAACATCATCTTGACCGGAGTCTTTGGGATAAATGATGCCGCCTGCACTGCACATGCAACAAGAAATCATTGTAACGGCCGGCTTATCGTTGACCAGCGATGTTGACTCAGTAGATAACCACTTCTCTGTTACTATGACAGGCTTGCAAATTCCAAAACATCCATGTAGATCTCTGTGGATTCTACATTCCTCAAAGCGAGAAAGATTTTGTGGATATTGTGCGTCATCTTCATTGATATAACCTTTATCATGCAGTTCACATTCAGTTCCCCTCGTCCCTTTCAATTCAATTGTATTATAGGGATCAACAGCACCAGAACATGCCAGCCGTGCACCTTCTACTAAATACTTTTCTCCCATTTTCGCATCTCCTTCTCACTAAAAACGATTCTGACTTGGAAGGTCGCTGTACTACCTTACTCTACAAACTGGATGCTCTCCAATATCGGCCCTATAAATGCTCAGAGCGCCTTCCAGAGGAGTAGGCGCCGCAAGCATTGGCTCAGTCTCACTATAAGCCGCAATCCCTAGACAAAGAGCCACAGCACACAGCGCCATCAAACATATTTTTCTCACATCCATGCCCCTCCCATCACAGAACCTACACCGCTGGGCTTCAACTCTACCTTTGAATCACCAAACCGAGCTGATTTACGATCATATGTATTTTCGCGTTAAACTCCGGTGACCGAACTGAGTTGTCCGTGTAAAAAGATACATTCCGCAACCGCTCCGCCACACTCGCAAAGATACTGTCCTTATAAATGTCCAGCTCTGGTACAGAAATATTCTGCCCCTGCACAGATAACGGAGTAATCTTGCGCATAAGCACCGGTCCTACAGCACTATTTACGCCACCTGTTGCTCTCGAATCTGCATTACCCATATTAGTCATCCCCTTTTCGCTCAAAGCTTTTTCTTGCGTTTCTTCGTAGACCTATCTCCCAATAAACTTCTGCCCAAAAGGAAGCGACGAAAGCGCTATGATTTGTAGTGCTCTCTCTAACGCATCAGGCAATGGAGCCGATGCACTTCTACTTTTGAGTTGTGCAAGCAACGTCTCTTGATCGTGTATAAAAGCGCCTTGTGGCGTCGTGTCTAGACCGTGCAACACATTCGCTTCAGATAAACTCCGCGCTTCAACGCCACCGGTAGGCACTGAGGCTACCGCGGCATGCTCAATTTCACTAGGGTTCCCCAATCGTTCTACCACGGAAGACCTCGGTATACCAAGAGCCTCCTTTCGCGTTCCTGTTGTGCTCCCAATCGTTCCGCAAGCATTGAAATCCTTACAAATATCAAATGTACTGACCGACCCGCCGCCGCTACGGATCATACTCATCTGCGCCGGTGCCGTGAGGCAGATGATATTCCCCTGAAACGCCACAGCACCCCCGGCTTGGAGGGTTAAAGTACTGTCGTCAATACGTATCCCAAATTGATCTGCCACCAAAATTTTAGGCGCCGCTTCCCGCGGCCCCAGCCCAATACTCGCGGGTAACATCGACAGTTCTTTCCCATCTTGGGTCGCAAAATAGCGGTTGTTGTAATCCTCAAATCTTCCATGCGTCTCTCGCTCTGCCGGCATCTGCTTGCGCTCTTCGGCGCGCGGCTGTACACCTCCGTTTTCGCGCACATTCTCTACGGCCTTTGCACTACTCTCCCAGCGGCTGCCGAAATAAAGCATGACGCGAGTGCCAAGCTCCGGCATACAGTAGAATATATTGCCCGTCACCGGCGTCCAAGGGTGGAGTGTGGCCGTTGCAACAGCGTCAATATCCAACGCTATTCGCACTCGCTCATCTATGGTTTCCAACACTGTTCCGGGCAACATCACTCCGATGATCTCCTGATTATCCCAGCGCTTGACTTTGTATGCTTCGCTCCAGTGATAGGTGAATTTAATCTGATCGCCATGCAATGCTCCATGCTTATACCATATCCGGCAGGTACGCCCTTGGATATCCGCACGAGTTCCCGGCACGTAGTCGATATCGGATTCTATACAGTAATAGAGGAAATCCCGCTTACTAAGCCCAGACAGAAACCCACCCTGCTCATAGAACCGTTGATCCAGCACAATCGCATAATCAGTCAAAGATATATTTGCCTGCCCCGTGTTCATCTTCGTACCAAAATAGAAGGCCGGAGCCCCGGTGAGCCAGTCCGGGAAAATCGCCTCTCCTAAGTGGCTGGCCAAACGTTTGGAAAATGTCCAATCCGTCTCGTTATACTGAATCAACATACCGTCTGTAGCCACATCACTTGTGGCTAGGATCATACCCGCCCCTTCTGTCTCAGCAAGCACACGAGCGACCACTTGACCATAAGTCATCGCGCCATCCTGATACGCAGCCTGTTTTGTATCACGGTCTAAAGCTACGCTCCCTGTCACCAGCACAATGGACAGCTCGTAGTATAGGTTTCTACGCTTCATAGCTACATGCTCCACAAGGCCGCAGAACAGTGTGCCTGTCGCGCCCTCATTTGTGCTGTAGCCAATCGTCAATTTCGAGCCATAGAGCAGTTCTTGAAGAAGATTCGGCGTTTCTGTCATCTGCAACAATAGTCTTGCTTCCCCATGGGTATTGGGTTGCAGCTCTAGTCCAAAGTCCAACACCTTAAACGGGCGATTAAAGCCTTCCAAGGTAATGTCATGTGCCGCAATTGCCATTGTACTAGACCTCCTTCAACTCAAGTTCCGTCAATTTGATCCCTTTTACGCCCCGACGCAACATGCTTTCCACCACATCTAACCGAAAGGCTATGTATGTCGTCGTTACACCGCCCAATTTCAGAACCGGGCGCCGCCGCGTTTTCTCTAAGTCGAGCACACCATGGATCACTTTACTTTTATCCCGGCTCAACTCGCTCTCCGGCAACAAGCAGTCGCAGGGCGGCAAAATGGGAAGATGGTAAAGCTCCACCACCTTTGCGATCTGATCAAATAGCACCATCTGTCTGTAATGGATGTATGGATCGTAGAGCTTCATAACGGCATGTATTTTGGACGAGACTAAATAGCCCGGTATACTCAGTATGTCGGAAAATATAGCGTCAGCCCCATTATTCACACTGAGCTTTGTCCGCTGCGGAATATTGCCAGCTCTTTCAGGAGTGATATCCCGTGGATCAATCTGATCGTACCAATCCGTAATCTGAGGCAGTGGACTATTGTCCATCTCCGTGCTAACAAGAAAATATTTCATTGTTCCACCTGCCCTCTCTCGACCAAAACAACGGCCTGATCCATATACCCGCCAAACATGACGGTCAACGCCTCTGCGCCAAGGGCGTCCGATGCAACCAGCGGCTCCATCAGCTCGGTGATAAACTGCTGGACGATGCGAAAATAGTGCATACTATACCGCATCGCAAAACGCATGACCTCGTGCTCACGCACCTGCACAACATGCTTTCCAATATGCGTCCGGAAGTACGCCATATCGTCATCCATATATTGAAAAATAAACTGCGGCGACCAATAGGCACAGGCGTCTGCGATATCCCCAAACTGCCGCTCATCGTAGGCGTCTAGGCGCAACTGATAGCTCCCCGTGTGCAGACTGCTTTGCAGGTAGCTGATGCAAATATAGCGCAGGGAGCCTTTATCACCCTTTTCTTGCGCTGTCACCGCCTGCTGTAGTACCGTTTGCAGCGCTTCCAAAAATGTCTCCGCATATACTTCCGGCGCGGCATGAATCGTCGCCTCAATCGTCGCAATATTTTGCGTCAATCGTTCCGCCAATAACGCTTCCCCTGCCGCGTAGATACTCTTCTCTCGCTCATCCATGGTCTATCTCCTACTATTGCATACGAATCTTACCGCCAGCAAGGGTGATATTATCATCTACAACAACTCGCGTCCCACCCTGTTGCAGAATTACACAGTCGGTCGCCAACATAGACGCGCCAGCTCCGCTGGAGATATCAATATTGCCGTCAGCCTTAATAAAGATATTTCTGTCACTATCTATGCGGATACCTTCGCCATCAATGATGGAAATCTCCATACCCTCATTATTTGTCATCACCAGCGTATTCGGGGTAAGGCGGATTTCCTTGCCATACTTATTCCGCAGCGACTTGATATCCGGATTATTCCTCGCCTCGGATGCCACATGAAGCGCATTAAACACAACGGCGTTCGCTTCCTCCCGATCCGGCATATATACACGCACTTGATCTCCACGCTCCGGCATCATATACCAACCCGTACCATCCGGGGAGGAGTACACCGTGGCGAACGGGAACCACTGTTCGATTGTCTGCGCAGCGTTCGCATCCCCGCTAATCTGCACTTGCACTTCGTCGTTTTGTACCGCAATCACTTGCGCATCCAAAGAAGCCCCAATCATCCTGTCATTATAGGTCTGCGGTGTACGCAGGCCGCTTTGGTGACGGAGATAATACCTATGTACTAGCTCCTGTCCGGAGAAGTTCGTATCAATACGGTCTACATAGAGCTGCATCCCTTGGAACTGAACAGCATCTCCTATGGCATAAATGTCCCGCCGCTCCACAACATAACAGAGTGCGTCCGCTTCATTGACACCATCTAGACCCTGCCGTCTTTTTTCATCAGAGCGTCCGTAGTCCTTCACTATCTCGTAATCTACCGAATCATCCAGTACATGCCCAGTTATGTGTGGCACACCAAAATAGAATCGGGTACCGGGCTTTGTATCCGCCGGAACCAGAAACGTATTGAGACGGCTGGCCAGACGTTTGGCGAATCCCCAATCGGTCTCCCAATATTGCATCGTGAATTGACCGAGCGGCGCGTCCGGAACACCCGTCAGGATATAGTTGTAGTCGGCATAAGGTTCTCCCAGCAAATCCAATACCTCTGAGTGTGTAGTTGCCGGGTCTTGGAAAGACCGATAGCGCTCGTTGATATCCATCAGATAGGAGCCACTCGCAGCCTCTATTGTCATCGTGACAACGCCGCCCACTTTGTCCAACTTCACACTGGTGGTCACGCCCTGAAATACCGTTTCCGTTGCCCCTTCGCTGTCTATCGCTGTAATCGAAAAAGGAAGGTGTTGATCGCGGGTCGTGATATCTAAATATTCCTGAAAATCGCTGTTGTGGATGAGCCCTCTGACATATGCCGTAGTATGCTCGTTTACTTGCTTGTACACCACGCCCTCGTGGAGTGCGACAAAGGAAAAGGGGCTGAACTCCAATTGAAAGTCTCTCATGGTCTCTCCTCCTTAATTTCTCGGATTGTTTTCAGCATTTCGAACACCACAGGTCGCCATTGCTCCCAATATTCATACTGACAGTTAAATGTCCCGATCAGCGCCCTTCCGCGGATCGCGGAAACAAACATCACATTATAAACCGGATCACCCAGAGAAAAACTCTTAAAGTCCATATACGCAACAGTGGTGCCGTCTGCATCCAACCGCTCTGCGTCGAAAAACAGCGTTGCCGGATAGACGCCGCGGATGGTATCTTTCAACTTTTGCAAACATAAAGGCACTTGCTCAGCCTTGAGCTCCCCATCTAATAGATTCAGCGTGATGTCGGTGGTATAATCTCGGCTGGTCAAAATTACTTGCGGCTTTTGCGAGGTGAGATACTTTTCAGCCGCCAATTCCTCCGGCATAGGAGCGAAGGTCTGAGGAACCATAATCTCTAGGCAATGATCGAAAAACTGCCATGGTTCAAACTGATAGGCCTCGCCATAGAGAATCTGTTCCTTCGTCAAGTCGATATTGGATGCCCATTTCCGCTGTTCCACGTCTGCTCGCAACTTGACAATTGCTTCGTCTGTAAAAGTCATATGTTCCTCCTTACGATCAATCTACAGTAATCTTTAGCCGTTTCCGTTCCACTGGTCCTACTCCGCTAGCATTGCGTTTTAGCTTGTTCAAAATATTAACCAACATATCATACAGGTCTGCATTGCTCTCTTCGCCGGTGATTCGTTCTCCATGCGCCTCGGCATACGCCTCCACTATACTCCGATGCACCATCGTCCCAGCCATACACTGGCTACAAAATAAAATATCCCACGGCTCCTTGAGTTGACACTGTATCGCTTCCTTCGCAAACTGTCTGAGGATAGTCAAGGTGATCCCCGACCGCTCTGGCCCCGCCCATGTCGCATGGGCAAGGTTTATCGTGTCGTACTCCGTCTGAATATCCTCAAATCCCGTATAGTCGTTCCGCAAGCGGCTGCCCTGCTTGAGCTTGAACCGGCAAATCTCCAATTCATTCCCTGCAAGCGCGGCATCGTGATCCAATATGATCTTGCCAGCATAGCATATGTAGCCGCTTGAGTCTGCCGCAGAGGTGGAGAATCGAACCTTCACAACCGCTGTTTGCTCTGACGCTTCATAATAAATATGCTGCGGCTCTGTCATCATGTAGATGAACTTATTGAACTTGATTATGCCGGGTTCCACAGTCAAGCGGGTGGCTGTGACGGAGATATCACAACCGGAAATGATCCCGTCCGTCCAATCGTCAAATTGGAGCCGCGCTAAGCCAAACGAGTAATCCCGCAGGGCTAAGAGCAGCTCTTTTTTCATGATACGGCCCCGTTCGAACATGGGATAGAAGATAGTAAACATAGCGGTATTCCTTATCTCTAATGAGTGCCGTCAAAGAAATTGAGCACCCAATTATCATTCTCGAACGAAAAAAACTGTTCTTTTCCAACCAGCAAGCTCTCTTTTTTCCGGGTCACAGGCACAACGTAGAAACCCCATTGCTCTGTGTCGGCCCAGACAAAGAACTTGGCCTCGCCCTCTATAATTGTATCCGTTTCATCTTGTCGAATATTGGGGAGTTTCCGGCTCAGTTCTTCGTAGGTCATAGGAGTAAATTCCATCTCGCGGCACTGGTAGGTATAGCTATATCGCTGTACAGCATTGACGTCGTTTAGGTATAGTTTGAGCGTCAGGTTATCCATGTTCCGAGAGATTGTCCCGCGCTGCTGGTCACGATCCAAGCGCTTAATCAGCGTGACCATATTCCCCCGGTGATCCATCGCCGTAATCTCGTAAGGTAGGGCTGGATGTCCGCTCTCTATGGCGACATTGGCAAAGCCATACTTCCGATCTTTCAGATATTGGATCGCGCCCTCCACACAGTTCAGCTTCATGTCCAGCTTTTCTTGCTCATCTACACTATTCGACACTCGCTTGAATTGAATCACCTTGCCGGGAATGAACTCCTTGATGGCATCAGCAAATAGCCGTATTTTACAGCTCTGCCCGGACAACTTAATCGCCGTATAGTCATACAGCGTCTCGTCATCGTACAGCGGACCCAGAATTTTCTGGACAATCCCATAGACGTCCGCCCGGAGCAGAAGTTCAATGTCATAAATGTTCATGAAAAAGGAAGGCATGGTCTTAACGACTTCCAATTGTCCATTTCGGAACGCGGACAACTTCCATTGGTCCATCTCGATATGTACGGTATCGGAGGGTACGGTTTCGCCGCTGCCCAGATAGATGCGCAGAACTCCGGCTTGGTTGAAGAACACCTTTTTCACCCGTTCCGCCAATTGGAATAGGAAGTAGAAGTTGGATTGGACTTTGAAATAGTCTTGTCTGCTGGCTTTCCCAAAGTGTGCAAAACGAGTCGGTAGAAGCGCTTCCGCCACATCATAGGCGGCCTCTAGGTCGGCATATACCGCCGCCGTGCCATGCTCATCCACAAATCGGTACGTATCTATATCCAGTCCCTGCATCACCTGACGCGGAGACACCGCCGCGCCCAACTGTGCAGCCAACTCCAACTTGATCAACTGCATGATCCGGTAGGTTAAGTTATTGCCACCAAAGTTTGTATCCCCATTTTCATAAGTGGTCTTCAGAGATATGTCGTAAGAAACCCGCTTATCTGTGACGGTATAAGTACAGGAACACATATCCGTCGTACCGCCGCCGCAGTCAATGATCAAAGCCCGCTGAGGCACCCCATTTTCAAAGCTCCCCTTCGCAATGCGTTCCGAAATGCTGTGATATAACACCGTTACGCCCTCGTCCAACGTGTCCTTCACATCCACGGTGTAGCGGGGTAAGATTTCGGCAAACAGACTGCGGAACAGGTTCTTCTGTTTCACCGGAGCGGACGTATGAATCGCAGGTACAGTACACTTGAAACGATCCTGCGCCTTCTCGATCACATATTCAAAATATGCCTTCATGATCTCCTTGCGGGGGACCATGAGTCGGCGGCCTTTGCGGTCGGTGAGTTCTTCCTTCTTGTCGTAATCAGCGACCCAACGCTTGATGTCATAGAAAATGGTGAAGCTCTCGTCTGTATAGATGGAGTTTGCCAACTGAACAGCCTCATAGCCAAAAACATATTCAGGAACGCCGGCTTCTAAGGAGCGTACCGCCACAACGCTGGGCAGGATAACAGATTCAGAATGATCTTCCGAAGTCGTATCGTAGAACAGAGTGTAGTTGACCGCATCTTGCTCAAGTCCTCTCGCACCCGGACGCTCGCCTGTGTGCTCGAAATATGTACTGTCTAAGTAGACCCCGGCCGCCGTGTTCGTTGTGCCGAAATCAATGGCAAGAGGCACTTCCAGCGGTTTGGGTGTGCGAACAGCGAAGTCCAAAATGGGGAGCTTGTAGACCATCAGATGGTCTGGTAGCAGCTTTCTTTCTCCCGTGTACCATTCCTTAATCAGGCCGGACGCTTCTTGATTGAAGCAATATAGGCTGTAGTTCTTGATATGCGGAGCTTCGCTGCAGATCATGCCGCGCTCGCGCACCAAATATAGCCGATCCCGGTTCCGGCCCCATGGCATCACATTGAATATCCCACAAACGGTTTGGTCGTTGCTGACCACTAAGGCGTTGGTATGGGCAAAACGCGGATCATAGGCCATAGTGATCTGATCAAAATACGCCGTTGCTGTACCGTCATAGACCGCGATTGCGGCGTTCCCGTCCAGATGAAACTCTGAATTGAACTGTAGCTTGGCATGGGCAAGCAATCCATTCAGCCGTGCCGCGCCGTCCGGCAGATAGTCTGTCAGCAGATGCTCGTCGCTTATGCCGCGATAGCGCATGATAACGTGGATCAGCTCGTTCCCATCCAGCGGATTGATAATGGCATGTATGAGCTTCTCTTTTCGGCAAATCTCCCGGAGTTGATGGGTGGTCATGAGCTCCAACGCATTGCGTCGATAGCGTTTCTTCTCAGCGGCATCGTGATCGACCGGCGTAAATGTATATTCGCGCTGCTTCGCCATGCACCTATGTCTCCCTGTCCATTAGAATAAGAGCATCTCATCAAAGACCAACGTCTCGTCTAGGTCTATGACCCCAAAATGGTGCCCCCAAAAGGTATATACGGTATAGTTCATGTCCAAAAACATACTGATCAGAAAATCCAGTTTCTTCTCATCGGCAGCATTCTTCTGCTGCGGCAGATAGAGCAAAATCTCTCGATAGACATCGTTATTGCGATACGCAATCCCGCGGGGATAGATGGACCGGATCACCTGACAAAAGAGTTCCGTGGAGCTGCCCGCGCGAAATAGAACCAGCATCCCATAGAGCACTCGCTTCGCCTCGGCATTGGGAAATACCTTGATCATCTCTTCTGCTTTTGGCCCATACGCGCCGGAGAGCAAATCTCGCAAAATAGCGCGGATATAGTACTCGCTCTTGGTAAGACCCTGCCGCAAATCGAGCTGGCTCTGGTAGTGCATGAACACATCCAACAGCATCTCGCGCAACTCCGGATATCTATCCTCGTTCAGATCAAAGATAGGCCCAAAAATATGCGCAAAACGGTACAGAGGGTTGATTCCGATCTCAGCGTCTGTAACCTCCGCCAAGTTCATATCCGAGAAAACAGTCTCCCGGTACGGGCTCCCTTTCATATCAGGCTGGAACCGGAACCCATGCGGGTCTAAGCCCTGTTCCATAGCCCGCAGCATTACCTCCCAAGCTAGGTTCACGAGCGCTCCCCTCCAAGCTCCAACACGGCCTCGCACCGATATTCGATAAACTGTCGTTGTATCTGAGCGATAAGAAAGCACAGGACATCATACTGGAGAAAGTGAGGGCTGAGGCTGACAAATCGAAACAACAACACCTTTTGTTCCGCTCGATTGACCCAATCATCCCGAACAAACCAATTGAGATTCTCCAACTTGAGATAGGTTTGGCCTGTAGCTTTCACTGGCGATACATTCATCACCGACATATGGGTATCGTCGTAAGGTTCGGCAAGTTCGGTAAGCAGCGTTACGTCCTGTAATGCCAAAATATCCAGCAGATCATACTGCTCGATCTGGCGCACAATCTCCAGTTTGGAACGGAGTATGATCCCCGTATGCGCGGTATATCGCGCTACAAAGCTGTCCTTCGGCGCGTTGTGCAGAATCGGCAGACTGAAACAATTCAAGTTGCGCGGCGGCTTTTGAATCACTTGGTAGGCCGCCCACTTTTGGAATGTTTCCTCCGCTGTGATGATTGCAATCTGATCCCTTGTATGGCGCACAGACAGGATATCTTTGTTCCCCTCCAATAGGTATCCGTGCTCTGTACCAAACACATCTACGGGGAATGTGTGCTCATAGCACTTCGCGTCGATGATCGGCAAGATAAATTGTTGGCTGTCATACTGCACCGTGCGGATATTCCAAACCGGCATACAGTTCTTCATCAGATGGGGCTCTATGTCTCCAAACGACACGGTGTAGTCCACAATCTCTTCTTTTGCTTGTGAACCCTCGATCTCCACCAACCGTACCTCTAAGAACCGCAGCAGATACCCGCAATTCAGTGTGTTCCAAGGGAGGCCGTTGAATTGGAACAAGCGGTACATATGCTCCACTGATCCCAGATACCGCTGGGTAGGTGTGAGCTGGAACCGCGCCGCAAATGTACCGGCCTTTGTCTGTACGGTTCCTTCAAATGAACCCGTCTGAGTAACTTGATGTAACAGCTCCCCGTCTCCGCGATAAAATACACAATCTATGGCACACGGTATCTCCATCGCAGTTCCACGGTTTCTATCCTTCCACGGTTTTTCATCGCCTTGGAACAGTGGGAACCACGCCCCATTGGTGATATCGTACTGATCCCTGCGCACCACAGTCATATAGACATGGTGGCGGTCATTGGCCGCCGGGACCTCCGCATATACCCGTTCCTCTAGCCGCTGATACGACAGCTCAGACTCGCGCATGATCTGCCGAAGGCCGGGGACTAGATGTTGCCTTGCAAAAGCGCGCTCCTCTAAATCTGCAATGGAGAGCAGCCGTTCTTCTATATATGCGTCGAACTCAAATGGCTTCTCAAAAATCGTCTGCGTGTCCACGTCGCTCTCCTCTCTTCTGAGGGGTATAGTACTTACGCGGCATATGTGGCAACATCCGGTCGATCTATCATCTGGCTGATACGCTCCAACCGAGTGTCTATATGGGCCACACGCCAAGTCATGCCTAACTCGTCATAGATATCTCGGGCTAGAGTAAAGTAGCGTCTGGCGTCCCAGAACCGCCATGCGGCGTAGTGTTCTTCCCCTTGCTCGGCGAACTCTGCAGCCATAGCCGCTCGCTCTTCGCGCTCTGCGAGTCTGCCATCTACCAAAGCGATTCGCTCCGTGGCCCTGACAATCCCCGCCCTGTTGTCCAGCTCCTGATACATCTCCCGCGCCATCTCGTAAAACGCACGGGCCGCCACATAATCACTCTCGGCAAAAAGCCGATCCCCCTGTGCAAGCAGTTCCGCCGCTGTTACGGCTGCCGTCGCGCGCTCTTGCGTCGCCGTTCGCTCCGCTTGCTCGACCCGTCCGATTCGCTCCTGCACATCGGCAATGGCGTCTAGGGCCTGTTGTCTGCCAGTAGAAAAGAAGATCGTCGAAGCCTGCGCTCTGGCCGTGTTATAGACATATAGAGCCCGTTCATAATTGCCAAGCGCTACAAGGCTGTCACCCAAATCCATGAGAGAGAAGAAATGGATATACTCTTCTGTACGCTCCAGCCTTCGGTTGATATCAGTGTACCCTATATTCACATCTCTGGCATAGTTGTATGCTCGTCGGAACGCATCTTGTGCCTCTTGGTAGCGGCCACCGGCTAACAGTGTGTCACCAAACAGAACCGATTCAATCAGCCCCAGATACCTACCAATCTCCGCCAACGTATCCTGATCGCGGAGCCGTCTCGCCAGAGCCTCCGCTCCTTCTGCGTCGGTCAGAGCACGGCTAAAATTGCCCTGCTCAACATGGGTAACAGTACGGGCCAGATGGTCCTCCATATCCGCACGTATCTGCTGTCGATTGCGGTTCCAAAAGAAAATAACTAGGATGATAATCGCAAGCAAAACCGCGACGATAACAGAAATGATGATAATCTTCTTGATCCGCTTCCTGCGGTTCGGGTCCTCAAAGGTCCGATTGACAAAGATCGCAGCAAAGGTATAGTTTTCCAATTCTTTGTCTTTGGACTGGCGCGAGAGCAGTAGATCCTCCACCAAATCAACCGCATCCTGCGGCTCATTCCCAGCTTCGGAAAAGACATCCTGAAGCTCCGCGTCGGCTATATTTTCCCAAATGCCGCGCGTGAACAGCGTGATGACATCGGATTCCTTCAGCGGAATTTTCTTCGAAATATATGGCGAGAACCCCCTCTTTTGACCCAAATAGGAGGCGAGATTATTGCGTTCTTGGTGCTGGGCCAGCTTATCTCTGGAGCTGCCCTCTTCGCTAACAAGCCGCTGGGCCAAGGAGTCGTCCACAGATTGAATGAATAACTGGTCGCCCCGATAGAGGTGCATTCGCGTATTCCCCGCGGATGCGTAGCGCATCGCTTGATAGTTTGTCACGACAACCGTAATAGAGGTTTTGAGCCTTTGCCGCTTTGTGCCCGCATTGACAAGCCGTGTGTTCGCGGCCCGCAGATAACCTTTCAAAGCCCGCTTCTTGATCGAGGGCCACTCCATGAACTTCTGGATCACTGTCTCAAGGGCCAACTTCGCACTCGCAGCATCGGCTTCTTTGTATAGGCCATCCGCCACCACATAACAAGCAAAGTCTTCCAGCTCTACAAAGCCGAAATAATCGTTGTTGACTAGCTCTGTCCCGGCCTCGGAGACGAATGCCGTCTTAAATTCCGAATTGATTTTCCGCATCCTTCAGCCACACCCTCTACACAGCGATTAGTATCACGCTGGCGTTATCCTTTTCTCCGGGAGCCTCATCCACCGCTTGGATAATGGCCGCCGCCATTTCTTGGCAGTTACGCCCCGCATTCATTGAGTCCTCTAGCTCCGCATAGGGGATCGCGTCATATACGCCGTCCGTCATGAGCACTACAATGTCGCCGTGCTGCAAATAGATCGGCTCATCAAACACTTCAATGTCGAACTCATCCCGGCCTACAAAGTTATACAGCCGCTGCTCTTGCAAAAGAGCAATCGTCGTTTGACGAGTCAGGCTTCCTTGGCGATATTTCTTCTCCGCCAACACATCCACCGTATGACTTTCCGTTACAGGAACCAATTCCCCGTCCCGGAACACGGCCACTTTGACATTGCCGACCACCGCATAGGAGAGAGTTAAGCGCTCAATCAACACAATCGCTACACTCGCCCCGGCGCCTTCGTCCAGTCGGTCTAAAATCCGGCGATTTGCCTGCCGCAGTGATTTTTGGAAGAAGTAGTGAGGATTATGAAAGGCGTTGTCCCGATCAAATACGTCCAGCACAGTCTCCACCGCCAAACTGCTGGATACCCTGCCGCCCTCATTGCAGCCCATACCATCAGCAAGCACCGCCATAACGCCACGGTCCGTCCTGTAAATGGCGTGACAGTCCTCCTGCACATCCCGCATACCACAGGTCTGCCCAACACCTTGATTGGTTGGATCAGAAAAGCGCCCACGGAAAGCCAGTGCAATACGGATGATTATTAACAGCAGTAAGGCTGCCGCCATCACCCAAATGACGCCATTTATAACGTTATCCGTTAGTATCCTTGTCATTCGCCTCACCCCAATTAAAGTGTTCCCCGCAAAACGCGCGGAACAAAAACTTCGATTCGCCCATTTCGATCACGTCGTAGTCAGAAATAGGTGTTGGCAGATAGGCGGCTTGACCTTGATGATAGGCGATACCGCTGGAGTCGCCGGGGAGCAGCACTGTTTCCCGTTTCTTTTTATCGAATACAATCACGGCGTGATTATAACGTGCGATTCCATTGTCGCCCAAAATCTGGATGTCCATATTATCAGCACGGCCTATAAAGTTCTTGCCGTCCTTAATTTTATAGTCCTTCCCTTGGCGCGGACCTGCAATGCAAACAAGCCAGCCACAGACTGGCTCCACCTCGGCATACGTGAGCAGTTTTTCCACGTCCCCGTCGGTCAGACCCGTTTCTTTCTTTTCCTTCGTAGCCGTTTCCAAATGACAATATGGGCACACCGTACCGTATCGCCGCGCACTAAACACATGACCGTTGCCACATCTCCCTAAATTACCGCTCATCCTATTCTCTCCTAACGTACCTGTAACTTTGTGTGCCCAATGTATATGGCATCGCCCACATCAAGGCGGCAGGGCTTGCCCGGTGCCAACCTATATTGCCGCGCGTCGCCGCATTTCTGTACCCTTACCCCGTTCTCTGAACGCAAGTCCTCGATATACCAACAGTCATTCGCGTAATTCAATACCGCGTGTTCTATATCTATAAACCCTGCATAGGTTACGTTGTCTAAGTTAATATCCACTTGGTTCTCGCCCACATCACGGCCAATCACCAAGCTGATACGACTCGTGAGGTCCCAGCGTGAAATCTCATTATCGTCTTCATTCAAAAGTACAAGCTGTTTCGCACGGCCCGCGACATCCCGCGTCACTTGCTCACTAGTTGTGAGCATACGCCGTCCGCGGTCCAGACAGCCTAATACAAAAAACAGCGCCGCTATACCACCGGCAAGCCACGCGAGCCATATCCATTCCCGCCAATAGACCACCACGAGGATACATAGCGCAAGACCAACTAAGGCTATAATCCAATCGAACATTCGCTGCCGCACACTATCCCCCCTTTGGCTTGAATCCCATAAATCTGGAGAACACCTCGTCCACATTCAGAGGATTGCTCTTGCTCTGTTTGTCCAGCTCCTCCTGCTTGGGCGGTTTTTTTCCCGTAGGTATGTTGGAAAACATATCCGCAAAATTCACACCAAAGTCAAAGGGATTTTGCGGAGCCGATCTTGCTTGTCCCTTGCGCTGGTATCCGCGCTGTTGTTTCGCGCGGTCCTCATCGTATTGCCTACGTTTGTGAGGGTCGCTCAAAGTCTCATACGCTTCGGACGCGTCCTTGAACCGCGCTTCGGCGGCAGCGTCTCCCGGATGCGTATCGGGATGATTGTCCCGCGCAATCTTTCGGAACACTTTCTTGATTTCCTCTTCCGTAGCGGTTTCCGCCACGCCGAGAACCTGATAATATGATTTCATCTTATCACCACTTGCTTAAAATAAAACGAGACGTATCCATGTATTTCCTTGCTGGACACGCCTCGTTTTAACTATCACTGGGCTCGTGCCCGATCCCGTTCCTTATTTAAGCTACGAACCCGCCGGTTACTGTTGCCAGCTCAATTCTATCCTTTTTCTGCTTGATGATCAAAGCAAACTCGCCCTCGCCCTTACTATCGTCAAAGTCCTCAACGTAATCTACAACAAACGCATTCGGGAAGTTGTAGTCGCGGATGACGATATTGCCCCGGACGCCTGTTACCGTGACATTACGATAGGAATCTAGGCTTTTTGCAGGAGTAGCAGCCCAGAGTGCCATCTGCCGAGTGCTGTCCGCAGGGTCGCCGTTTAAAGCAGTCAGAACCTTGCCTTTGATAATCATCATCGCACCAAGATCGTCAGTACGAGCATCGCTATCCTTCGAGATCGTTGAAATGAACTCAACCGACGTAATACACTTGTTGGGCACTGTAAATGGGCTGACACCTGCCACTTGCATAGTAAACATCTTCTTAGTCCTCCCTTTCCTTATGATTCTGCGCTAAAGCCGCCGTTGATGGCCACTTTTGCGTTTTCATCTTTCTTCTGTCTGATGTGGAGATAAAACGTACCTACGCCCTTCTCGGCGTTGATCTGTTCACTGTATTCGACAACAAACCCTTCGGTCAGCGTGTAGTCACGCACCTTTTGTCCCGCTGAGATCACCCCAGCCTCGACCAGCCGATAAGCATCGGCGCTGTGAGCCGGGACCTGTGACCATTTTGCGAGTTCTAGCGTTTGATCGCCGCCTGCTGTAATGTCAAACAAAATCTTGCCCCAGATTTTGAGCCCAAGACCGTAGTCTGTGGCACGTGCGTTGGAGTCATGCGGCGTTTCGCTGTCGAAAAGCACTCGCGTGACAGCCTTCTCGCTCAGTGAGATGGACGACCCTTTCCCTGTTATTCTCAGCGTGTTTGCCATGTTTTCACTTCCTTCTTAGTATTAGGTTTCGTATTGCATAGGCATCAGCCTCTATGCTCCTGTTGCGGCGTGACGTTTGATCTCGATTTCCAGATTCTTGCTGTCACCGCCAAAAGTCGTAACCAGCGTACAAATCCCGCTTGCCTCATCAATGGTAAAGTCGATATCGTCACCAACCTGTATAATGCCATTGATGCACTCTTTCAGCTTGATCCACTCGCTTTTTTGGCTTTCAGGCTTGCTGGAGAAGAATTCCCGGATACTCTCCGCCTTGAAGTCACCCGTCGCATGGCGGAGTATCCGCTCTATGTAGGTAGTCACTTGCGTCTTATACGTCGGCTCATAAGTATTGTCTGCCGTCATCAGACACCGCGCTTTGTAGACCATGATATGCGCAATTGCCTCACCAGCATAAATGGCATTCTCCGACGAGAAGATGAAGCCAAACCCGCGGAGGTTGATCTGATCCTTGATGCCGGTTGTAAAGCCGGTAATCTCTTTTGCCAGTGTTGTCTTCACCCGCAACGCATTGTCGCCCTGCTCGATGTCAAAGCGCACACCCGGCAAGTTTTTATCTACCTTCGTCTTGAAGATACTCTTCAAATACACCGGGCACTGATAGGCCGACACGATGCCTGCCGCTACATACGCTGCGCCGATATATACGCCTTCGACCCAGAGACGCATGATGTCTTCTTTCTCTTTCGAAAGTTCTGCCACACCCGTCTTGCTGATCTGCATACGCTTGTCCAAGATCACGCCGGACTTGTCCTTCGGCACCACCGTGAAGTTGGGCAAGCACGGAAGACCAAACTCACTAAAGGCTTTACCCGTCAACGGAGCGCAACGCTCCATGTATTTCTCCACACCCTCTGTCGCCAGTTGGTTGAAGGTCGTGAACTCGTTGCCTTCAAAGCTGAAGAAGCAGCGAATACGGTGGTCTTTAAATACATTCATCAGGTTGACGAGGGATTCCATGCTGTTCACATCTACGCTCTCAACGATGTCGTTCCCTTTGAACCGCTCTCTGGTCACCTTCACCTTTTCGCGGCCATCCCAAGAGATCGACGGTACAATGGCGTGCCAGATGGTATTCGTATAGTCGTTCTTGCCGTTGATCGAGTTGAGGAAGGTAATCAGGCGGGGTAGATTGCCGCCTTTCGCCAGCATCTCCGGTGAGCAGTTGGCAATCAACAGCTTGGGAGCCATGCCACCTTTGATCTTCGCCGGGTATTGGTCGAAGAATGCTTTCACACCCAAAAGTTTCTCGATCAGAGGTTTCACGATCTTGATGAAGTCATCTTTCGCGTCTCTGTAGAACTCTAAGTAGGAGTTATAGTTCTGAACCTCTAGTTCCACATCCACTTCTTGTACCGTAGTACTCGGCAACGGACAGAATGTACGTACCACAAGGCTTTGGACATAATCTGATTTCCGATCGCAGACCGCCTGATAATCTTCCTTCAGGACGGAGATCAAGCCCTCGTTGGCGTGATCATCTATCACCATCAACTCCGTTGTCTCTGCCTTGGGTGCAGCTAACACCTTGAGTTCGCCTTTCTCGCCCATGGTGAGCATCCCCACCGCGAGAGGCACACTATCTTTCCCGCCCTCGCTAGTCCCGAGCAACAGCCTCGTCTTGATGTCTTCAATCGCCAAAGGCAACATAGCCAGCATATTGGAGTAGTTCGTGCTCGCACTTTCAATGAGCAGGTTCAGCTTGTCCGCTATATCGCGCTTCTTCGGGTCGCCTTCTTCCAGTTTCTCATATTCACTATAGGTATACCGAAGCTCGGCGCGCACTTGCTTAATGTCGTCCATCACCTTCGCCGGGGTGATCAACTCCAGTAGCTTTTCAAACTTGAAGTCTACGTTCATGCTCCCCTGCGCACGCTTCGTCTCCACCAAGGTGAGGAGCATCTTGAGGAAATCCAGATGCTTGTTCAAGTAGATTTCTGTGAGCATATTGTCCGGGATGTTCTCCGGACGCTCCAGTGTATACATCACCTTTTGATTGTTCGCGTTATAGAACGAGTACACCACCGGCATAAACTTCTCCAGCAGTTCATCAAAGCTAGAGACTTCAAGATGGCCCAAAATCTCTCTGATCTTCTCGTCGCTGAGGCTGTCTACGCCCTTTACCTCGCCGATCAGGGTCAGCAAATTGAGTCGTTCCGGGTTGATACTCTCCACCAGCAATGTCTTGTTCGTTTGGGTAATCGCCGCCATGGTCCATCACTTCCTTAGTCTTAGTTTGGGGGTCATAAGTTCCTTAGTTAAGATCGAATCAGCGGAGTGACAACCGCGCTCCGCTCGCTCGGCTTCACACTCTTATAATGCAACTCCAACTCACTTGCCTCATCTTCGCAGGCAACGTGTATCTTCTCGCCGTATCTCAGCGTATGGGCCCGCGTCTTCACTAAAATATCTGTTCCGATCAAAATCGTACAGTCTGAATCATTGACTACCTGCAATAGCCCCTGCTTACCGGCTACGAAATAGATATGCTCTGCGCCGGGGAAGCCCGCTGTAATTTGACATTTCTCCAACATCTCCCGTAGAGAAACTTCCTTCCCGTTCCAGCGGAACAGGTCAAAGGTCTGCGGCGAGATGTCAACGTCATCCGGGGTCCGAGTGACATATATATTAAGCTTCCCGGTAAACTCGAATTTGCTCTCGAAGCTCGGCATTATCCGCACAGGCGTACCCAATTTCGGCCGCAAATAGAACAGGTAAATCAAAAGCGCGATCAGGAGAATGAGCCCTATGATGATGGCGATTAACACTTTCATATTGCTTTCCGGCTCTTCCGGCAAGGCCGGTGCATTGACTACAATCTCTGTCGGGCCGGGTGGAGCATTCACGCCGTGGGTATCTAAGTGGAGTTGCAAGGTATGCGTCTGATCTTCCGCAGGCTCAAGCTCTAATCTGATGTAGCCGTTCTCTACACGCATCTGCCGCTGTACGCCGTCTACAGAAAGGGGCCATGTTCTGTTGGCGAAAAACGGATCGGCCAGCACATTGGTGCCGGTTCCGTCTGTCAGCCATAGTCGGGCCTCAGATTCTAGGTCGCAGACCTCGACCATGAGCTGTAAGTCCCATTCGAGGATAAGCTCTGCCGTGCTCGTACCCGAAGCTGTGAATGTAATCGTAACTTCCGGCTCCGTTGGTCGGACAATCTCCACAAGGGCAAAGCGCTCTCCGGTGTACAACTCCACACGACCCCCGCCGCCGCTCACTGCGATATTATCAACAGGAGATTCCGCAGTGATCAGCACACGCGCTAAATCTGCCGGTGGAAGCCGTACTATAAAGCTACCGAGCGCTTCCGTGATCTGCGCCGTGCCGACCAAGTTCCCGGATGTGCCCAGCACATCAAAGGCCAACGTAAAAGCGATTCCGCTGAGTTCTTCAGATGCTACATCTTGGAATGTGATACCGCCCGTGGCGTGGGATAAACCCATGATGAGGTCATGTTGAATCGCCAAGTCGCTGCCGACCACAACCGTATGTACCGGGATGTCACTTGCAATAATCTGTGCTATCGCTGTCTCTGCCAAAAGTGCCGCTTCTTCCATAGCTCCAGTGGTCGGCATATTTGTCTTCTCACCATCCGTCATATAGACGATTGTCCGACTGGCGGCAGTTGCGGAGAATAGCTCTATTGTCCGATGCAATCCTGCCCCTGCATTCGTCCAGTTTCCATACCTCGCCGCATCCAATGCCGCATGAATTAGCGTCCGCGAGTCTGCGCTCGGCGCTATCTCATCTATTGTGTCAGTGCTGAATGTCACAAGGCCGATATGCCAATGAGACGGCAAGCTTCCCACTAATTGTTGCAGCGCGTCCGGCGCTAAAAAGCCGGGATCATTCCCGGCCATGGAGCCGCTGAGGTCAAATAAGATAATTAGCTCATGAGGTCCATCAACGGAACTTGCGCTCAGAGCTGATGGTTGCAATATCAGCATGGCACAAAGCATGAAAAGAATCACAAGTCTTTTTCCATGCTTCTTCACACATCCACCCACCATTCTACGTCTAAGTTTTATGTCAAAAAATTACCCTCAAAACAGAGAATCCCCTCTTTGATCCGCCAAGGTGTTATTAACTAACAAGGCTAGGGGATAAGGGGGAGTTTGCATTATTACAAAGAACTATCAGAGACTTCGACAAGCTTCGCGCTTTTGACTATAATTATAGCAAATTGTTAAACAATGTCAAATTTGGAGCGCTTACTTTTCTTGACCTTATTGCAAAAATACCGGTTTTTGGAAAGGTCATTTCCCTCTTTCTGGGCGTCTACATAATGCCCATATTTTTAGATTTGTGGCTTTGTATCCATTTTGTTTTCTGATGCAACAATTAACATAAGTCGCAAGTGCTCTTATACACACCAGCTCGAAAATTTTATTCATTTTTTCTAGTTGTCGCCATGTTAATCTGGCGTTTTGCTAAATTTGTACTCACGATTTTCAGCAATCCTAAAATGAGCACCACCATTTAGTCTCGTCGTCCTGCATCGTTGCTGTTGCAAGCCCTTCCAAAGGGTCGCTCATTTGTTCGGACTAATGCTGGTTCCATCAAGGCGTGGTTCGCTTTGCGGAAATCCAATGCAGGGAGTGTACCAAAGGAAGATTGGAAACGCTTTATCCGTAAAATTGAAACAAAGTGATACGTGCTTATTTAGAAGCGCCGGGTAAGATCAATTTTGAGTATTTTTCTGACCTCAAAGTGATTCATTTTGTCCCGACCATCCATCTCGGCGATACCGGAATTGGCGCTTCCATTAGAACGCCACAGTAGACGCAGCGCGGCTTAACACCAATTGCCCAGCGGCGGTTGGTCGGGGGCATGGGGGACTCCCCATCAAGCGAACATCGGGGTAAAAGGGCCCACGATGTATTGCTTGCCACAAAGGAAACGAGCCAGAACACGGCTTCGCCGTGTTCTGGCTCGTTTCTTTTGTCGGTCTTGCCCTTTGCACTACTCCGCCTCATCCGCAGACATGGCTTCCGTCGCGGCCCTGTACCTCACGACAGGAACTTGCTTTGCCTTGATAGAGTTTTTGCTTTTCTTGACGACTTTGCGTTCTAAAGCGAATACCACATTTGAGACTCGCACAATCAGCTTTCCAAAAATCTCTTGACAAGCAGAATGATGTGCGACACACCGTCCGCATGCTTGCAGACACGCATTCGTTAAAAAAGGAGTGAATATCAAAAATGTCTAGGGACAAATCACACAGCGAAAATCAGACGTTTGGAATGTATGTAAAGACACGACGCGAGGAGCTGGGTAAGTCCATCCGTGGCCTTGCTGTCGGACTGGGAATCGGCCCAGCCTATTTGAACGACATCGAAAAAGACAATCGCTCCGCGCCTGAAAAGCACCTTGCCGATATGGTAAAAGCCTTGCAGATCACAGGTGAGGCGGTGGACTACTTCTATGATTTGGCCGGAAAGAGCCGCAAAGACAACTTCCCCGACCTGACACCATACATCGGAGAAAAGCCGATAGCACGGATGGCCTTGCGAAAAGCCCGTGACCTGAACATCCCCGATACCAAGTGGCAGGAGTTTATTGACAGCTTGGGCGACGATAAAAAGAAGTAAGAAGGCGCACCATATGAAATTACGCTACCCTCGCAAAAGCAACGGCATGTACATTCTAAGAAGAGACGATATGGACGACATTGCTTCTATGCTTTTGACAGAATACATGCCGGAGGCGCTGGAGCGCCCACAGCCAGTCGACATTGACTCTTTAGCAACAGACGGACTGTTTTTGACCATACAGGACAAGACCCTAGGCTTTACCGATGCCGTTCTCGGTTTGACAGTCTTTGGCGACAATCAGAGCGTCCCTTGTCTAGATGATATGTACCGCCCCATAACGGAAGTCGTACACGAGGGAACAATCTTGATCCACTCTGCGCTCCAAGGAAACCAGCCCCGCAGGAGATTTACGGTTGCTCA
>Ga0131853_10005052_pt1 | contig 23764 bp, 18 predicted proteins | sample TergutLab28metaG_FD_92764 | JGI IMG/M metagenome (GOLD analysis project Ga0131853, IMG submission 92764) | Labiotermes labralis P1 segment gut microbial communities from Petit-Saut dam, French Guiana - Lab288 P1 (version 2) (version 2) | ecosystem: Host-associated > Arthropoda: Insects >...
CTTACCGTAGGAGAGGATTGGACTGCCGCGAAAGACATCTAACTCGGTAAATACAAAACCTAACGAGGCCGATGGGTAGAAAAACGAACGATTGCCGCGTGGCATGGTAGAAATAACGTCATTACGTCCAGTCAAGTTCAAGAAGAGCATGCTCTTATACGACAAAGAGGCATTGGCAAAAAAACCAACGGTTCTGCTTTGAGACTTAGACTCTCCTGAGTTCTTCACACTTGTATTTGAAATATGAGGCCATCCACCAAAGTTTAGATTTGTCCCGTTTGCATCAATACGTTTTCGATTATTATGGATGAATTCATTTCCAAGCAACAGTCCAAAATCGAAGTCGTCTGCAAAGTTCATGTTAAAGTTGGTTGTAAACAACGAGTTAAGATGGCGCATATTGACGTTGTAATGGAAAACTGCTCCAAGTCCGGAACGACTTCCATACTCTTCGATATCCTGCACATATGAGGTATAGGTGTCAATGCCCAATTGGTAACGAAACGACAGGGTTTTGCTTCCGTCTGTGCTGATTTCCGGGGCAAACTGCAAAAAGCTGTTTCCAAAAAATCGGGTGGTTTGTTCGTCGTTCACATTGTGTTTAGCCGCCCAATAGGGGTTGTTAAAAGTAGAGGACCTAAACAATATCTGTGTATAGGGATTCGACTCCGTAGCAGCCGGTATGCCTTTTAGGTCGTAGTTGGCGGGAGCGGCGTAGAGCGCCCACAACATGGCGGTGTTGGCAGCTGCAATCTTATTCACATACGAATTGGAAAAATTGCCAGAAAAGCCAGTCTTCCACGCTTTGGACAATTGGGTTTCTACCAAGCCCCTTGCATTGTAACGATTCATTTTAGACGAAGGAACAATACCTTCTTGGTTGGCAGCAGAAAGTCCAAAAGAGTAGTTGGTTTTGTCGGTAGCCTGACTCACGTTGACCGCATTGTTAAATGTGGTTCCTATGTTAAAATAGTTGCCAAAGTTGTCGTACACCGCAGGTTCAACCCATGGGTCAAGGCCGGCCTGCCAACGTTGATGCACATAATATTTTCCCGGATGACCGTTGAGGTTTCCTCCAATGGGGCCACTGAAATCAGAGCCCGGCGGGATTAAAGTGGGCTCATTGGGCAGTTCCGTAATTTTAGGTCCCCATGCAGAGGCGCCCTGCCATTGATACATATACCTGCCCGACGCTGCGTCCCATGTGCCTTGTCCGTAGGTGGTTTGGTAGTCCGGCTTTCTGGCCACTTGGTCAAAAGTAACGGAAGAGGACACCGTTACTACGGCTTTACCCTGAGCATTTCTTCCGCTTTTGGTGGTGATCACAATCACACCGTTTGATGCCCTAAGGCCATAAAGCGCCGATGCAGCCTGCCCTTTTAGAACAGTAAAAGTCTCAATATCGTTTGGGTCAATATCAATTGCCCTGTTGGTATAGTCGACTCCGGATGTACCGGCACTGTTAGTCCATGTTGGCGTTGATGCAATCGGCATCCCATCAACAACGTACAACGGAGTATTGTTGTCCGTAAATGAGCGTGCACCCCGTATTACAATATGAGAAGAAGCGCCGGGCATACCGCTGGAGGGTTTTACCTCCACTCCGGAGAGTTTTCCTTGCATGGCGGTTGCGACACTCGTTGCTCCTGCGCGCACGAGATCATCACCTTTGATCTCCTGCACCGCATATCCAAGCGACCTTCTCTCGCGCGTCATACCCATGGCCGTAACCACCACTTCTGCAAGCACATTATCGCTTGCCATCGCTACATTGATCACACTGCGTCCCCCAACGGGAATTTCTTGAGTAGCCATTCCAATAAAGGAAAATACCAACGTCGCGTTGGTCGGCGCTGTTATGGAGTAAGCTCCATCATTAAGCGTAGTCGTCATCGTATTGGTCCCCTTTACGACAATCGCAACGCCCGGAAGTGCGGAATTATCCGCCGCATCCGTAACTGTTCCTCTGATTTGCACGGTCTGCCCATATAATTGGGAAGACGCCACAAAAGTCAGGAATGTAAAAATAATTCTGATTTTTTTCATTTAACTGGTTTTTAGTTAATTAAATTTCACAATATTAGGTACCTAATTAGTTATTAATGCGCAAATGTAGCTCTTTTTTTTTAATTACCAAAAAAAACCTCCTGTTCAGGGGTATAGCCGCTGTCGGGGGGGAGGTTTGGCAGACCGGCGGCCTCTGTGGCTAAGCGGTCGCAGCGTTCGTTTTCGGGATGGCCGGAATGACCTTTAATCCACACAAAATTAACGCGATACTTTGGCCAAACATGTAGGAAACGAAGCCAAAGGTCTATGTTCTTAGCCTTTTTAAATCCTTTGGCCTGCCACTTGAGCAACCAGCCTTTTTCTATAGCGTTGACTACATAAGTGGAGTCGCTGTATACGGTAACTTGAGAGCCGGGAATCTTTAGGGCTTCCAAACCGACAATCACGGCCAATAATTCCATGCGGTTGTTGGTGGTAAGGCTGACCCCTCCCGAAAGTTCTTTGCGGTAAGGCCCGCTGACCAACACCACGCCATAACCGCCCGGGCCCGGATTTCCTTTGGCCGCACCATCGGTATACAGGGCTATGGGGTGCATCAACCGGCCTGCGGCCCCTCTAAAGGAGTCGATTTCAACATATTCTTTTGTAATTCACGGTATTGTATCCGCGACTTGTACAAATCGTTGGCCATATAAAGCGCGGCCAACATGGACTCGGCAGAAGCGCTTCCGGTTCCGGCAATATCGTAGGCCGTACCGTGGTCCGGAGAGGTGCGGATAATGGGCAGGCCGGCCGTAACATTGACTCCACTGTGAAAAGCTAAGGTTTTAAAGGGAATCAAGCCTTGGTCGTGGTACATGGCCAACACAGCGTCAAAACGGCGGAATGACGCACTTCCAAAAAAGCCATCGGCGGCATAAGGCCCAAAAGCCAAAATCCCCTGCCGAGCAACCTGTTCCAAAGCAGGGATAATAAACTGCTGCTCCTCGGAGCCTAATACTCCTCCGTCTCCGGCATGAGGGTTGAGTCCCAACACTGCAATCTTGGGTTTGCCCATCTGAAAATCATTTTTTAGGGAGTCGTTGAGTTGCTCAATTTTTTGTACGACCAAAGCCGTACTCAGTTTCTCCGAAATTTGGGCCAAAGGGACATGACCTGTGGCCACGCCCACCCGCAGGGAGCTACTGCAAAGCATCATGATATAGCGCGTTGCGTTAAACGCATTGGCCAAAAATTCGGTATGTCCGGGGAAGGCGAAACCTCCCTCGCTTACGTTTTGCTTGTTAAAAGGCGCCGTAACCAAGGCTTGAATTTTAGAGGCTTTAATATCTGCCACCGCCGCCTGAAGCGCCGACAGCGCCGCTTTTGCTCCATCTTGGGTTTTCTTTCCGGGCTCTATGGCAAAATTGTCCGGCACGCATTGTATCAGATTTATCCTCTTGGGATGAGCCTCTGCGGGATTATTGATTACGTGTACCGAGAATCCCTCGGCCTCGGCTATCAATTTGCGGTAGTGGGCCACAAATTTAGAGGAGCCGTAGATTACGGGCGTAAATATTTCTGTTATCCGGTTGTCCAACAAGGCTTTTATAATCACCTCATAGCCTACGCCGTTGGTGTCGCCTTGAGTGATGCCTATGGTAATTTTTTGCTGCATATAGATATATTTGGGGGCGCAAGATACAAAATTATACAATATCTTTGCCGTTATGTCTAATGCCTTTGATACCAACCTCCAATTTTTGAGCGGAGTAGGTCCCCGCCGCGCCCTGCTGTTAGAAAAAGAATTGGGCATGGGCACTGTGGGCGATTTATTATCGTGTTATCCTTTTCGTTACATAGACCGGAGCCGTTTTTACGCCATTCGCGAACTGCATCCCGATTTGGGCTATGTACAAATCCGGGGACACTTTAGCTCTATGTCTGTGCAGGGGCAGGGCCCCAAAAAACGACTGACCGCCCTTTTTACGGACGGGCTCGGAGAGATTGAGGTGGTTTTTTTTCAAGGAATCAAATGGGTTCAAGCCAAAATAATGACCGGAGTCGAATACGTACTCTTTGGCAAGGTGTCGGTTTTTAACCAAAGTCTCAACATGGTACATCCGGAAGTGGAACAGCCCTTTGGCGCTCCGCTTCATGGAACCGCTTCCATGCAGGCCCTGTATCCGGGCACCGAAAAGCTAAGAAACAACGGAATCAACCAAAAATTCTTTAGCCGGCTGATGGCGGAGGCTTTGGCCAAGATGAAAGGACAGGTTTCCGAAACCCTCCCCTCCGGCTTGATACAGAGTTTAAAACTGATTTCTAAAGCCGAAGCGCTTGCCAACATTCATTTTCCCGCAAATAAAGTCCTGCTGGCCAAAGCCCAACAACGACTAAAGTTTGAAGAGCTGTTTTATATTCAGCTTGATTTGCTTAAACAAAAATCCCTGCGCCTCTCCTCCCTGCGGGGCCTGCGCTTGGTGAAAATCGGGGAACATTTCAATAACTGCTACCACAAACTCCCTTTTAGTCTGACCAACGCCCAAAAACGGGCGCTTAAAGAAATCCGGCAGGATACGGGCAGCGGAAAGCAAATGAACCGCCTGTTGCAGGGCGACGTGGGCAGCGGAAAAACCATGGTGGCTCTTTTATCGGTCTTGATTGCCATTGACAATGGTTTTCAAGCCTGCATGATGGCCCCTACCGAGATTTTGGCCCGACAACATTTTGCTTCCATCTCCAAACTAACCGCCGGAGGCTCCACGACCGTAGGATTGCTTACCGGCTCTACCAAGCGCAGCGAGCGCAAAAAATTGTTTCAAGCCCTTGCCGATGGTTCTTTACATCTGTTGGTAGGCACCCACGCCCTCATAGAGGAGCAGGTACAGTTTGCCAACTTGGGTTTTGTGGTCATTGACGAACAGCACCGTTTTGGGGTAGACCAACGCGCCCGCCTGTGGAGCAAGAACCAAGCCCCTCCCCATATCTTGGTCATGACCGCCACCCCTATTCCCCGAACCTTAGCCATGACCCTTTACGGAGATTTGGACGTATCGGTGATTGACGAACTGCCGCCCGGCAGACAACCGGTCAAGAGTCTGCATTTTAACGACAGCCAACGCTTGAGGGTCTTTGGTTTTATGAAAGAGCAGATTAAAACCGGACGTCAGGTCTATGTGGTCTATCCTTTGATTAAGGAGTCCGAAAAAATGGACTACCAAAACCTCGAAGAAGGCTATGAGCATGTTAGCCGCGCCTTTCCTTTGCCGGACTATTTTACCTCCGTGGTACACGGGCAACAAAAATCCGAGGACAAAGCCTTTGAGATGAACCGATTTATAGAGGGAAAGACCCATATAATGGTGGCCACCTCGGTGATAGAAGTAGGGGTAGATGTGCCCAATGCTTCGGTGATGGTCATCGAGAGCGCAGAACGCTTTGGCCTCTCGCAGTTGCATCAACTTCGCGGACGGGTGGGACGGGGCGCCGCCCAGTCTTACTGTATTTTTATGACCGGCCACAAACTCACCAAAGAGGCCCGCCAACGCATCGAGCTTTTATGCGCCAGCAACGACGGGTTTGAAATTGCAGAAGCCGACTTGAAGCTCAGAGGCCCGGGCGATTTGGAGGGTACCCGCCAGAGCGGTATTGCTTTTGAGTTAAAAATCGCGGATTTGGCCAAGGACGGCCAACTGTTAGAACTTGCCCGTAAAACCGCCATACAGGTACTGGCACAGGATTCCCTGTTGCAACAAGCCCAAAACTCTATCCTCGCCGCCGAATTACAGCGGCTGCACAAAGAAGTTACGGATTACAGCAGAATCAGTTAGGGTATCTTTTGCACGCCATCATAACAAATGTAAATTTACTACGGTCAGATTTTGAACCATGGAAAAGTCCTTCTCATTGCCTGTAATCAAAATTAAGTTACGTGCCAACGCGGTAGCTGCAATAATAGCATCGGGAATCTTTATTGTATAGTTTTTACGTAAATCTATGCAATAAAGTAATCCTTTCTGTGACAGACGCCCCATCTGTGCGTCAATCAGCACATTAGTATCGATTAGATATTTCTGTTCCATTCCAAGCGTGCATTAGCCACATAATCCTGAAACTTTTGGCCTTCGGAAAGATCTAATGTACTAAAAAAATCCGAAGGCTTTTTGTCGCTTGGAGCCTTGTTTTCAAGAAATTCATCGGAGGAATACAGTAGCACTTCTAAGGTTTTCCCAATATAATGCGCAGGTATTGGTAATGAATAGATATTTTTTCTTGGAGTGATGACTGTTTTTACCATAGCTCATACGTTTTTATTCAATTGCAAAGATACAAAAAATACCGCAAAACAAATATATTTCAAGGCTTGGCTGTTTTTGCCCAAGTATCTTTTAAGGTAACTGTACGGTTGAATACCCTTTTGTCGGGGGCGTCTTGGGAATCGGCAATAAAGTAGCCCAAGCGTTCAAACTGCACCGGAAAGCGGGCAGGTTCATCAGCTAAGGCGGGTTCTATGAAGGCGGTAACGGTCTTGAGGGAGTCGGGATTTAAAAAGTCTCTGTAATCCGAACCCTCCGGAATGTTGTCCATATACGCCTCGGTAAAGAGGCGGTCAAAGAGCCGGACTTCTGCCTGTTGGGCATGGGCGGCGGCCACCCAGTGGATGGTTCCTTTTACCGAGCGCCATACCCCGCTCCGACTGTCGGGGTCGTAGCTGCAACGGATTTCCAAAATCTCGCCGGAGTCGTCTTTAATGACTTCTTCGCATTTTATGATATAGCCGTATTTGAGCCGGACTTCTCCGCCCGGACAAAGCCGAAAATATTTCTTGGGCGGGTTTTCCAAAAAATCCTCCCGCTCTATATAGATTTCCCTACAAAAAGTCAGTTTGCGGCTGCCGGCAGTTGAATCTTCGGGGTTAACGGGGGCTTCCAGCAGTTCTTCTTTGTCTTTAGGATAGTTGGTAATGACGACTTTGATGGGGTTAAGCACCGCCATAAAACGGGTGGCGCGCTTGTTTAAATCTTCGCGCACACACCATTCGAGCAAACCCAAATCTATCACGTTGTCGCGCTTGGCTACTCCTACTTTGTCGGCAAACAGGCGGATGCTTTCGGGGGTATAGCCCCTGCGCCGCAGTCCGCAAATGGTGGGTATGCGGGGGTCGTCCCAGCCGCTTACAAATCCGGCCTTTACCAATTCGAGCAGTTTGCGTTTGCTCATCACGGTATAAGTCAAGTTTAAACGGGCAAATTCGTACTGATGGGAGGGAAATATTTCGAGTTTTTCTATAAACCAATCGTATAGCGGGCGGTGTACGTCAAATTCGAGGGTGCAGATAGAATGGGTAATCCGCTCTATGGAATCGCTTTGCCCGTGGGCGTAATCGTACATGGGATAAATGCACCACCGGTCGCCGGTGCGGTGGTGGGAGGCATGGATAATGCGGTACAAAATGGGGTCGCGCATCAGCATGTTGGGATGGGCCATGTTGATTTTGGCGCGGAGTACCTTTTCTCCTTCATTAAACTTCCCGTCCCGCATTTGGGTAAACAACAGCCGGTTTTCTTCTACGGAGCGATTGCGGAAAGGGCTTTCCGTTCCGGCACGGGTTATGGTGCCACGCCCCAAACGAATCTCCTCTTGGCTTTGGTCGTCTATGTAGGCCAAATCTTTATTGATGAGCAGATGCGCCCATTCGTACAGCTGTTCAAAATAATCCGAGGCATAATACTCCCCGGCCCATTCAAACCCCAACCAGCGGACGTCTGCCTTGATGGAGTCTACATACTCTACCTCTTCTTTGACCGGATTGGTGTCGTCAAAGCGCAGGTTGGTTTGGCCCCCGTATTTTTTAGCTAATCCAAAATTGAGGCAAATGCTTTTGGCATGGCCTATGTGCAGGTATCCATTAGGTTCCGGAGGAAAACGGGTCAAGATGGATGCGTACTTGCCCGAAGCCAAATCGGCCTCGATAATTTCTTCCAAAAAATTCAAGGAGCGTTCGTTATTTATATTCATGTCTGTATGATTCCAAACTGCAAAAGTAGCAAAAAATCATTCCTTCCGGTAATTATTGTATCTTTGACTCCCTAAAATACATGCTATGATACGTTCCATGACCGGCTACGGAAGGGCCGAAACCTGTGTGCAGGATGCCAAAATCATCATCGAAATCCGAAGCGTAAACGGCAGGTCGGCCGATATTAACCTCAAAGGCGCCTTGATTCCCCGCCATAAAGAGACCGAATTGAGGCAGATGCTGGCGGCCGTCCTGCAACGCGGCTCCATAGACCTGTATATCAGCTGGGAACACAACGGTCAGATAGAAAGACCGATTAATCGGGAACTTTTTTTGGCTTATTGCCGCCAAATCAGCGACCTGCAAAAAGAGCTGTCCATGGACAAGGATTCATCCGGTCTGCTGAGCGCCGTACTCCGGATTCCCGAAGTGATGGAGCGTAAAAACACAGAGCCGGACGAGCAAGATTGGGCGATTATAACGGCTGGAATCGGAGAGGCCCTTGGGGATACAGACCGGTTCAGACTCCAAGAGGGCGCCCGATTAGAGCGGGAATTGCTGGAACGGGTGGAGCTTATCGAATCTTATACACATAAGGTAGAAGAATTGGAAGCGGAACGGATGGAGGGCGTACGGGGACGCCTGCTTGGGAAGCTAAACGAACTCGAAGGACTAACGCCGGATGCCAATCGTTTTGAGCAGGAATTAATTTACTACTTGGAAAAGTGGGACATTACGGAAGAAAAAGTGCGGCTGAGGCAACACTGCGCCTTTTTTAAGCAAACCGCTAAAGAAGAACCTTACCCGGGCCGCAAACTTGGCTTTATTGCTCAAGAGATGGGGCGGGAAATCAATACTATGGGTTCAAAAGCCAACCACGCTTCCATGCAACAATGGGTAGTGATGATGAAAGACGAGTTGGAAAAGATTAAAGAGCAGGGCTTAAATATCCTGTAAATTTTCATCTAACCATCTGAGTTGCAGCATGGCAATCTCATTCGAGGGCAAGAGTTTGAGTCGGCATTTGTATTTCCATTGCCATTTCATCACTATACTGGGGAATCCTTGGGACAAATAGGCCGCCACGTAGGGGTGCAGTTCTAACTTCAACTTCTTTTGGCCTTTTTCCTGCACATAGTACACCAATTGGTTCTCTACGGATTCGCTAAAATCAATGGTAGCGCTGACCTTGCCTGTACCCCGACAGGTGGGGCAATTTTCGGCGGTATTGATTTCCATGGCGGGACGAACCCGCTGACGGGTAATTTGCATCAAACCGAATCTACTTAAAGGCAGCACCGTATGCTTGGCGCGGTCATTGCCCATTAATTCCTGCATATACTTGAATAGTTTGACTTTATTCTCAGATACATCCATATCTATAAAATCTACCACAATAATTCCCCCCATATCCCTCAGCCTTAACTGGCGAACCACTTCTTCTGCGGCCATCCGGTTGATTTCATAGGCATTTCCCTCTTGATTATCTGCCATTTTGGACCGAACCCCGCTGTTTACGTCTATGACGTGCAGGGCCTCGGTATGCTCCACAACCAAATAGGCTCCCTGCTTCATGGGAACCACCCGTCCAAAAGAGCCTCTGATTTGCTTGGATACCTCAAAATGCTCAAAAATAGGAACATTGCCTTTGTATAGTTTTACGATTTTTGCCTTTTCGGGGGCAACGGTGGCAATGTAGCGGCAAATTTCTTGATAAAGTTCCTCGTCGTTAACATGTATGCTGTTAAACGTCTCATTCAGCAGGTCGCGGACAATGGTGGTGGCCCGACTGTTTTCGATAATCAAGCGCTGAGGTACAACCTCTTGCTCCATTTTGGGCCAAGCGTCTTCCCATTTCTTTATTAGGGAGCGGAGTTCGGCATCCAGCACGGCAGCGCGCTTGCCTTCTGCCGCCGTGCGTACAATGAGTCCGTAATTAGCCGGAAGAATACTGTAAATCAGACGCTCTAATCTACGGCGTTCTTCTTTGGAAGCGATTTTGGAAGACATGTTTACCTTTTCTGAAAAAGGCAAAAGCACCATGTTTCTGCCGGCAATAGATATGTCCGCAGTCAGCCTCGCCCCCTTGGTCGAAATAGGTTCTTTGACCACCTGCACCAAAATAGGACGTCCCTGTTTAAGCACGTCTCCTATTTTTCCTTCTTTCTCTAATATATGTCCCAGTTTCAAGTTAGGATACAATTCCGAGCCTTTCTTTTTGGCCCGAATTTGCTGGGTAAAATAATCAATGGCCGCAAAACCGAGTCCAAGGTCCAAATAATGCACAAAGGCATCCTTGTCTTGACCAATATCTACAAAGGCGGCATTCAAGGCAGGCATAATCTTCCTAACCCTGCCCAGATACAAATCTCCAACGGCACAGTTATCATTAACCTGCTCTTTATTAAGCTCCATCAGCCTCTTGTTTTCAAGAAGGGCTATGGAAACTTCCTTGGGAGTAACGTCAATAATTAAATCTTTCTCCATAAGATACAAGAAACCTAAAGCAGGCTCTACCCCGCTTTAGGTCTTTAAATACACACTAAAACAACAAAACGGCTATTTTTTCTTTTTGTGTCTGTTCTTGCGCAAACGTTTTTTGCGTTTGTGCGTAGCCATTTTGTGTCTTTTTCGCTTTTTCCCGCTTGGCATAATATGAAAAAATTATTTTACGGAGTTTTTTACTTTTGCCAAAAATACCTTAGCAGGCTTGAACGCAGGGATAAAATGCTCGGGAATCACAAGGGTTGTGTTCTTGGAAATGTTGCGAGCGGTTTTCTTTGCACGTTTTTTAACAATAAAGCTACCGAATCCACGTAGGTATACATTCTTGTTATGGGCCAAAGAACCTTTTACGTTTTCCATGAAACATTCTACCACTTTTTGAACGGCGATTTTCTCCATTCCGGTGGCTTTGGCAATTTCGTTTACAATGTCGGCTTTTGTCATAGCGAGTTTGATTTAAGGGTTTGTTAATAAATTTGAGACAGCAAAAGTAATCATATTTTTAATTCCACAACATATTTGTGTCTAAAATCTTTAAAATTTTTTAAATATTGTCGGCCTAATAATCACTACCTTTGCAGCGACATGGAGATAATAGACATTTTAATGCCTTGGTTTAGAGAGCATCAGAGAGATTTGCCATGGAAGTCGAATCGCGAGCCCTATAAAATTTGGGTTTCGGAAATTTTGTTGCAACAAACCCGGGTGGAACAGGCAAAGCCTTATTTCGAGCGCTTTATTTCTCGGTTTCCCGACGTATCCGAACTGGCTTCCGCCCATCTTGACGAGCTGCTGCACCTTTGGCAGGGGCTGGGCTACTACAGCCGGGCACGGAATATGCACGCGGCCGCCAAGCAGGTCATGGAAACATTCGGGGGACGGTTTCCGACTACGGCCGCAGAACTTGCCCTGCTTAAAGGCGTAGGGCCTTACACCTCGGCTGCCGTGGCGGCTTTTGCCTTTGACGAACCCGTGGTGGCCTTGGACGGAAATGTTTTTCGTATTTTTTCCCGCCTGTACGCCAACCCTACTCCTGTGGATACTCCCGCCGGACGCCGCATTTTTTCGTCTTTGGCCTTGGAATCTATGGGCGCGGCCCCGTCTTCCCTCTTTAATCAAGCCTTGATGGATTTTGGGTCTGCCGTATGCGCCCCCCAACCCAAATGCGGCCACTGTCCGCTGTCTGCCCTTTGCAGGGCTTACGCCTTGGGCCAAACCCAAGCCTTTCCGGTTAAGCAACCCAAAAAACCGCCCCGCCCCCGCTATTTTTACTTCCTGCACATCAGCTTGGGCGCCGATACCTTTGTTCAGCAACGGACAGCCAAGGATATTTGGCAACAGCTCTACCAGTTTCCCTTGATAGAAACCGACCGCCCTGTTTCTCCGAGCCTTGTTCCCGAATTACCGGACTGGCAAACTATTTTTCAAGAGCAGGAGGTCTGCATTACCGGCTGGACGAATCCCTACCTCCACCGCCTCACCCACCAAATCATCCATGCCCGTTTTGTACGAATCAACATAGACTCCCCCAGCCGGTGGCTCCGAGAAAACTGCCTGCAAATTCCTTTGAGTCGGATAGATAAATTTGGCGTTCCCCGACTTATGGAACGGTATTTGTTGGACGAGTAATAAAATGTCTATTTTTGCAGCATGCGGATAAGCCGGATTAAGCCTTGGATTTCTATTGTTTTTCTCTTTTTGGGGGCAGCCTCTTTACGGGCGCAGCAATATTATATCTCCGATATTCAAGTAGAGGGCAACAAACGCACCCAAGCACACATTATCTTGAGGGAATTGGATGCCCAAAAGGGCGATTCGGTCAGGGTAAGCCGCATCAGACACGTCCTCAATGTTTCGAGGGAAAATTTGGAGAATACCTCGCTTTTTAACTACGTGTATATGTATTATACCCCCCTTGAGGAGGGAGTAAACAATATTGTGCTTAATGTCAAGGTAGAGGAACGATGGTATACTTTTCCCATGCTCAACATCAGATACGAAGACAGAAACCTCAGCGCATGGCTCAAAAGCCTTGATTTTAACCGTGTCAGCTTTGAATTTGGGGCACAGGTATACAACCTTTGGGGACTTAACCACGGCCTTACGGCAGGCCTACAATTGGGGTATAGACAGGCGCTTGGTCTTACCTATAAGAATATTACCTTGGACCGGAGGCAAAAACATTTTTTAAGCGCGGGAGTATCCATGCAAAGGAGCCATCATATAGACTTGATGACGGTAGAAGATGCGCCCTTTAACGTAAAGATGCCCGACCAATTGCTCGAACAAAGCTTTAATCTGTTTGCGCATTATACTTTTAGGTACGATGTACGCACCACCCATAACTTTGCGCTTTCTTCGGGCTATCAAAAAATCGCCGATACTGTTTTGACCCTTAATCCCGATTATTGGGGCCTTAACCGGAATGAACGCATCTATCTGAATTTCAAATATTTTTTCAAGAAAGACAACAGGGATTACATTGCCTATCCACTTAAAGGTTATTTCCTTAAAACAGAAGGGCGGCTATACGTCTCCCACGATTTGGGGGTACGCTACGCCCAACTCAATGCCAACGCTCAGTATTATTGGAAATTAGGCCACCGATGGTACGCATCGGAAAAGTTTACGGCCGGCGCATCCATAAAAAACACAAGGGCTTACATTTTAGACCAAGCCTTGGGATACGAAGAAAGCGCCCTTAGGGGATACGAATACTATGTGATAGACGGACAACATTACGCCAACCTCAACAGCAGCATCAGATACAACCTCATGCCCAAGACCATTTATGTACTCCATTGGCTGTCGGCCCTTCCCAAGTTTAACAAAATCCACTTTGCCCTTTATGCCACCGCCTTTTTTGACATGGGCGCCGTTTACCACCGCTATCCGGGCCCGAATAATTATTTAAGCAACCGGTTTTTGTATAGCGGAGGCATTGGATTAGACTTGGTTACATATTATGATATTGTATTTGTCCTCAATTATTCGATGAACAGGCAAGGGGAACGGGGATTATATTTTTCCTTAAAACTTCCGTTTATGTAATATTGGCACGAACATTGAACTATACAGAACAAGGTTTTCTGTGCCTACCCAAAGCATAGAAAACTGACACATTGACATAAAAACTAAGACAATCAACTACAAGAATTTCTAAATGAACAGCATAGACGATTTTTTCCTCCCCGCTGCCATGGCAGACGAGGTCAGTATATTTCCGATAATAAATATGGATGGAAACCCCGACATCAGTCAGGTGGAACTGCCGACCGACCTGCCGCTTTTGGCTCTGAGGAATGCAATTTTGTTTCCCCATACCTTGATTCCCATAACGGTAGGCCGTGAAAAATCGGTAAAAGTAATTCGGGATGTGTTTGAGACCACCAAGCTTTTGGGGGCCGTAACCCAATTAGACCCCGACTTGGACGACCCCAAATCCAAAGACCTTTTTCGTTATGGATGTTTGGCCAAGATTCTTAAAATCATTGAAATGCCCGACGGAGGATTGACGGCTATCCTTCATGGTTATACCCGGATAGAGATTCTACAAGTTGTTTCTGAACAGCCCTATTTCAAGGCAAAAGTCAGATATATTAAAGACAAACTTACAGATTCCGACTCCGATATGGCAGCCATCACGGGGGCCATTAAGGACTCTGCCCTCCAAATCCTTAGGCTGTCGCCCAATATGCCTCAAGAAGCCGCTTTTGCCATTAAAAACTTAGAAGGCGTAGAGTTTTTGATTAACTTTATTGCCTCTAATGTGGAGATGGAACAGTTAGACGAGAAGCTCGCCCTTTTGGCCGAAGGCAACCTAAAGGAACGGGGACTTAAACTGCTGTCTCTACTTAATCAGCAAATAGAAATACTCAAACTCAAAGACGACATCCGCCAAAAAGTCCGCAAGGAAATTGACCAGCAACAACGCGAATACTACCTCAATAACCAACTAAAAACCATTCAAGACGAATTGGGACTGACCGGCACGGGGCAGGAATTGGAGGAACTTCGCAAACGGGCCAAATCCAAGAATTGGCCTAAAGAGGTAAAAGAAACTTTTGAAAAAGACATGACTAAGTTGGAGCGCACCAATCCCCATGCCCCCGACTACAGCATCCAGCTCAACTACCTGCAATACCTCATTGACCTGCCTTGGAATGACGTTACTAAAGACAAGCTCAACCTTAAACGGGTACGCAAGGTGCTAAACGAAGACCATTACGGTTTGGAGCAGGTAAAAGAGCGAATCTTGGAATATATATCGGTACTCAAATTGAAAGGAGACATGAAGTCCCCCATTGTTTGCCTCTACGGCCCTCCGGGCGTGGGCAAAACATCGCTGGGACGCTCCATTGCAAGGGCTTTGGGACGCAACTTGGGACGTATTTCCTTAGGCGGACTCCACGACGAGGCCGAAATCCGCGGCCACCGCAAAACCTATATCGGCGCCATGCCGGGTCGAATCATCCAAACTATAAAAAAATGCAAATCCTCCAACCCCCTCATCATCCTTGACGAGATAGACAAAGTAGGCAACGACTTTAGGGGCGACCCGGCTTCTGCCCTGCTGGAGGTATTAGACCCCGAACAAAATGTCAGTTTTCATGACAATTATTTGGATTTGGATTACGACTTATCTAAGGTATTGTTCATTACAACTGCCAACAATATTGGCACCATTCATTCCGCCCTCCGCGACCGGATGGAGCTGATTCCTATCAGCGGTTATTTGGCTATTGAAAAACAGCATATTGCGCAAGATTACCTCCTGCCCAAACAAATGGAAGCCCACGGACTCCAACCGGAACAGCTCAAACTTTCTAAACAAAATATCCAACTGATTATTAACGAATATACCCGCGAATCCGGAGTGCGCATGTTAGACAAGCAGTTGGCCAAGATTGCCCGCAATACGGCTAAAAAAATCGCTTTTGGAGAACATTATAACATCACCCCCAACGAACAAGAGCTTAGGAAAATACTCGGATTGCCCCTGCACAAACCCGACAACTTGGAAGGAAACGATGTGCCGGGCGTGGTTACCGGTTTGGCTTGGACAGAAAACGGAGGCGAGGTGCTGTTTGTAGAATCCAGCTTGAGTCAAGGTAAGGGCGTATTGACCTCCACCGGCAACTTGGGAGACGTCATGAAAGAATCGGCCGTAATCGCCCAGCAATACCTTAAAGCCCACGCCAAAATAATCAATCAAGAGCCCGCCGAGATGGCCAAATGGGACGTCCATATCCATGTGCCCGAAGGCGCCATACCCAAAGACGGCCCCTCTGCCGGCATTGCCATTGTCTGCGCCATGGCTTCTTCTTTTATGCAAAAACCGGTGCGCAAAAAAGTGGCGATGACCGGAGAGATGACGCTGAGGGGCAAAATATTGCCTGTGGGCGGAATTAAAGAAAAAATCTTAGCGGCCAAACGCGCCGGCATCAAAAACATTGTCCTCTCTGCCGAAAACCAAAGGGATGTAGAAGAAGTCAAACCGGAATACGTAAAAGGACTCCACTTTACCTACGTGAAGAACATTAAAGAGGTATTGGAATTTGTATTACTCGGAGGGTGAGATGGATGTACGTATAGAAGCAGGATGGAAGGCGGTATTGGCGCCTGAATTTGAAAAAGAGTATTTTAAGCAACTTACCAACACCGTGCGTTTGGAGATAACGTCGGGAAAAACGGTATATCCGCCGGGGAAATTAATCTTTAACGCCTTTGATAAAACGCCTTTTGCTCAAACCAAAGTCGTCATCTTGGGGCAAGACCCCTACCATGGCCCCGGACAGGCCCACGGCCTCTGTTTTTCCGTACCCAAAGGAATCCCGCCACCCCCTTCGGTACAAAACATCTTTAAAGAATTACAGGCCGACTTAGGCGTCCCCATCCCCAATCATGCCTGTTTGGAACCTTGGACCGAACAAGGCGTATTCCTGCTCAACGCCGCACTCACCGTCCGCGCCGGAACGCCCACTTCCCACAGCCAAATCGGCTGGCAAACCTTTACAGACGCCGTCATCCGCATCTTGTCGGAACAACGCTCCGGCTTGGTATTCCTCCTTTGGGGCAATTTTGCTCGGGCAAAAAAGAGCTTGATTGACACCACAAGGCACCATGTGTTAGAGGCCGCCCATCCCTCTCCCCTGTCTCGAGGCGCTTTTTTTGGCTGCCGCCACTTTTCCCAAACCAATGCCCTGCTCCAACAGCAGGGAATGACGCCAATTGATTGGGCAATATAAATTTTTTTGTACTTGGTGACCACGAAGTGGCGATTGAAGTAAAAGCCACCGAACAGGCTTCGGACTGCTTTAAAATTCCATTATCTTTGCGTCTTGATATTGTTTTTATGAAGCGACTCGCCGTTTTTCCCGGGTCTTTTGACCCCTTTACCTTAGGGCATTTGGACGTACTCAAATCTGCCCTTGAACTCTTTGACGGCCTAACCGTTGCGGTAGGCTACAACACCCAAAAATCCGGACTTTTCAGTCCCGAAGACCGGGTAGAGATGATTAAAATCGCCACTGCAGGATACAGCAACATAGAGGTGTGCAGCTATACCGGTCTGACGGTGAATTTTTGTGTGTCCAAAGGCATACACTACATTGTGAGGGGATTGCGCACGACCACAGATTTTGAATTGGAACAGGTTATTGCCCAAGCCAATCAAAAAATGGCGCCGGAAATCAAAACGGTTTTTATTCCGGCCGGTCCGGAATTTTCCTTTATCTCCTCTACGGTGGTGCGCGATGTGCTGTTAAACGGGGGAGACGCCAAACGCTTTATTCCTCCCGGTATTGACCTCAACAAATTTGTGCAGTTTTACAAATGAGACCGCTGAGTTTGCTCATCGCCCTGCTGCTCCTGTCGGGAACCGGAGAGCGCTTGACCGCCTGTAAAAAAGGGGGCTACCAAATCAATCTGCGCATAGACGGGCAAACAACAGGAAGGCCGGTCTTAGCCCTGCAAAAGGGAGAACAAATCAGCATAGTGGATTCATTGCCGACCATCAAGAAAGGCAGCTACCGGTTTAAGGGGCGCGCATCGCTGGAGCCCGGACAATACATGTTTGTGTACAACAACCGAAGGCTGTTTCATTTTCTTGTTTCGTTTGGGGGTTACACCCGATTGGACTTTAGGGCTACCATAGACGGAATCCGGACCACGGAGGTGGCCGTAAAAGGCGACCCCGAAAATCGGGCTTATTTGGACATGCAACGCTTTTTGCAGGATATCAACCAAAAGCCACAACTTAGCGAGCAGGATATAGAACGGGTCGAGCGCTATACCGACAGCGTGGCCGCTCAATATCCCCATACCCTCTTAGCCATTTTAGCCCGCAACATTGCCGCCCCTCCCCTGCCGGAACTTATGGCCCTCCACGACCCCCGCGTCCTGCACACCTCCATACTCCCGCTGCGGTTGAACAGTTTCTTTACCCATATTGTCCCTCCTCAACCCGACAGGATTATTCCCCAAATTGACCATATTCTGGAACTTTGCACCGACCCTTTGGTCAAAGCCTACTGCGGGACTTTCCTGCTCCGGTATTTTTTGTCCTCCGAAATTATGGGCATGGAAAACGTGGCGGTGCATATTGCCCAAAAATATTTGGACGGGGAACTAAATACGGATAACGAAGAACTGCGGATATACCTGCATAATTATGTAACTTTTAACGAATCGTCCTTAATCGGCAAAACGGCGCCGGAACTTAACCTGCCCAACGCCCATGGCCTCCCCGTGTCGCTCAGAGACATGGAAGCCCACTACACCATACTGTTCTTTTACGACGAAGATTGTTTTGCCTGCAAGGAGCAAATACCTTTGATTCAACAGGTCTACGAAAAACACCTGTCCAAGGGTGTGGCCGTCTACACCGTCTATACCCAAGACAGGGAAGAAGCTTGGCTCCGGTATATCAACGACCTTCCTCCCGAATGGATGCACGTGTGGGACCCCGATTTTTCGTCCGGATTCCATAAATTATACAACGTAACCGGCACGCCCCGCATTTTTCTGTTAGACCACAACAAGACGATTATCGGGAGGGAGTTGGACGCCGCGCTTTTAGATTTGATTTTGTCCCATCAGCCATGAAACAGTTTATAGCCAAGTTAGAAGACATGGGCGCCTTAGTGCGCATCAAGGAGTACGTAGACCCTGTGTTGGAAATCGCCGAAATCACCGACAGGATGAGCAAACAATCCGGAGGAGGAAAGGCCCTGCTTTTTGAGAACACCGGCACAGGTTTTCCCGTACTTACCAATATGATGGGTTCCACAGACAGGATGGCTGCCGCCTTGGGCGTTACCCAAGTAGAACACATCTCCCAACGGATGGAACAACTCTTGGCAATGGCGGCACAGCCGCTTCATGGGTGGAAAGACAAACTCAAACTCCTGCCTTCCCTACGCCAAGCCGCTTCGTGGATGCCCAAGAAAATCAAAGGGCCGGGCGCCTGTCAAGAAGTCGTGTACATGGAACCCGACCTAAGCCTCCTGCCCATACTTCAATGCTGGCCCCACGACGGAGGGCGCTTTATTACCCTGCCTTTGGTACACACCCAAGACCCGGAAACCGGAGGGCGGAATGTAGGCATGTACCGGATGCAGGTCTTTGGCAAAGACAGCACGGGCATGCACTGGCACAAACACAAAACCGGAGCCCGTCATTTTGCCGCCGGCAAAAACCCCCGTTTTCCGGTGGCCGTCTGTTTGGGCGGAGACCCCGTCTACACCTTTTGCGCCGCCGCCCCCCTGCCTGACGGCATAGACGAATACATGCTCGCCGGCTTTCTTAGGGACAGGGCGGTGTCTTTGGTTCCCTGTCTTTCCATAGAACTTATGGTGCCGGAAGATTGCGATTTTGTCTTGGAAGGATATATAGAGACCAAGGAAAAACCCCTTATGGAAGGGCCTTTTGGAGACCATACCGGCTTTTATTCCCTTCCCGACCTCTATCCGGTATTCCACCTCAGCTGCATAACCCACAGAAAGGGAGCGATATATCCGGCCACTTTGGTAGGTATTCCCCCTCAAGAAGACGCCTATATAGCAGACGCCATAGAGAAAATCTTTCTGACTCCCTTTAGGTTGTCGGTGGTTCCCGAAGCCTTGGACCTCCACCTGCCGGCGGCGGGTGTCTCCCACAACATAGCCGTAGTTAAAATCCGTAAATCCTACGCCGGTCAAGCCATCAAGACCGCCCACGCCCTTTGGGGAGCCGGACAAATGATGTTCAACAAGATGGCGGTCATTGTAAACGACAACATAGATATTCGCGACCAAACGGCCCTTTGGAACACCATCCTCCGGCATTACCGTCCGGAACGGGATACTTTTTTTAGCCGAGGACCTTTAGACGTCTTGGACCACGCCGCCCCAAAATGCGGCTTTGGGGGAAAAATCTGTATAGACGCCACCAAAAAGTATCCCGAAGAAGAATCCCCTGCCGGTCAAGCCTTGGCGCCCGACCGCGTGTTCTCCTTTGTACACAAGCCGGAAAGCAAATCCAACGCCTTGATTGAAGTGCAGTTAGATTCGGCCGTAGACTTGAGCAATTCTTTCATCTGTCTTTGGTTAATGGGCAACAACGCCGACCCCATCAGAGACATGAACATAGAAGGAGGAGTGCTGCGCATTGACGCACGGACTAAAAAATCCGGAAGTACCGGAGGCAAAGGCGCCTCCCGCCCTTGGCCCAACGTGGTCTGTTCCTCCCCAAAGACCATTAAGGCCGTAGACGACAAATGGGAATCCTTAGGCTTGGGCGACTTTATTCCCTCTCCTTCGCTGACCTACCGTACCCTTGTCCGGCCCGGCGGAGCGTCTATACTTGACTGACACTAAGCTATAAAACAACAACAATACCAAGAGGTATACCGATATCCGGCCAATCATATCTCCATGACGCACATAAAAAGTCAGTTTATGGTTGATATTCAGATTTCCGACTAAATAAGATTCCTCCCACCACCTGCTCTTTTGGATGTAATCGCCCCGTTGGTCAATCAAGGCAGAAATGCCGGTATTGGCGCTGCGGGCAATGCTGCGGCGGGTTTCTATGGCGCGGAGGCGGGAAAAGGCTAAATGCTGGCGGTAGCCCGGAGTATTGCCCCACCATCCGTCATTGGTAATCACAGACATAATCCCCGCTCCTTTCTTCACGTAAGAGGCAAAATATTCGCCGTACACCGATTCGTAGCATATGGCCACCCCTACATAAAGCGGGGCGGGCGTGGTATCGGAGGTATGGCGGTTCCAAGGGGCCGGAAAAACCGAAGCCTCGGATTGGGTGCCAAAACCGCCCATTGCTCCGCCCAAATCAATAATCAGACTGTGGGCAAACTTGAAATACCTTATGTAAGGCAGTTTCTCCGCCCCTATTACCAATTTGGACTTGCGGTAAATCATGGGCGCTTCTCCCGCGCTCAATTGAAAAGCAGTGTTAAAATTGTCGTACCAACTATCTACGCCAAAGCGTCTTGCCGTCTCTGTGGGCTGCTCGGTTCGGGAGTGGTAAAAGAGGGTAGATACGGCCCCTACCACCATCGCCATTTGGGGATAATCCTGCAAAAAACGGTCAAAACGCTGTAAGGAAGGGTTCTTCTGCCATTCGTTTTCTACCACCGAAGGCTCGCTGATAAAGGTTTCCGGAGCAAACACATAGCCCGTAGCAGGGCTTATGGCTTGGGCAATCAATTCCAACAAACGCTCGTCTTGAGCTTCTCGCGTCAAGCTGTAAGCCCCTCCTTCAAATTTTTCGTGATAAGGGTCAATATTAGGCTGTAAAACGACTACCTCAATCGGATTTTCCACTTCGCGGTAGCTGTAATACCTGTACAGCGACAGGCCTATGGGCAGCAGGATAAGGGCGGCCAAAGAGCCGCCAAGGTAGCGTCCGGTTGCGGCATCCTTGGGCTTGTATCGCATCCGCCAAAACAGCAAAATATTAAAAAGCATGACCCACAGCGACCCGCCCAGCACGCCGGTGTATTCGTACCATTGAACCAGCATGGTGGTGTCTCCAAATCCGTTGCCCAATACCAGCCAAGGCCATGAAATCTCGGCGTCAAAGTAAAAGTATTCCCAAGCTATCCAAAGCGCAATCAAAAAGATGTAACCGATTTTAGGCCCGCTCCTTTTCTTGGCCCAACGAAAAAGCGCAAACACACAAAATGTTAAAAAAGCATTGGCCAGCACCGCAAAAACCCCGCCCCAAAGGGTGGCTTTATAAATCCAATAGGTGGTAAAGAGGTTCCATAGCAAAAATGTAAGGGCATAATACTTCCAGCAGCCTTTTGCCCGATTCTCGGCAAAATCGGCCTCTATCCAAAACAAAGGGACAAAAGCAAATAAGAGCAACCAGCCGGCAGCCGGCAGCCTCCAAGGCAGGATAAGCAAGACCGCGCTAAGCACTGATAATCCGATGTATTTCCAAATAATTCGTTTCATTGAATCCATTTTAACGACCAAAGGTAAGCATTTGATTTTGGGAAACGACATTTTTTTTGTAACATTGTGGGTTTTTTGAAGTCAATTCGCGCATGAACGAAATGGTAATAAACTTCTTTCAAGGAGTCTTGGTGGGCTTGGGGGCATCCATCCCCTTGGGGCCGATAGGCGTGCTTTGCGTACAGCGAACCCTAAGCAAGGGACGAAATTCGGGCTTTATATCGGGCATGGGGGCGGCTTTTGTCGACACGTTCTTCGCCGCGCTTGCCATCATGGGACTTGCTTACATCCAAGCGCTTATAAAATCACATGAATCTTATTTTCTGTGCGTTGGCGGCTTGTTGGTGGTCTTTTTCGGTTTAAAAATCTACCTCAGCAATCCGGTCAAACAAATTCGTCAAGCCAACTTCAAAAAACGCCGGGTAGAAGATTTTCTGTCGGTAGTTTTGTTGACCATTTCCAACCCCGGCGCCCTGTTTCTGATTTTGGGGCTTTTTGCCTTGGTAAACCCGAATATCAACACTATAGCCGGCTCTTTCGCCATCTCAACCGTATTGTGGGGCGTTTTTGCAGGTTCGGGATTGTGGTGGTACAGCCTAAGCACCGGCATCAGTGTTTTTCGCAATAAGTTTAGACTAAAACAATTGTGGATGATTAACCGGGTGTCGGGCATCATCATTATGGCCTTGGGCTTGATTTCCACCCTTAAGGGAATTTGGATATTTATTGCCCCTTATCTGCATTATTTCTAAAAAAATGTATTATCTTTGCCCCCAATTTCCGGGGATGTTTTGGTTTTGACAGCAGATCGTATTGGAAAGTAAGCATGTCGAGCGTGGTGTTTTTGCTCGTAAATATCAGGACACAAGCCATAACTGGCAACAACAACTATGCACTCGCAGCCTAGAATTAACCCAAGGTTAATGGCTTAATCCTCCTCGACAAGGTTGGGGACGACGAGTATCCCGCCCCGCTTTTGCCTATTGGGCGGCGGCATTATGGGGTATCGCAACAACGGGCTGGTTGCGTGGATTTCGCTAAAGCGCAACAAGAAAACAGCGGATACGGATTAAATGGCCTGCTTGTGGGCAGTTTGCTCCCGACAACCAAACACAGGATAAGCATGTAGAAAGTTTTTGGATAGTCTGTTTGGACGGCGGTTCGAGTCCGCCCATCTCCACGCGAGAGGGATTCGTTATACCTAACACCTAAAACATTATGAAAAAAATACTACTTTCAGCGTTATCCATATGCTGTTTTTTTAGTGCATATGCCCAAGATTTATCGTACTTCCTGCCCAAAGGCGACTTTAGCTACAATCCAAACATTCCTACCCCCAAACAATTCTTTGGCCATGAAATCGGAGCGCAGCACGTTACCTACGACATGGCTGCCGCCTATTTGAAACTGCTTGCCGATAAATCGGACAGAATCATCGCGGAAGAGCGGGGCCGCACCTACCAGTACCGCCCTCTTTTATTTCTGTATATCAGTTCGCCAGACAATCTGAGCAACTTAGAGAACATACGGCAGAATCACCTGAAGCTATGCGATCATAACGAATCGGATAAACTGAATGTGCAGGACATGCCTGTGGTTACTTGGTTGGGCTACAGCATTCACGGGAACGAACCGAGCGGGATGAACGCTTCGTTGGTCGTTGCCTACTTTTTGGCCGCGGCTCAGGGGCCCCAAGTGGAGCGCATACTCCATAATTCGGTAATCATCATGCAGCCCGGGGCAAATCCGGACGGAATCCAGCGTTTTGCCACTTGGGTGAACAACGCCC
>Ga0131853_10005053_pt1 | contig 23763 bp, 30 predicted proteins | sample TergutLab28metaG_FD_92764 | JGI IMG/M metagenome (GOLD analysis project Ga0131853, IMG submission 92764) | Labiotermes labralis P1 segment gut microbial communities from Petit-Saut dam, French Guiana - Lab288 P1 (version 2) (version 2) | ecosystem: Host-associated > Arthropoda: Insects >...
TAAATCTCAAACTGTCAAATGTTTATCTCGCCGAAGGTTATATGCTTGTGGAGGGAAAAGGAAATAAACAACGGCTTGTTCCGCTTTCACCGCAATCGATAAAGCAAATCGAATTTTGGAAAATTGACCGCAATCTGCTTCAAATTCAGAAAGATAACGAGGATTTTTTGTTTCTCAACAGGCGAGGGAAAAAATTGACGCGCGCTATGATTTTCGAGATTGTGAAAAATCTTGCCGAGCGCGCCGGATTGCAAAAAAATGTCAGTCCGCACACGTTTCGGCATTCGTTTGCCACGCATTTGCTCGAAAACGGCGCAAACCTTCGTGCCATTCAGCAACTGCTCGGACACGAATCAATCACCACAACCGAACTTTATACGCATATTGATATTAATTATTTACGGCAAACTATTTTGGAGTTTCATCCGTTGAATGCGAAAAAGCACGAAGGTACGAAAGCACGAATGCACGAAAGGGAAAAAATGGGCGAAAGCACGAATGCACGAAAGCACGAAAGGAAAAGAGGAGAATGAAAATAATTATATCCAAAAATTCACCCATTCGCCCATTCGCCCATTCGTGCCTTCGTGCCTTCGTGCCTTCGTGCTTTCGCCCATTCGTGCTTTCGCGCCTTCGTGCTTTCGCGCTTTCGTGCTTTTTCGTGCTTTCGTGCTTTTTCGCGCTTTCTGCCGAAACCCTCGTCGTTGGTCAAGTGGTTGATAAACACGATAGAAAACCGCTTTCATCTGTCCATATTTATTTCAAAAACACGGAAATCGGTACAACCACCAACAGCGAAGGTTATTTTCTTTTACGTTCGCGAGGGCAGGAGAGAACGCTTGTTTTTTCGTCGGTTGGTTACAGAACGCAAGAAGTAATGGTGAATGTGGGCGAGCCGACATTTCTCAACATTGAATTGGAGGAGCGAAACATTTGGTTGGAGGATGTTTTTGTTGTTCCGGGCGTAAATCCTGCGTTGGAATGGATGCGAAAAATCCGTTTACAACGGCGAGAAAATGATATTACACGTTCGCCCGACTTTCGCGCCGAAGTTACAAGACAAGATTTGGTTTTGCTGAGCCGTGTAGAACAGCGTTCGATGAGCCGGCGACTTTTTGAACAACTGCAAAAAGGAACTTTGACGGAAAATGATACTTCGCTTCTTGTGCCGTTGTATATGGCTGAAAGCGTTCTTTTACAAACAAATAGAGGAAAAACTGAGCTGTCGAGAAATCTTTTTTCAACTTCCGATGTCGCCAATCAGTTTGTTGCGCAAATGTTGAACGGAATTAATCCCGAATTGAATTTTTACAATAATTCGGTTTCTGTTTTTGGGCGAAGCATTATCAGTCCGCTGGCAAATATCGGCAATTCTTTTTACGAATACTTCCTGAAAGACAGCATTATAACCGAACACGGCAAGCAATACGAAATTCTTTTCCGAAGCAAAAATCAAAATAATCTTGCCTTCAACGGCACATTTCGATTCGATTCTGCTTCGTTGGCTCTAACTTTTATCGAAGCCCGACTTCCGCGCAGAGCCAATATAAATTTTGTGCAACATTTGGTTATTCGACAAGAATTCGAACCGTTTTCGCACAATCGTTGGCAACTGAAAACGAGCGAATTATCAATGATTTTGTCGCACGATATAATTTCCTTCGACAACGCAAACCGCAATACCGAATTTTGGATAAAACAAAGCAGTGTAACAAATATTTCCGACTCAATCGGTAAAATACTTCATGATAATTTTGCACAAAGCGAACACAGCATTGAAACGCTCCAAAGCAGTATGCAAGCACTTGACGACACGCCGATTATGCGAACGGCGAAGTGGATTGCCGATGCTGCGCTTACCGGTTATGCGCAATTTGGATACATTGATGTCGGGCGTTTGGAGAAAATTGCGCGCCTAACCGATGTAGAAGGTTTGCGCCTCACTGTTCCGTTGCAAACAAACGAGCGTTTGTGGGAAAATGTTTCGATTGGCGGATACATTGGTTATGGATTTCGAAATCAACGATTTAGTTATTCGGCTTTCGGGCAATTTCGTCTGCCGACACAAAAACGCCGAATTTTTGAAGTCAGATACACAGACGATTACCGCCGAATTGATTATAGTTACAACAACTTTATCATGCGCGAAAATATTTGGCTTTCAATCGACGAGGATATTACAAACACGCTTTTTTCGCTTCGTTCACGAGCAAAAGTCAGTCCGCGCCGAGAATGGTCGTTTTCTTACTCGAACGATTGGAACAGAAACATCGAATCAACCACTTTTTTTCGTTTGCACGAACTGTTTTCTGCCGATTTTATGCCTTTGAGCTTGAACGGAACAGATTTTTCGTCTATTCGCCGACAGTCGCTCACGTTTGTTACACGTTTTTCGTTCGACGACCGCAAGCTCGATGACCATTTACGGCGAATTTATATCCGCAACCAAAAACCAATCATTCACAGTATCTTAGAAGTCGGAAGAAGTGAAGTTGGCGGAAATTTTGAGCCTTATGGAAAAATAATCGGCTCGATGCGACAAACCGTACGTTTCAATCTCGGTACTTGGAACTACCTTGCAGAAGTCGGTTGGATTTTCGGGCGCGTGCCGTTTCCGTTTCTCGAAACTCCGCCGGGAAATGAGCCGGGAGGAATTAATTTTTATCAATTCAATCGCATGCAATTTTTTGAATTTGGATTTGACAGGTATATCCGTATGAACAATGAACTGATTTTCAACGGCATACTTTTTAATCACATTCCGCTGATACAGCGTTTGAATTTTCGAGAAATTCTTGCGCTCAAAGTCGTTGTCGGCGACTTATCTGACCGTCATCGCGAAGTACTCGATTTTCCCAATCCGGCGATATATCCGCATTATCTCCGTCAGCTTCGCGGTCCTTATATCGAAGGAGCAATCGGCATTGCCAATATTTTGCGGATTTTCACCGTTCAGCTCAATTGGCGTTTTACCAACAATTACGAAGGAATAATTCCCCAACGTTTGGGTTTCGGTGTGAGGATTGATTTTTAGTTTATAAATTTATGGGTTGATGTTCCAGAACATCAACCCATGAATTTATAAACCTGTGAACACATGAGCTTTATATATCTACTCAACCAAAATAAGCGACTGTGTAAAATTGAAAGTTGCTCCGGCATTAAAGTTCATATTCGAAGTCGGTATAATATAAATACCGCTACCGTCAAAATAAATGGGCATAGAAAACACTCTATTACCACCGCTAACATTATCAACCCAAAGAGTACCAACTGTCGGTGCGCCTTTATAATAAGTCAATGCTTCGCTGATACCGAGTGCCGGGTTGTTCGGAACTCCACCTGTTATTAGGCGGTAAGTAATACCGTTGGTCAAACTCATCCCAGTGCTTAATGAGCCTGTTCCCCAAAAATTGTAAGTATGTCCGGTACGAATAGACGAAATTCCAAGTCCGGGGAAAACGGATTGATTAACAACGTAGTCTGTTATGTCAGACAGTTGTGTAAAATCTTCTATATATGTAATACGAGTTTCGAGCTCATTAATCTGCTGTTGTAAAGTGTGTACAGAGTCGCGCAACATTCTAATTTTAATCGAGTCGCCGCAAATATACTGCCACACCGTACCGCTCCAAAATTCAATACAATGCGTGTCCATGTTGTAAAACAACAAACCTTCGACATAATCTTTTTTTCCTGCAACAGTAGCATCGGCTTCTACCAAAGCCTTAAAATTGCTGATAGCCGCACCTTGCAGTTGCGGTAAACGCAGTCCGCCGCTTACATTTTGGGTGTCTAATTTAAGTAAGCAATAACTTGCGGGAACAATTCCGCTTCCAATTGTAACTTGTGCCGTAACCATGAACGAACACATACACATTGTTGTAACTAACAGAGATTTAAAAGTTGTTTTCATAAATGTAGGAATTAATTTTTGAATTTGTATTATTTTTTATTAAAACATCACTTGTTGAATATAATAACACAGGGTGAAAAAAAAAGTTCAACACTTTTTGCTAAAATAGTTATTTTTTTTATCAAATTAGTTGTTTTCAGTCTTAACCGTGCCGTAGATACGCAATAAGGCATTGTTAATTTTGTATAGGTTTTGTCGGAAAAACCTTATTTTTGAAAGTTCCCTTAGTGCCAAACGAAAAAAATAACCCTTATTCTCTTATTGTCAGCGATAAATAAGGGAATAAGGGTGAAAGCAGAAACAATCTGTACTCTAAACTACGGTTTTATTACTTCCTCCGCTATACAGCGAACACTAAATCCGCGCCCATTTTCTTGATTGTGAAAAAACACATTGCGACCGCCATTGCCGAATTGCATACGGTATGTCGTATAGCCAGCCCATTTTACGCTTGTGGCATAAAGACCAACCATGCCGGATTCTAAAAAAGTTCCGGAAGACGGGTCGCGGTATCCGCCGGCAGGCAAAAACATCAACGGCTCGGGTGCCTCCTCTGTTGTGAGAAGCAAGGTTCCATCTTTGAAGCCGGCATCAGCATTGTTCCATTCGGTTGTGTAATAAAGTGCAAAGCCGGCAATTCCTTCTTTATTTCCCCAGAAATCCCAACCGACACCGCCACCTGCCGAATAGTTGTTGTAATCCCAATAATTTGCTTTGCCTCTCAATACAGGCACCCAAGTAATACCGCTTGCGGTAGCTGTACCGGAAGCCGAAATAGAAAAGTCATCTGCCTGAACTTCGTTGCTGTTGCCGTTTTCGTTACCAAGCAGTGCCCATTCGTGCTGAGTTGGGATGCGCCAGCCTGCCGGACACGGGTCATTTTTACCTTTTATCGGAGTTTGGTCGTTGGAGCCGTGTATAGTTATACCATTTCCCCAAGTATGTGTAAGTGAGTAAGTTTCCCAATCACTCGCCCAAGAGGCTTGACGAACAAATTGTGTGTCTGTTTTCGGGTCGTAGTTTTGCAATGAATATTGCACAGAGGTAAATAATTCGGGATTTTGCATCGGGTGACAACGGTGAGCGTGCAAAATATCTTTTCGTCCCCACTGATGCAAACCGCCCAACACAGTAATATCTGCACATGCCATATTTTCAGCCTCCAATTCGCTCACAAAAGCCATTTGTTCCTTAGGTGTGAGAAAAGGATTTGCGCCAAGATTGAAAGTCATAAAACGCATTGTTAGTTGTCCCGCAACATTCATAGGTGGATTTCCTGTTCTAAGAAGGTCATGTGTTTCTTCGGGGTCAAATCCTTTTGTTCCACACAAAAATCGGGGAACAAACACATCTGCCGGAGCAGTTACCGTAATATCTACAAATCCGACACCGCGACCATCACCGGTGCCAACACCTGTAGCAGGAAGTGCAGGAATATTGTAATAACCCGATTGACAGGTAGGAACAATCGGAAGTTCCGGTTGAATCACATTTACCGTGAAAATTTCCGAAAACAGCACAATGTCATCGTCGCACGTTTCATAAATTTCAACCCAAAAGTAATAAGTTTCTCCGGCTTCCATATCGGTTACTCCTTCCAGTTCGGGCGAAATGCCGGTGCCGGTGCCAATTTCCACCGCGTTAGACATATCGGCACTTGTACTCCGCCACCACCAGTAGCTGAGCATATTCGATGAAGCTACTTCAACACTTAGATTTGGATTAACCTCCGACAATATATTCACGACCATTCCCGGCGGATAATGCGCCGTAATAATCGCATCGCAAGGATTTTCATGTCCGTCAAAAGTACCATCCGAGTCATCGCATTTGCAGAGAGAAACCCATTTTGTGGTGTTCCAAAACTCAAGACATTGAGTAGTAATATTGTAAATAAACAAACCCTGCGCCAAGTTTTTATCTGCATCATCAGATGTGTTATTTACCAGCAAATCGCGTTGCTCCGAAGTCAAACGAGGCAAGTGAAGTCCGCGCTTTACGCCCGAATCCTCACCGGGGTTAGTGTCTAAATCAAGCAACGCCCATATATTGGGTGGTTTTCCGCTTCCAATTGTAACTTGTGCCGAAATCATTAATGGAAATGCACAGATTGCAGTAACTAACAGAGGTTTCAAAATTGTTTTCATAAATGTAGGAATTAGTTTTTGAATTTGTATTATTTTTGATTAAAACATCACTTGTTGAATAAAATAACAAAGGGTGAAAAAAAAAGTTCAACGTTTTTGTTAAAATGGTTATTTTTTTTATCAAATCAGGTATTTTCACTCTCGACAAATAGGCGTTTTCCAAAAAACACACTAACTTTGCGTTTTGTTCAAAATATTTTCAAAAAAGCAACAAATGACCAATTTACAAATCCGTGAAATTCAACCGGCTGAATATTTTGCGTTAGAGGATTTCCTCTACAATGCGCTTTATATTCCGTTTGGCGAGGAATTTCCTGCACGCGAAGTGATTTTTAAGCCCGAAATTTATATTTATGTTAAAGATTTTGGCGGAAAAGACGATTGCGGTGTTGTGGCAGAGCAGAATGGGCAATTAATCGGCGCGGCGTGGACACGCATCATTCCGGCTTATGGACATATTGATGAGCAAACGCCCGAACTTGCTATTTCCGTTTTGCCCGAATGGCACGGAAAAGCAATTGGAAGCAAGCTGATGAAGCATCTTTTCGAACTGCTTCGCACGCGCGGATACCGACAAACTTCGCTTTCGGTGCAAAAAGAAAATCCGGCAGTGCGATTTTACGAGCGATTGGGATATGAGATAGTTGATAGAAGTTTAATAGTTGATAGGTTGGTGGTTGATAGCGATAAACCTGTCAACCAATCAACACATCAACCAACAGATTATTTGATGATAAAAATTTTGTAACAATGAAAATACGTCAAGAAACGCCTGCGGATTACAACGAAGTGTCTGAACTCATAAAAGTTTCATTTGCAACAAATGCAGACGATGACGGAACAACATCCGATTATCTGAACGAAATCAGAAAAACGGATGCATTCATTCCCGAACTTTCGTTGGTTGCCGAAGCAGAAAGCGGAAAAATAATCGGACAAATTGTTTTGTACGAAACGACCATTGACACAAAAAATGAAAATATTACGGCATTATTGCTTTCGCCGATTTGTGTGCATCCCGATTATTTTCACAAAGGAATTGCGCGTTCGATGGTGGAGAAGGCATTTTGTACGGCAAAAGAAATGGATTACAAAGCCGTTTTTCTTTGCGGAGAGCCTAAAATTTATAGAAAACTCGGATTTAAACCATCGTTTGAATACAGTATTTTTCATATCAGTGACGAAACCAAAAACGCCGAATGGTGCATGGTTTACGAGTTTGTTGATGGTGCGCTGAATGGTGTTTCGGGAATGGTGGATATTGTTTAATATTCAGATTTTTAAAATTATGAAAATAGCAAGCAAACTTACAGATTTAATAGGCAATACGCCTTTGTTGGAATTGGGAAATTACGCGAAATCCAACCATGCCGAAGCGCGAATTATCGGCAAGCTCGAATATTTTAATCCGCTCGGAAGCGTGAAAGACCGCATCGCACTTGCCATGATTGAGGATGCCGAGAAAGCGGGCAAGTTGAAATCCGGTTCGGTTATTATTGAGCCGACAAGCGGAAACACAGGCATTGGATTAGCATATGTTTCGGCAATAAAAGGCTACCGTTTAATATTAACAATGCCCGAAACAATGAGCCTCGAACGCCGAAATCTGCTCAAAGCACTCGGTGCGGAACTCGTACTTACGTCGGGCGCAGACGGAATGAATGGCGCAATTGCGAAGGCGATTAAACTGCAGTCCGAAACACTCAATTCGCATATATTGCAACAATTTGAAAATCAGTCAAATCCTGCCGTTCATTACCTCACAACAGCCAACGAAATTTGGCATGATACCGATGGAGATATCAACATCTTTGTAGCGGGTGTCGGCACAGGCGGAACAGTGAGCGGAGTAGGGAAGCGACTGAAAGAACTCAAACCCGATGTGCAAATCATCGCCGTTGAGCCGGCGGATTCGCCTGTGCTTTCGGGCGGAAAAGCAGGCACGCACAAAATACAAGGAATCGGCGCAGGATTCATTCCAAAAATCTACGATGCTTCGGTTGTTGACAAAATTATTCAAGTAAGCAACGACGATGCTATCCGCACAAGTCGCGAGCTTGCAAAAACCGAAGGATTGTTGGTTGGAGTTTCATCGGGTGCGGCTGTTTTCGTTGCTTTGCAGTTAGCAAAATTGCCCGAAAATAAAGGAAAAAATATCGTAACGATATTGCCCGATACAGGCGAGCGGTATCTTTCTACTGTACTTTATGATTTTGAGGGATATCCGTTATAACAATATAGACACGGCATGCCGTGTCTATACAAAAAAAAATCAGAATCAGGATTTACAGGATTATTCGATTTTCAAGATTTTTTAATCCTGTCAATCTTAAAATCCTATAAATCTCGATTCAGACAGGAATTTTACTCCGCCACACAGCGCACGCTAAAGCCGAACGCCCTATTGTCTCTGTTCCAAAAGCCCATCTGACCTTGGCCGAAGCCCAATTTGCCAGCATCCACACCATTCGCAGTACTACTCCAGTAGTACCCAAATGCATTCACGGTCAAATAGGAGAGTTCACCATGAACTAAATGACGCCAACCGGCGGCAGGCAAGAAAAGAGTAGCCTCAGGACTTTCGATAGGACGAATCAGAATACCGGCAGTACCAACTACAGCTGGAACCCAACGAACATAATTCTCACCACGTACTTGCCAATTAGTATTAATATCAACCGAAGTACTACCGCTGACACCAACAATACTCTCAAGTTCAACAATGGTAGGAACACGCCAACCGGGAGGACAAGGGTCGTTAGCTCGATAGTTACGAGTCCAAAGGTCATCTACTTGAGGAATACGCCAATCCCAACAACACTCATCAAGTTCTGGGTTCGTTATAAACCTGTTTTCAACAGGAGTAGGCTGACCAGTAACACCATCCAAGCCGGTCGTAAGAGGACCGACAACAGTACTTGAAGTACGAGATTGATGACCATCAACCGCACGACCCCACTGGAATAAATAACCGTAAACCGTATGGTCGTAAATGTCTGTATGAACGTAAGCCATTTGTTCAGCTATAGTCATGTTCGGGTCAGCACCTAAATTGTGACACATAAAAGTAAGCCAACCCGAAGGGTTAACGCTATAGGGAACACGCACAGGACAACCACGAATAGGTGTGTCGCCAACGCAACGAGAAATCCATTCTGTGCCATTCCAAAACTCCAAACAGCGCGTTTCGGTGTTGAAAATCATCAAACCAACTGCCAAATCTTGGTCACTCTGCAAAGAAGCAGGAGATACCAAATAGTCACGCGCGGTATTGTCCAAACGCGGTAAATGAAGCGCGCGCGGAATATCCGACGCATCAAGGTCAAGCAAAGACCACTCACTCGGAGGACTTCCACTACCAATAGTTACCTGTGCATTCATTCCTATCAGAACAAACGACACCAACATGGCTGATAAACACAGCCTCATTAAAAACGAATTATTTTTCATAATTTTTTTAGCTGCTTCAAGTCCCCAAAAGCAAAGTTTGTAGTTGTATTATTAAATGAAGAAAGCGTGGGAACTTTAACTTTATTTGCCTTTGAGGTCTTCGCTACCTTTGCACTACAAATAAGTAAGCCCACGCCGGGAGGCGTGAGCGTCGACAACTTACTCTTGCAGTGCTTGAAATTGCGAAGTTTCAAAGACAAGAATAAAAGCTAACGCTTTTTTCTAGAATGTAATTTGATTTTTCATTAAAAAAAATCGTGGCAAAGATATGAATTTTTTTTGGTAATTTTAAAATCGCGCAGATTTTTTTAGTTTTGGGCAGACACGCAGGCATTCCTCATACGCGAAAAATTTATTAAAAAACTATTGCTTTCATATTATTTTATTGTATTTTTGCGTCAAAATTTTTGTCGGACATTATGTTCAATAAATTATTTAAGCCGATAGAGATATTTCGCTATAAATCAATTTAAAAACTAAATATGAAAACTAAAATTGCTTTTTTCGACACAAAGCCTTACGATTCGGCTTCGTTCGACAACCACAACAAAGATTACGGTTTTGAATTTCACTATTTCGAGGCGCAACTCAACCGCGATAATGCCGCATTGGCAAAAGGCTGCGAAGTTGCTTGCGCGTTTGTAAACGCAACCATTGACGCGGAAACGATTGCTATTTTGGCAGAAAACGGCGTGAAATTAATCGCTTTGCGATGCGCAGGATTTAATCAGGTAGATTTGGAAGCGGCAGCCAAAGCAGGTATCAAAGTGGCGCGCGTGCCGGCTTATTCGCCTTACGCAGTTGCCGAACACGCGCTTGCGTTGATGCTCACGCTGAACAGAAACACGCACCGAGCGTACGAACGCACGCGGGACAACAATTTTGCCTTGCACGGATTAATGGGTTTCGATATGAACGGAAAAACGGCAGGAATTATCGGCACAGGAAAAATTGCCAAGATTTTGGTAAAATCCCTTTGCGCAATGGGAATGCGCGTGTTGGCTTACGACATTTATCCCGACCACGATTTCGCCAAAGAAACAGGAATGGAATACACAACGCTTGACGAAATTTACGCAAAATCGGACGTTATATCGTTGCACTGTCCGCTCACTGTTGGAACGGAACATATGATTAACAGCCATTCCATTGCTAAAATGAAAACCGGCGTGATGATTATCAATACAGGTCGCGGAAAATTGGTTGATACCAACGCGCTGATTGATGGACTGAAAAGCGGAAAAATCGGTTACGCAGGTTTGGATGTTTACGAAAATGAAAGCGAATACTTCTACGAGGACAAATCAAATTTCGTTATGGACGACGACACGTTGGCGCGTTTGCTTTCGTTTAATAACGTGGTTGTAACCGCTCATCAGGCATTTTTCACAGAAGAAGCCTTGACAAACATCGCTCAAATTACTTTGGGAAATATCCAAGAATTTGCCGAAGGGAAAGAACTTACGAATGAAGTAAAAGGGTAGGGGAAAAAGCAAATTTTTTTTGTAAGGCTTTTGATAATCAATTATTTGCAGATTATTTCAAAAAATATTTTCAAAAACACTTGCAGAAATGAAAATTTGCAATTATCTTTGCACCGCAATTGAGAGAAATTGTCAGTGACAAAGAAATGGAGTGGTAGTTCAGCTGGTTAGAATACCTGCCTGTCACGCAGGGGGTCGCGGGTTCGAGTCCCGTCCATTCCGCAAAACAAAACGCTAATAATCTAAAAGTAAGATTGTTAGCGTTTTTTCTTTTCTGATTTGCACCACATTTGCACCACATAAAACAAAAATACCCCAAATTTCGCTAAATTCAGAGTGTTTTTACCATTTTAAAACAATACCTGTCGGCATTATCTCGGCGCAGAGATACAGTAATTATTTTCATTCTCACTTTTTTGCCTTTCATCCTGTATAGCTTGAAAACCTATCGGTTTACGAGGTTTTTCTAATTCCCTTTTTTTACTTGCAATCCGGCTAATGTTTCATTGATAAGTTCGAGTTGCATCCTTGTGTCCTCGTTGATGTCGTTGTAGTCGGTAAAAACTTCCTCAATATATTGTTTCAATTCCCTAACTTCATTTTGTATCTCTTTGACTTCGTTTGCAGGCGGATTTAATACTAATTGACGAACGGCGACAAAGGCGCGCATGATACCCATGTTTATTTGAATTGCAGTTTTTGAATTAAGTACACTGCTCAGCATTGCTACACCTAATTCTGTAAAAACGTATGGTTTATGCCTTAACCCCATGTTTATAGAGTTGGTTATCACAATTTGTGATTTCCAATCTTGAAATTCATTTTCTGTTAGCTGAAACATAAAATCGGCAGGAAATCGCTCTATGTTACGCTTGACAGCTTGGTTTAATGCTCGCGTTTCCACTCCGTATACTTCTGCTAAATCACGGTCAAGCATTACCTTGCAACCTCTGATTTCGTATATTTTGTTTTGGATAATTTGTAGTTCCATACACTTGTTATTTTACAGACTGCAAAAGTAGTAAAAATATTCATTTTTGGATTTTAATTTTCACTTTTTCCCTCAAACTCCAAAATAAGCCGTTTAAGCGCATCCATGCTATTTATCCGATACTTTTTTCGGTATAGTTGCTTGAAATTCTTTCAAGTAAAACGGCTCAAAATAGGCAACATTTTCAAAGCGATTTTCAGAAAAATTTCTCACTGCCAATTCAATTATATTTTCGGCTAACGGCACAATTTCACCGATGAAAAGGGCGTTTTTGTGTGTTAAAACAGGCTTGCACTTGTCCGAGCCGTTTCCGAAAAAATAAACTGTATTGTTTTCCAAAATTTCGCTGTACGATGTTTCCGAAATTATATCTGCCGAAACCTCGCGATAGAGTGTTCCGTCTGCACGAAAAAATGTCGTGTAAACTTCCATTCGTCGTGCATCAATCATCGGACAAAATAGTGTATTTTCCTTATTTTCAATAAGTTTTGAAGCTGTATAAAACATTACTTCCAACGTATTCACAGCCAAAAGCGGAATATTGTAACCGTAACAAAGTCCTTTGGCGGTAGAAACTCCGATGCGCAATCCGGTGTACGAGCCGGGACCGGAACTCACAGCAACAGCATCCAATTTTTTTGACTGCGATTTCAAAATCTGCAAAGCTTCATCGATGTAAACGCTCAGCAAAGCAGCGTGATTCATCTTATCAGCGTTCGATTTTTTGAATAGACAATTTGTGCCTTCGCTCAACGCAACGGAACATACATTGGTCGAGGTTTCGATATTTAGAATAATAGGGGAAAATTGTTCTTGATTTTGCATAGAAATTAATGTAAAGCTATGTTCCGAAAGATTTTATTTGACATAATATGAATTATAGGAAAAAACTATCTTTGTCGTTCAATTTAAATATAAATTTTATGAAACGCAAAGGTACAAAAATTTTTGAGGAGTTTAGAAAATTCCTGCGGAAACACGACATTGACGGTCGAGATAGTCATAAAGGTAATTCATTTTGGCGGTTGAAATCGGGTTTTGTTATTTTTTTTGAATCGGAACATGTTATGAGAATTTATGATTCTCGTGTAAGGGATTACCGTTATTTTCGTGTAAAGCATTTAAGTTGTGTATTGGCTGTGTTGTGCAATCCGCATTTTGGCATATTACGTAGAAGTTGTTTACAAGGTTCAATCATGCCAAATTATGATTACTACGAGATTCAAAAACCTACTGAAAGAGAATATTTTTGTTATCAGTGTTCGGGCGGTATGTCTTTGGGACAATTACATTCAAGTTTTACTCTTATGAACTTGGGCTTCGGTTATTCTTATTCTAATCAATGAAAAACACACCTTAAGCATAAAAAGTTATGACGATTGATAGAATGATAAAATTTCAAGAGCTGATTAATAGTCTCGTGTATTATATTAGAGAATATAAAGTTAGTCCGAATGGTTTGAAATTGAAAATAATTTCAGATTTATGTTTGGAGTTGTATGCTTTTGTAGATACGGCGACTGAACAAGACATTTTGGTTTATTCTCGTAGAGTAATTGATTCGCTTACAGACGAGTATTTTCAAGTTCGTGGTGAAGAATATGATTGTTTGGACAGTCATTGAAATGGAAGTTTATTGTTTGGATTGTGGTGTTGAAATTGAAAAAGAATTTTTATTGTGCAGTTTTTGTTCAGAAAAAAGAATTTAAATATTTTAAAATTAGTTAGTTATGAAACAAGGTATAAAATCTGTATGGTGTTATATGCGTTCTTGTGGTCGTTTTCAATTGCATGTAAATTTTGTTTTTCCTTTGTCAAATGGTGAGTTGAATAGGCATTATCTTTTACCGGCTTGTGATTTATTTTTTAGAATTTTATCTAAAAATAAACTTGATTTTGGTAGTCATTTCTATGTAAATGATTTGTTTGGAATTACTGATTTAGGTGTAAAAGGAGTTGATTTTTAGGTGGTATTATGTGGAATTGGTTGGCTTGTCTTATCTCTCACAATTCAAAGTAGAAGTATGGAGCGAAAAAACAGAAATAAAAGCGAAAGGTTTGAACGGATACCGTTTTTGTCCCTCTCTCCTACTTCTACGACACAATATTATCGAATTTTTGATAAACAGGTGGGCGATTTTTTGAAGCCAAAATTTAAGCTGAAATGTGGTACAGAGGTTGCTCAAAAACCGCCGACCTTTCGGGAGCATTCGGGGGACTTATCCCCCAACGCTGTACGAAATTTAAAACGTTCGGTAAATACGTTGCTTTGTGGTGTTGACGAAAACATAATGATTGACGGTTCGGGTAAAGATAAGATAACATTTGTTACACTGACACTTTCAAGCGAGCAAATCAAGTCTATTTCCTCCGATAAAATCGAGTATTTCGCGGACGATAAGGAAATAAAGTCGGATTGTTTCAATCAATTAATGACTGAACTCCGACAAACAAAAGGTGTTGAGAATTACGTTTGGAAAGCCGAAAAACAATTGAATGGTAATTTGCATTTTCATATTTTGTTAGACCGTAAAATAGAATGGTATTGGCTTCGTGAGCGTTGGAATTCACTCCAAAATAAGTTTGGTTTTGTAGATAGATACGCCGAAAAAATGCGTAAAATGACTTATCAAGAATATGAGGCATTGCGTTTGACTGAAATGAAAGTTTTTACAGATAAACATAAGCGGAGTAAAGTTGAAGCTATTAAAAAGGCTTGGGATTACGGTGTAAAAACTAATTGGACAGACCCAAATAGCACTGATATTCAGACACTTAAAAAGGTTCAAAATGTTGCAAGTTACATTTGTAAATATATGTCGAAAACGTCTGAAAATAGCAAAATTAATAGTGAAAAAGCGCGTTTGTCGGCATTGTATGATTTACCGCCTCAAAAGGTAAATGTTATATTTCAGATACTCGGTCGAATTTGGCAGTGTTCTCAAAAAATATCAAAAGCGCGTAAATGCGTTGTTTATGAGGAGAAAGAATATAATGTTGAACTTGGTAATTTGATTGAGAGTGAAAAAAGTGTAAAGGTTATCATTGACGAAAATGCTACTGACGAAAAAGAAAGTTATTTTACTGCTATATTGCACACATTCAAACAATTAAAAACACATTGTAAAACAATTTATGAAACGTTTATTTCGCACATTAAAGCACATTTTGATAACGCTGTTAATAGCGTTGTTTCTACTGTCGGGGCTGTTAGTTCTGTTCCCGTTTTATCTACTGTACAAAGTTCTAAATTTTATCAGACTCGGTTACAGTTTAGTTATGGCTAATATTAAATTTCGGCTTTTTGAAATTAAATGTAAACACGATAAATATGGCGGGCTTTATTAAAAAAAAGAAATACGGTTTTAATTGCATATTCTTTGTTGAGAATAATTTTGGTCAGCAAATTCCTTTGAAGTATAGGAATGTAACAAAGCCTTATAGTTTAACAAATTATGTTATAAATGCAGGTTACCGAGTTACGGCGTTGAATGTTTATAATGCTGTTACAAAGGATTTTATTAAGCAGTTTCGCAATTCTCGCGCTGTTTATGAGTATTTCGGCAAATAATATTAAAATGTAAATATATGAAAACACAGAAAAAAAACAGAGATTTGGTCTTGCAAGATTTGCAGAATTTTTATGATTGCAGTAAAAACACTGCACAAGCACGCTTGAAAGAAATAAAGAAGTATTTCAAGATAGAACACAAAAAGCGTATAACGTTGCTTCATTTATGCCTTTACGAGGGGCTTCCCGAAAGTGATATGATTGAATTGTTTGGTAACTAATTTTTTAAATTAATATATATGAGTGCTTTAAGGAAATTTAAGAGTTTTAAAACCGCTATTCGTAGTGGGGTTTACAGTGTTGTTTCTGTTGTGGAAGTTGTTGTCGGTAAGAAAAAGCGTTTTCGCGTTCGTTTGAAGCGTGCGTTTCATGCTTGGGCTTATGAACCTGAATTGGAGTTTGAAATGACTGAAAATGCTTATAACAAAGTAATGGAAGGATTGGAATACTAATTGATTTTCCATTTGGATAAAACAAATCGAAAAACGCATAAACTTGAATTTATGCGTTTTTTGTGTAAATAAATACCAAGTTTTACCAAGAAGTACCAAATTTTACCAAGTGTTTTTTTGTGCTGTTGTACTTTTGCAACTGAGTTTTTTTTAGTTGTATAATATAAAATTTTGTTTTTATGCTTATAGGTCGTTTTACTCCTACAAATGGAGTTGTTGAGGGAATACAGATTTCTCGTCCTTTGCAAAAATTGTTGTTTAGGATTCATGGTGAATCGGGATTAGGTAGTTCTATCTATAACCGTTTTTATGACGTTGCGCCAATGATTTTGCGCGTGGATTTGCAGGATAACATTGGTAACGGTGTTTCGTCAGTAATCCCGCATTTGAATTTGTCTGCTTTGTCAGAGTTTACAACTCGTGGTGAGGGTTTTGCTTTGGGTAAAACTTCACATATTTTTTTGCCACAAGAACCTACTGCCCGTTATAATATGGTTTATCCTGTAATGCTTGCGCCTGCTGGTAACATGGATTTGGATAGCAATAAGTTTTTACTATGTCGTTTATCGGAGCTTCCTGTAGACGTTACAAGTGTTGAGGTTTATGGCGTTGAGGTCGATACTCCATCTCTTGTTGTTATTGGTTATGAGAAATTTAATATCCCGAAAGGTATTAATCGTCAGCGTTTCCCTGTCACTCCCGATAAGGCGTTGTTAATGCTTCCTCTTGAGGGTTATGAGGAGTTGCAAATAACTTATGCGGGGGGTGTTGTTACTACTAAAACCCTTTTTGAATTAATGTATATTACTGCTACTCGTAATGACTTGGTGCAGGCTGTTATGTCAGACGGTACGCAGGGCGTTGGTTTTATGGAACGCGGTATTTTCGGATTTCATAAGTGTTTGTTCCTTGATTTAGAGGGCGTTCAAGAAATTGAAGTTATTCGCGATAACAATCAAAAGGCTGCAGAACATTTTGAATTGACTATGATTTCGGGTACTCGAGACAGACTTCTCGACAGTACATTACGCCGTTTGGCAGGTGGCTCTGTCCGTTCATCTTTGAACACTGACGGTACGGTATCGTTAATCGGTGCAGACCGTGTGAGGTTGCTTAATCCGTTGAATGTCGCTGACGTTCCGCGTCTGCCGGTTGATGGCGTTATGGACGGTAATATGTCAATTTTGCGAATGTCTTAATTTTTAAATTGAATTTGTTATGGGTTGGATTGGCGCGGTTTTAGGCGGTGTAGGTGACGCTTTGGGTAATATTTTCGGGGGTGGTAGAAATAACCAGCCCTCGCCCCAAACGATTATTAAGCAAGCTAATAATACACCTATTTTTATTTTAGGTGGTGTTGCGGTTATAGGTATTTTGTTGTTTTTGTTTTTAGGTAATAAAAGAAGATAGTTTTTTGAAAAGTTAAAGTTATGCGTACACGAAAAATGAGTTCTCATACGAGAACACGCCGTTCAAATGACGGCGATTACACAAAGAAGTCGGGTTGTCGTTCTAAGGTTGTTAAGACTGAGGGCAACGGCGAATATGTTTGTGTTTACGGTTGGAATGTAAGTAAAGAGCGCGGTATGATTTCCGCTGTTGCTTCGCCTTACAAGAAAGCAAAGGTTGTTGAAAGCAAGTCGGGTAAGCAGTGGATTGCTTATGTGGTTAAAATCACGAATAAGCGTACTTTGCAGACTTCATTTCACAATGGAATGTTTGATAAGTCAAACAACCGTGTTTATATCAAAGATTTGAACATGGTAATGTCGCCGTCTGGCGGTCGCGGTGGTTATTTCGGTAAGCATATATCGAATAATTAGTCGTGTCCCCTTTTCCGTTGGGGTTTGGTATGTGGTTCTACTAAGAAAGGAGCACTATCAAGATAAACGGTTTTGAGTAGTGGGTTTTTTATTCACGAATGGGATTCCCCTACTCTATTTTTGTTGAATTTTAAAATTTTGAGTATATGAAAATTATTGATTTGATTTTAGGCGGTGTTCAAAAGTTGGACGAAATTATTCGCATTGTTCGCGCTGTTTTAGCGGGCTTTGAAGCTTTCACAGCCAGTTTGAAGGAACAAAATGAAAGTATAGTTGAAAATGCGGAAACTACTTCGGCAGATTAATCGTATAAATCGTTTTGTTATGTTTATGAAGTTTTTTCAATATATGGCAATGGGTTTGACTATTTGTGTTGCAATCGTAACGCTCATAGAAAAATTTTTGCCGTATTTCACAAGCGAATCGGAAAGTTATGAGTAAGAAAGGTAAAATCATCTTGGGCGTTATTTTGGGCGTTTTCACCGTTGTTATCGGCGTTGTTATATGGTTTCTGCGCGGTCGCGTACGAGCTACCGAAAATACTTACGTAACACTTGATAGTGTAGCAGGTGTTAATTTGCAAAATGCTATTCAGCAAGGTCAAAGAGATTGGGCTTCATTGTCGGTTAATGAGCGACATGCTTTGGGTTTTTACTCTACTGTGTATAGTGTTAGTGCTCCTCGTCCCGGTGCGGGTGCTGTGGGCTCGAATTTAATTCCCAATGGTGCGCGTATATGGTTTTTATCTCAGGCGGAGCTTGACAGGTGGTTAAATTCTCGAATTGGTACGTTTACCACTCGAAACACGCATTATCGTAATTTGTTCGGTAGGCGTTGGAATGCGGACTTGTTGGAAGTTCGTAATGCACAAAGGTAGTATTTTATTGATTGTTAATTTTTAAAAGTATAAAAAAAATGGAAAATGTTTTGAATTATTTGAGACAAAATTGGAAAATAGTCGCGGGCGTTGCTGTTGCATTGGCGTTCGGTTGGTGGTGGTTTAAAAAAAAAGGCGGTCGCAGACGGTAAGTGAGATATCTGACAGCCGTTCAGTGCAAGTATCAGCGTTTCGCACCGCTACGCAAAATAGTTTAGGTGCACGGAATAAAAATCCGTTGAATATCCGTTACAGTTCCGCTAATAATTGGCTTGGTGGCTCTCGCGGGGAAAGGGATTTTGTACGATTTACCACACGGACATTAGGTATTCGAGCAGGTTTAATATTACTTCGTAATTATCGCCGTAATCACGGTATCATGACTATTTCGGGTACGATTAATCGCTTTGCTCCTCCAAATGAGAATAATACGCAATCTTACATTAGTTTTGTCGCTTCTCAATCGGGGTTAAATGCCAATAATCCTTTTGAGTTTAATCAACTCAATTTGTATAGAATTGTACGTGCAATGTGCTTGAAAGAAAGCGGTTATTATATGAGTACGAGTGAGTTTTTAAATGCATGGGACTTAGCATTTCCCACAGGTGCGGGCGTTTCCTAATCCACTGAAAAACACACCTTAAAAAAAAAAAATGGATATGGATAAGTTGTTCGATTTTTTCAAGGAGAATAGTAAGTATGTCTTTATACTTATTATTATCCTTGTTTTATTCAATTGGAGTCAGCGTGTAGGTAGTTGGTTTTCGAGTTTAATTTCCACTCGTGGACGTAGTAGTGTCGGGGAAAGCGGTATCGGTAGTGTAAATCCTGACGATTGGGACTTGTTTTCACCACAGCAACCAACGCCGAGTTTTCCCGACCGACCTCCTTTGAATTCTACAATAACAGTATCTACTGCGCCAATTATAGCGACACGTGTACATAGTGCTTTGGATATGTTAACCCGCAATCAGCGTGAGCGTGAAGCCCTTGCTATAATAGATAATATCAATTTTGTACGTTCAAATGTTATCTTGATATTTGACGCTTTCGGCACACGTAGAAAAAGTTTTCTCGAACGTCCTAAAAACTTGCGCCAGTGGGTAAATGACCGTTTGCGCCGTAGTAGTGACGCTTGGCATTTATGGGACGGTTTTTTAAAATTAGCAAATTTGTAATTTATGGGAAAGAGAAATAATAATACAGTTTTTTATGTCATAATCGGGGTTTTTTCTCTCGGTATAATCGGCGGTTTAGTTTGGTGGTTTTTGCTCAGACGGCGTAATAATCAATCAGCAACGGTAAATGATTTTGTAAATGACGTTGTTGGTGGTGTAAATTCTGTGGTTGCTCCGCCTCCTGCTGTTGTTCGACCTACTATTACAGAACAACAAGCGCGCCAATTAGCTGATAATTTATATTCTTTGATAAATAGGGAACATGTTAATCAGCCTGCTATTGTTGCTTTATTTAATAATGTTGAACTTACTTATGAAACTATGAGGTTGATTAATAGGGTGTTTGGTCAGCGTACTATGTTGGAGCTTGTTCATGAGCGTTGGCGTGGACTTGGTGGGGGTTCGGGTTTTATTGGTGGGCTTTTGCCTTGGTCTTCGAGTAGAACATTTTCTTTTGATATTTTTTGGCGGTCTGTTCCGTTGGGTAACGCACGTTCGGTTTTGAGTAGATTTTCCGTTTTGTCTTAAAAAAAACAGTGTAGGAGTACACTGTTTTGCTGTTTTATCGTCTTATGTAAGTGGTTGTTACTATAAATCTTGTGAATGTAATGCTTCCGAGTCCAAATTCATTAGGTGTATGGTGTATGGTTAGTCTGTTGTTTGATAAGGAATGCGGTACTATTTGTCCGTTCTTTCGTAACACACCATCATTTAAATTGTATCTCCCACCTCTTGTATGGCGTTGTCCTGTGGTTGTTCTTATTTCCGAAAATTCGCCGTTGTTGTCAAATGATAGTTGAATGTCATCGATTGCAAGTCTCCAATTGTTTAATATTTGTCTTGCTTGAAGTGTGTGTTCTGGATTGTCAGCTACAACATCAAAATCAAAGCTTGAAAATTGCCAATTTCCTACGATAGAATCGTTGTCATTATTACAAGAAAAAAACATTGCGGTTAATACCGTTACGATTGAGATAAAAAATAATTTTTTCATATGAATAAAATTTTGTTTATAAGTGAATATAATATTTGTTTGGTTGCAAATGTAGGAATAATTTCCCAAATATTTACACTTGATTTTTTGGTTTTTTTGTTTGTTGTTATAGCTCAAACAATTATTTTTGTTTTTGTTCGTCTGATTTTCAGCAGATTAGAACGAAAAATGCGTAGTAAAAAATATTTAAAAGAAAGGAAAAAATATGTCACCAAGTGAAAAAGATTTAATGTTATTTGCTGCAAAGCATTACGGTGTAAGTACTGACCGTATACGAATGGAGTATAAAGTGAGGCATCATGAAACTGACGGTAAGATACCGTTGTTTTATGCTTTGAGTGTTGGCAGTTATTCCGATATAGAAGTTAATGAGCCACACGGTGCGTTAACTGTCCGTTTATTTCGAGATACGGCATTGACGAATCAAGTTACAGGTTTTACTTTTTTGTCTACGAATTTGAGTGTGTTTTTGTCTATTCGTCTTGGTGGTGTTATTGTAAATCGGAATGAATGTACATTTCATTCAAGCAGTCCATCGGTTGCAGAAATCAACAGTAACGGTACTATAACAACGCGTTCACATGGTGTAACTACAATCACTGTTACGCGTATTTCTGACGGTGTAAGTGGTAGTGTTAATTTGGGTGTATCCCATTGGACGAATTGCCATATTCGTGAGGTTTCTCTCGGCGGACAAAGATTGGTTGGTTTTAGCAGGCAAAGTTTTGGTCATTTTGCTGGACATCGTAGTGTTTGGTTGCATTCTCGTTTAAATATATTTATTGACGAATTACATTTCAATTCGTTTCGCGGTTTGAAGGTACATTTGACAGGTTATGAATTTACTCTGATTTAGTCGCTTTCATCGAGTTTTGCGATTAAATTACATTAAATCAGCGGTTTTTTAGTTAAGATATGTTTTAATTTCTATTTTACATTAATATGAATTATAGGAAAATTCGCATAGTCGATAATTTTGTTTGTATTTCTCATCATTTGGCTATAATTCTTTGTCTGACAATTCTTTCGCCCGATTTTTCAAACACTATCATCAGATAAGTTCCCGCAAATTCGGGCGCGATTATACTGTTTATTCCTTCTGAAACGATTTGTCGGGAAATTCTGCGTCCTGTCAAATCGTGAATTTCCACATATCCGCTCGCAGGCATCGAAATGTTAAAACTTTGGCTCGCATTTACAAGTGTCGGAAATGGAATTTTAAATTCCTCCTCCCATTTCGGCGTTTTCTCACAAGTATATACGCGAACGCTTTCACCGCAACGGATAAAACTTGCCTTGTATTTGGCGTTGAAATCGAGCGGTTTATAAAGATATGAGCGAGTTTCGCCCCGAATAAGTTCGCCATTTTTGTACCATCGAAAATCCGAAAACCGCTGACAATCGGTTTCCAAAATACTGTTCGACAATGCAAGCACATCGTTCCACATTTGAATAATGACTGCGGAACTGTAATGAATTGTAAATTCAAATTCGAGTTCTTTCTCTTTAAAACGCTCTCTTTCAAGCACTAATGTTCCGCGATAAGTGTCGGGACGTACACCGTCAGGCAACGGAATGTTTATGGAGTGCATCCTTATTCGTTCTCTGACAATATCACGGAAACCAGCGCTACGAGCTTTTTCGTCGAAAAAAGCAGACTGATACACGGGATTATCAGATAACACAGTGTAAAACAACGTGAAATAATTATCATCGCCGCATATTGCCGGACTTGGATTTAACTCAATATCGAACAAAGACAAGACAAATAAATGCAAATGTACAACACTGTCGCAACCGTGTACAGTTTTCAAATGATGAAGGAAATGTTCTGTTGCACCAACAATATTTTGCGCCGGCAGATCGAAACCGTGTTTGTTGTAAGTTTCGTTTTGACTAATGGTGTCGCGTAAAATCGTAATTGGTGATTTATGAACAGTAAGATTTAGCGTAACAATACTATCGCAACCGTGTATTGTTTTTCGATTGAAAATGAAAACGTCGCTTGTCGTGCCAACCAAGAAAGTCGTATCGCGCCAAATGTACGGCAACTCATTTTCACAAATAGTATGATGTATCGTATCTAATTTTACCGTGTGAACCGTTATTGGAGTAAATATCTCGACGTAAGTTGAACAACCATTATTAGAAACAATACTATGTGTAATAAACAGATTTTCACCTGTTTGCGTGGCTACAATCGCGGTGTCCATACCGTGAACTGTTATGCTTTGCCTTGCGCCATTGAAAGTATAATCCAAAGAAAAAGGCGCAATGCCTGTGAATACCAAATTCACAGTATCGTCTTGACAGACAGTCGTTTCCACAACTTTAACTGTTGGTACAGCATTTACGGTCAAATTTAGCGTTACAATGCTGTCGCAACCTTCCTGGCTTATTCGGTTGAAAGTAAAAATATCGCTTGTTGTACCGACATCAAAAGTTATATCGCGCCAAACAAAAGGAAATTCGTTACTGCAAATAGTGTGATTTTCCGAGTAATGATTCGAAAGTACAGTAAGATTTAACATAACAATGCTGTCAGTACCAAACATTGATACCAATGTATCACTGTAAATACCGGTTTGACTGCGATATTGATTTCCAAAGAAAATGCTGTCGCCTTCGCAAATACGAATAAAATCGGTATGAATTGCACACGCAACAATCATAGTAGCTTCTACCCTTCTCTCTGTTAAATTATCGTCCATAAGTGCTACCATTTCGATATGATAAGTGCCGTCGGGAAAGTATTTAGTCCAAGCAATTTGGTCGCGTGCGGTAGTTTCCTCCACACCGTCGATATACCATTTTAGAAATCCGGGATTTGTACTTATATCTCCGTGAATTTCAGCGCGAAACTCCGCAGGTCGCGCACAA
>Ga0131853_10005054_pt1:0-10000 | contig 23761 bp, 11 predicted proteins | sample TergutLab28metaG_FD_92764 | JGI IMG/M metagenome (GOLD analysis project Ga0131853, IMG submission 92764) | Labiotermes labralis P1 segment gut microbial communities from Petit-Saut dam, French Guiana - Lab288 P1 (version 2) (version 2) | ecosystem: Host-associated > Arthropoda: Insects...
ATATATATATATATATGAATAATTTCATGAATAAGATCCATATTGAAAAACTGACCATCACTAAAGAGCATTAATCACAGCATACAGGAATGTGATTACATTTGGGTCAGAGCAAAAATGAACACACTCTCCCTACATGTGTACCTAGTAATGAACATTCTTGAGCAGGCTTTCACATTCTCCCACCAGTCATGACATGTATCACAGCTGCTTTTTGCTTATGACCTGTCTCTTTACATTCGTTATTTGTGATTGGTATTGGCAATATAGACAGGGAAGGGGAGGAGGCAGCCTACTTGAACTAACATCAGCCATATGCGTTCATTCTCTGACCCATATGTAGCAGTATTTAGTGTAAATAATGCCATGACAAATTCCTATATTTGGGGAAAAAATCATTTCAAATTTTTTACATGTAGGCGTCATGGTACTGTAATGTTATTCTTTCCTGAATATCATGACAGCTACTTTTGAAAATTGTTACTGTTAATATTTTAAAAAGTAAATCCAAAATATTACACTCAACTATCACATTATTGTTCACAAATCTTGGAGTGAAGTTCTGTATTTCCATTTCTCCCAGCTGTTGGTGACATTGATGTTTCCTGTATTGTTAACATTATTGTATTTCCAGGTTTACTGGAACTGAAGTCTGTTAAAAATGCATTAACTGGCTGGTGCTACAGTTAGAGATGAACATGGCTGTTTTGCGTAAGTTTTATGTGGACCAAATAATATCTGACAATTTAAGTGACAACTGAATGAATCAACATTTACTCTCATCATAAGATCTGGAGGCTCTTGTTACTTCAAATATTTTCAGAAATAAATTTGAAGTGGTAAAGTAAATGAGATTTAATCTTCCCTGCTTGTGTATAACATGTCAGCCACAATTTACCAGGTTGATACTGATCAAAATGGAATCCTGAAAACTTAGAGAAAGTTTATTATAGCATCATGTGCTGGAAATTATGGCAAGGTGGAACATTCTGGCAAAACCCTCTCACTCTGGTTACTATCTACTGAATAATATGTACAGTATATGCAAAATACTTGTGCCACAACTAGAACACAATATTGAACGTTCCGTACTAATACTCATGGCGCACGCTTCCAACCCCATAGTTGTTATATAGGTGGTCAACTAGCTAGAATGCTGTTAATATTGCTGTACTTTGTAGTGCAAATATCTGCAAAGGTCTTCTCTTTCTTCCTTGATGTGCCAGCACTGCTCTAAAATACAGCACTATGTCACTTACGTCACACAGTTTGCGACTAGCAACACCAGAGAAACTTGAATTAAGCTAGATTCTGCATATACCGTATATTCTCGAATCTAATCTGCACTAGTTTTTGCCGATTTCTTAAATGAAAAAAAAAATTAGTTCGCGGTTCTAATCCACACCTTTCCTTCAACAGCGCCTTGCCTACAAGGCAGACTGATTTAATAATATTGGATGTTACCAGTGCTTTAACCGTTATCCTTTGCATAAGCAATGTTTTGGATGGATCCAAAGATGACATTCTATGGGAGGACGATGGTGAAGATAAAGATAATAGTGACAGGGTGACGGATAACGATTCAATTATGAATGATGATGGTGAGTCTGATGAATAATAAATTATAAATATTATATAATATTATAAATAATAAATAAAATAAATTTTTGTTTTGTATTGTTCTTATGGCACCTACAGCAGCTCCATCATTTTTCCAAAATCCAGCTCACAACTGCGAATCTAATCCGCACGCGATTCTAATCCACATCTGATTTTTTAGCCCTCTGAAACTGTAAAAAGGGTGTGGATTAGATTTAAGAATATACTGTATGTGTAAATAATGTTTACCTATATGTACACTGGAGACACGCAGTACAATATGTGACAAACCTGGTGGGTAGGTCCCTTTTGTTCAGAGACAAAAGGCTCCCTTCTCAAATACAGTCTTTTGTATAAATGTTGAGTTCCTGGCTTTCAATAATCCTAGCTCACTGAATATTATTTATGTTTTTATCCACTTGTAGTTTCTACTACTTTCCTGCCCTATCCAGCACTCCAAGTTTCTCGTGTCCATACTGCAACATATTCATCTATCTTGGGCTATAATATGGAGTGGGACAGTTCAGTATCATTGGTTAACTTCCAGGACAACCCTGGATCTATCCATGTTGTGGGCAGGATCTTTCTCTCTGCCATCACATGTAGACCAGGCTTTGGGGCCCACCCAGCATTCTTTTATCCACAGGCACATTCAGTAGGAAAATGCAACCAGAGCATGATGCTCCAATGCAGAATGTAAGACCGAGGTTTCACCTCACTTTCCATACACCTCTTCAAGGCCAGGCACTTAGACACTGGGATAATATTGCTTTCAAAAGTAAGCAGATCATTCTGCCTTCATCTTTGGTATTTAATTTATTTCAATGCTTCCAAACCATATGCAGGCAACATGGACTGATACCCTCCACATTTCCCTCAAGTTCTTACACTTCTTCTCCAGAATACTCCTCTACATTCCTGTGCAGTTCTCTAGCCATTCTGTTCACAGAAATATGGGAGAGATAACCCTTGTTAGCAACAAGTGCTGTGGTTTGGTTGACATAGGCTAGAAGAGGTCAGAGGGGAATAAAATGGTAGGCAAAAAGGGAAACCTTGAATGCCAGCATCCCTGCCTTCCATGGGACTTTTATGGTCTAATAATACTGCTTCACATTTATAAAGTAAACCATAAAATATATTACAACATAGCATAAATTCTTTCTAAATACAGGTGTATATATGACATTATGTCATACAAAGCAGAGTAAGCATTGCAAAATACAAAATATTGGAACTACTCGTATACCTCTGATAATGAGAATCTGATGTGCTAATTCGCCAGCTATCAAGCTTCTCATGAATGTGTGACCAAACCTTGGAATTAATACTAACCTGGGCAGACAGTAAAACAGCTTTGTAGGTTATTTGTTCTACAGATTTGACCCAAAAGTTCATACAAAATTTCCTGTTCAAAGTATGATTATTTTTCTGTATTTTGCACTCTGCAAGCTTCGCTGCTAGCGTCATTTGGAAAAGCATGTAATAGTCGATCAGTTTTAAGCCTTCTAGCTTGTCTGACTTGTGTGGTACTGCTGGTCAGGCTTACTCTCATTCACATATTTTGGTTTTTCTCATTCCATTACGGTCAGTACCTGAAACAAAGTCTGACAGCACACTACAGTCATCACCATTACCATTAGATGCTATGTGATTTGTATACCTAAAATAGTGTCATGAAATTACAATGAACAAGGCATGACTTCATTATCTGTATGTCTAGCATACATAACCAGATGATGAGGATAGTGGTACATTAGGAATTTCTGTGGCTCTTACTATTGTATTTTCCAGCCTCCTCTGACATATGTCAGCTAGCCTAAAAAGCTGGTCTATAGCAAAGGTCATCATTACCAAATATTATGCATACTGAATGACTAGACTGCGAATAGGGTATAGTGTGCTAACCTGGACGATGATGTGTAATGGTTAAAGGGGGATGGGGAAGTGGTTGTTTGATCTATGGGACTTATTCCCAGTGGTCCCAGTACAGTAATTTATAGCTCATATGTATAATACATTATCATGAGAAATTATGTTAAGAGTTTATTTATCTCTGCATTGTACTCATTACAAGATAAGTCAAATGGAATTGTAAACAAGTCATATTTATCTGTTATTTTCTTTAGATAATCCTACTCATCGTTCAACAATCAGAACATTTCACATGATGGCTGAGAGGGTAGCAATTACTGCTGTTCCATTTTGTTGTAAATTAAGGTCCATGGGTTTTAGATTAATGCACTGAGCCTAATTCACATAAGGTTTTTACCCAACATATACATAAATGCTGAAAATTGCCTGTGGTGTTACCTGTTTTTCCGTCTTGTTGGAAAGAGCCTATATGCTGTCTTTTAGTAAGACAGGTGTTCAGAAAGTGGTGTCAGATCATGCTTTATATATTGCTTTGAATGCACAGTTCCTAAAAAATGTGATCAATCATCTTATGATTTTCACATTTGTACTGTGCATCTTGATATTATCAAAGTTTTATTTATTCACTAACTGATGCAGTAGTGAGTTGTCTTAAAAAATAATATTAAAATTTACATTAAAATTGACACTAAAACAGCTCCAACATCTTTTGGTGTTACAGTGTTACATCAGGGAGCATATTAATTCGTGTTTACTAAATTTAAAAAGTAAATCAGTCCCATTACAGGCACGAGGTGCCCAGAGGGTTCCAGGAAGTTAAGGTTCCCAGATTATGTGACACTGGCCCAGGATGATGGTAAGATTGTCAGCCTTATGCACTGGCCGCTTTTACCCCCCAGAAAATACTCCTGGTACTCGTTTCTGTTAGAGGCTGAGTCGACCTCAGGACCGTAGTTCAATAGGAAGGATTATGTCAATGAAAAATTCCAATGACACCGTCTGGAATCGAACCAGCAATCTTCCTATTTGTAGCACAGCACCTTAAACACTGTGCTACCGCGGTCCCCTTACTAAAGTTACAGCTGTTAAAATGTGTGGTTAATACAGTGGTGGTGTGGCTGCGTATGTTCACACCGATGTATCTTAATGGACTGTTTTAACAACTGTAACTTCAGTAAGCACGAATTAATGTGCTCCCTGATGATGGTGTAACTGTAACATCGAAACATGTCGGAGCTGTTTTAATGTAAATTTTAATATTATTTTTAAGACAGCTCACTAGTGCATCAGTTGGTGAATAAATAAAACTTTGATCTTATAATTTTTTCACACCACACTACAACTGCAACACTATCCAATTACGTCCCATGGATTAACTGTTATCCTCCATGATTTAACAGCCCTTTATGTTCACATACTCTAGCCAAACTTTTTCCATGGGCGATTCTTGATCCAGAGTATGGGCCACTGACTTGTACATTTAAGATAACACATGACCACCTAACAGACTACACTTTCGTAACATTACCACATACCATACTATACAATGCCATGCCATAATGACCTACTGGACTCCTCAGCACCTGTTAAGTATACTGTCTTTGCGATGGGTAGCCGTGTAGTCTGGCACAAATTTACACACATTTCGGGGGGACATACTGCCTCAATTTCTGATGAGAAGTCATGTATGTAGAAACGCCTGTGCAGTTCTGCCAAACAGTACGGCGTCACCAGTAGACGGTATTATTCATAGTCACCTTGAGAATCAAGCCTTATGCCTTTAGTCTGTTTTTTATCCATAGCATTTGGAGTTACTATTTTATATGCAGTTTGTTGTCCTTCACAAAAGGAAATGTTTGTCGAGACATTGCGTCGTCATATCTCTTTGTAACCGAGGCGACACGTGTGTCATGCAACATGATTTGTGTTTCTGTAATAGATAACAAGTAACAAGAAACCCCTTCCTACTGTGACATTGACATTTGTCCTCCACTTTCCCCTCCTGACAAGTGCCTTGTGAAATGTTTTATTTTTCCTTCTTCCTCGTGTTTGAACGTTCCATTTTCCTCATCTTCCAGCACAGAAGAAGGGGCTTACCCGAGACAAAAATTCAGCCGGATGTGTACAGCAAGGAACGATATCCTACTGATAGTTGGGCTGATGTCACCCTGGGATTCCCACCCTTAGCCAGCTGTTGTATTCTCACCAGTCCGCCGAGCACTCAAGTGCTGCAAATCGACCGTAAATATTGAGACCACGGAAAGATGCCCTACAATTCGACCACCTGCACACCTCCCTTAAGCTCTTACTCTTCCGCCCCCTCCATTATTTCACCCCCTGTTCCACTCTAGTCGTCCACCCATTTCGTTCACGCGAATGTTGGTGTTTATAACCACTTGATAGTTTTTGGTTACAAAAAGCGCCTTGAGCTTTTTGACATAGGCCAGGTGGGGACGGATGGGAATAAAACAGGAGACAGAATGGGAAGCATTAAGAGTCGCCATTTTCACGATCCATGGTCCCCCCAACCCAGTAGCTTCAGTATAGTGACTTCTGCCACCTGCTACACCACCTGTCTGGAATGGTTGGCACACTACCAACTCGTCGGACTTCTCATTTGACGTCATGATGGACCAGAAGCAATGTCTAAGAGCGACATTCCTGCATCTTCTGCGACTGGTAGCTGAAGATGCGCTGTGGCGGGTTCGGTGGCCATTGAGCGTCAGTCTGCTTAAAAGCTTGCAAAGAACGTCGTGACCCACGCATCTGACAGCGTTGCCAAATGTCTCGCATGAACGGCCGAAGCTTGTAATAACCTGCACATTGTCCTTACCGTTCTTAGAGCAAGTCTTGCAACGCTGCGAAAGGAGAAAGTGCCTTTTGCGCGAAACGCTTTCGTCGCTCGTCTTCGTTCTTGCGTTTTAGAATATCTGAATGGCAATTCCTACAGCGTTGTCACGACGTTATTTAGAAACAAAATCTTCGGGTAACTTGCATGTTTATATGGCTGGACCTAGCCCGTAGATAAAACTTAAATGAATAATGCCACAATAGAGCGGGTACTGGCGACATTGACACGTCCTAAAACTCATTTAGCTCTTTGTGTACGTGTATGGTGAACACAGTCCGCCCTCTACGCGGCTTGTCTCGGTGGCTGCAGTATAGCCGAGCAGCTACGAGTCTTTCAACAATTAATTGTTCTGTCGTATGAGTTAGATCATTGTTACTCCATTTCTACACTGCTTTTCACATAAAACTTATCCGGAATATTGATTAGGCATACTGTACAAAATACATATGCATTATGCTGGTCCGTGTATTGAGCAGAGGGAGCATTGTCTCCCATTCCTCATTCTCACTATTTAAATGTGTTGTAACAAGTTATGTTGGATTGGTAATGCTGCTGATATTTTAGCTGTTTTTTTTTCTTTTTCTGTCACAGTCTGCTCTTCATTCCTCAATAAAGGTGACGGCTTCTGTCCCAGGATCATTACATTTATTCGATTTATTCTGATTTTCGGAACTTTGTGTCATAATGGGCTTGCAGAAGCAAACACCGCGATCATCGCTTTTTCCTCATCTTCATCATCATTGTCGTCGTCATTTAAGTACAACATCTTTTCCTATACTATTTTTCTAACTCGAAGAATTGATTAGTTTTTTTTTGTTTTTTGCCTACATTCCGTAATGCTTTTGACGATTTACAAAGGAATTTGATGTTTATTGGACGGTGCACCATTGTGATAACTGAAGAATAAAAACCAACTAGATGCCACTTGCTATTTTATTGTACTTCTTATAGGCTCAACATGTTTCGGGCGCTACTATGCCCGTCATCAGGAGCTCGCGACTATGATGTTGATTACCATATGGGTCATTTCGTTCTTGTTTTGCTGTAGGTTGGAGGTTAGGTGCAGTTAGGCTCGAGTAGTGTCCGGCAAACCAAGAACGAAAGGACCAGTGTGGTAATCAACATTATAGTCGCGAGCTCCTGATGATGGGCATAGTAGTGCCCGAAACATGTTGAGCCTATAAAAAGTACAATAAAATAATAAGTGGCATCTAGTTGGTTTTTATTCTTCAGATTCACAAAGGTTTTTTTTTTTGTTTGCATATAAATAATGCCTCTGACATTGTGTACCACGATTTACTACTTCATAATATTAATAAATATGTACTTGTGCCAATATTCTGTTTCAATTTCTAGGTTTTCTCTTTGTACCTGGAGGAAATGTGGAGTTTTAGCAGGTTAGTGAAGCGGTAACGCTCTAGACTTGCATTCGGGAAGTGCCAGGTTGTAATCACGAGCGGGACACCGGTTATCCTCTAGAGGTCGTAATTTTTTTCAGTCCCTCCATACAAATGCCGAGATAGTTCCTTAAAATAGGCCACGACCGCTTCCTTCCACATACATTTCAGTTTTATCATTCACCAGTGATCCTACCTTTCGATGTTACGTACTCTGACACACTGACAGTGTCGTAAAGTTCAATAAAAGGACCCTCCTTTAGGACAGGTGTGCACAAATTCTCCAAAAATCTAAAAATCCTCACAATTCTAGGCAACAAAAGGGTAATTTGAAGTAAGTACCACGTTCATGGCTCACAAATATTAGGTGCCACAGTGCAACATTTAGTCATCACGGCGAACTGACTTCCGGAATGTGCGCAACCCTGATCTAGGACCACTTATCCTAGACCGTGTATGTGATTCTATTCATAACTGCACATCCTTCCTTTTTAGGCGCGTTCGCAAAACTGCGAAAAGTGACTAATAGCTTCGTCATGTATCTATGCACGCGTGTCTCTGTCCGCATGGAACAACTCGGCCACAACTGGACGGATTTTATACAATTTTATATTAAGGGATTTTTCGAAAATCTGTGGAGAAAATTTCAGTTTGATTAAAATTTGACAGGAATGAGGAGTACTTTACATGAAGACGTGCGTACATGCACATTTATGATGATATCTAGCTGAAATAATTCTTAGAATGAGACATGTTTCCCGCAAACCTTGTAGAGGAAACCAAAGCACACATTTCATCTTCAGTCACTTTTTTCCGAAAATCGTGCTATTTGTTAGATAATTTGAAAAAATACGGTGCAGCCAGACGGGTCACAGATGATAATATAATACAGCCCACAAAAAGCTCCAAGAATACACACGCATGCTCATATAATATTTAATTTCTAGGCATATTGCTTTTCCATGGCAACAATGGTTGCTCAAGCGTGACTCATCAAACTGTGCTACATGCGTAAATAACCAGCAGGCATCCGTCAAACTCGGAGTATAATAAAGTATAGTTTTGCGAAATATGACTGGCGTGATTTTGAACTATTGAAACGGTGTATAGTTATGTGAAGTGACGCTTGAATAATTCAAAATCATGTCAGTAATGTTTCGCGTGCGACACCATTGTCAAAGGACTACATGGTACAAATATAGTTTTGCTGACTAGAACTTCCCTTATTACGTACGTTACAAAATACAACCGAATATCTACTCTAACGATTGTATGATGAATTTGACAAATATATTTTAGTTCTTTTCTCATAGACAAATGTTAAAATTCATTCTGCGCAAAAATAATAAGCGTATATGAAAATTTTGAGACTATGTAAAAATTGGACTACATCCGTTACTCCTAAAACTGTTATGACGACGCGTATTTTTAAAACTGAACAAAACTGAACAATTTACGTACGTACGGAACAATGAGGCGCGTTCGTGTGACCATTGTTGCGGTGGAAAGACAATAAGTATTACATAATCTGAGTGTGTGTTTGTAGCCTTAGTTATCCAGCATGCAATGCGCATGCGACGTATTATATTGTCATCTTTGGCCTGTCTGGCTGTACCACATTTTTCCACATTATCTTATAAACGGCACGATTTTCGGGATTACGTTTTTGAGCATAAAATGTGTGTTTTGATTTCCTCTTCATCTTTTTTTCCGAAACATTTCTCATTATAAGAAGAAATAAGCGCGATAGTATAAAAAATGTGTGTTAATCTTCACATAAAGTACCCATTATTCTTGTCAGATTTGAATGAATGTTTCATTTTCTCAGCACATTTTCGTAAAATATTTAAATATCAAATCTCATGAAAATCCCTTCACTGGGAGCCGAATTGTTCCATGCGGGCGGACGGACGGACGGACAGACATGACATAGCAAATAGTCGCTTTTCTCACGTTTACGAACGCGCCTTGAAACTATACATAAACATTTATGAAATGGGGCATGTGCGCCCTGGAACCAGGTTCGACTGAACCGGTACCAAAGGAATTCAAAACAGACAAAAAAGGAGACCTTAAAACTAAGCCGGACCCAGTTAGACGCTGCACACTCTAAAACGGCGAAGATATCATACGCCTATTTTACATGCTGAGAATGTGCAAATAAAAATTCGAGAGCTTTTAGCTAAACATTCGAAACGGAAGTTACACTGGCATCAAACTCTTTGGGTTATGATAGACTCAAACCGCTTGGCCTTATAAAACTTTACTCCGGATTTCTGAT
>Ga0131853_10005054_pt1:15000-23761 | contig 23761 bp, 11 predicted proteins | sample TergutLab28metaG_FD_92764 | JGI IMG/M metagenome (GOLD analysis project Ga0131853, IMG submission 92764) | Labiotermes labralis P1 segment gut microbial communities from Petit-Saut dam, French Guiana - Lab288 P1 (version 2) (version 2) | ecosystem: Host-associated > Arthropoda...
GTGGCAGCTGCGGTACTCATGTCAGCGATAAAAGATATGGTCTGTGTAGCGTATATTAACGGTTCACGTACAGTATGTTATACACTATACAGTATGTATGTTCAGAAATATGCGGTTATGGCCTTGAATGTTGCATAGCACTATATAGCTTCCAAAATTATCTAAGATCCATTAACAGATTACTCATTAATTAACAGGTCCAGAACTGAGGTGATCAAACCTAATGCCGTTTTTTAAGTATGTATCTATATTACATAATCTTTTTTTTTTTCGAATTTCAACATTATATTTGTAAATTAGTCTTACGCATACGCCCACATACGTCAGTAAGGTTAACAAGCAAAGAATGATCAGTCTAAATATATTATCCCATGCCGATGGTAGTGGTCACTCGCTCTTTAAAGCCGGTTTGCTTGAGTGTAGTTCGGAAGACGGTAGATACTTTTGAATAGTATATTTACTACTGGCTACTTATAAATATAGTAAACCGGTATTGTTATAAATAGGTGGGGGATAATATAATTTAGGATTTTCCTGTTATAACACGGCTCCTCCTGTTTTGACTATAAAGGGTCATGTTGTACCAGAGAGAGACTATTCTGACGTCTAACCTGAGTCGCTGTCTTAAGGAGGGAGGAAAACGCGCATGACAGAGAGAGACAACGGTGATGTCTAACCTCGTACAGCAACACAGTTTTGGTGCCATAGCAGGAAAGGTCCAAAACGGATCTCAGAGAAAAAGAGTATGGGAGGGTGGACTGGGTTCATTCTGCTGCAGATAGGAACCAGAGGCGGGCTGTTAGTCCATTCATTCATTTATTACGCATTCTGTCAATCCATTTACAAGGTCAAACAACCTATAGGATATAGATTTGGTCATATTGCTAGTGTGATATGTACATAAGGTACGTCTTACAGTAAATTCTAAAAGCACAAGAAATAAAACACAAGATGTTTAGATTCTAAAAACACAAGAAGTAAAGACACAGAAGCTTGAGGGCCCTGTTCCAGTGCCCTCATATGAGTATAGTATACCATCTGTTTGACTGTACGCACAAAAGATGTGATACCCTTAAATTTTCTCTGGTCGCAATTTGATAGTAACGTATTCTGTTAGAGTTTGCTTATTATCTTTCAAAACAACTCAATTCATTGATCCGCCTTAGGGGGCCATTTTATGTATGTATGTATGCATGCATGCTATGTACATCACATGCTACATATGTGACTTGCATGTATAAGCATAAGTGTTTTGAGTTATACAATAATCTAGCAGCAGTACAGTGGTACTACTGTTTCCATAAAAGTAGGATTTCTTAATCAGACGAATGACTATTACATTCTCAGAAGGAATCTGTTCCGAGAAATCCTTTATCGTGCTTCTGTGGACTGTAGGGTGTTAACATGCCCTATTCGAATGAAGCCGATTATCAGGACAGCCGGAAATTAGATACATTAATCTGTCGAATATAAGACAAAACTTGCTACATGGCTAAACAGTCTGAGAAGAGGTTGGTGGCATTAAAAGATAAATTCTGCATTTACCAGTAGTTCTGATAAATCCAAAATGCCAATGTGTAACCAGTTTTCTGGTCAATCGAGAATATGCACAATCCAGGTAACTGCATAACACTTCCACTTAAACTTAAGTCACCATTATGTACGATCTGACCTTGCTTAATGCGGTTGACCGTCGCCTTTCCTGACGTTCACATCCGGCACCTATAATTTTATCGGTCAAGGATATGGGCAGTTGAAAGATTCGGACAGGAGTTGTGAATCTGCAAACGCCTAACATATGAGAAGCCTGTGTTACAGGATAGCGTACGTGCACAGCATATCACAAACAGGGTACTTTTTTAACTGCCCAGATTTTAAGTATTTCTTCCTTTGGCCTGTTCTATTTATATATAATGCTAAGAACGTGGATCTTCTGAATCAAGTATATGTAACTCCCGGCCCGCAGTACTTAAGTCTGCGGACCGACACTGTTGTCAGTCACACTACGCTTAATGCTTTCCCATCGGAATGAAGGACAATATTTTGAGTGATTCTGTGAGCTCTGCACTCAACGTTAAATTTGGTCAAAATGTTTAAGTTTTAACTGGCTCGTGCATGCTGCAAGGGAACATCCTATGTCGGAAACTTTACGTAGGAAAGAGGGAAAAATACGGAATGGTAAACTTCAGCATCTCCCTTACTTCTTAACTTTTAATTGTGCTGTAATAATAATTAGTACAAACATATTGCGGCCATAATTATATGTAATGGAAGTCCGAGTACGAAAAAACTGTGTGCTATATGGAAGTTAGCTGATAGAGTCGAGGCTCAATGCTTAATCTAGGTGTGAGTCCTTGAGTTAGAGATGAGGGAAAACATTTTCTTAAGCTTTCAGATCGCGAGAGGATGTGTGATTTTTTTCATTGATGTCTCTCAACGTTTTAAAGAACTGGACGCAAACTTGCAAGGACTGAGTCACTTGTCGACGAAACATTTGACAAGATTGCAGGGTATGAGTGAAAGCTTCGATTGTGGGAACCGAACCTGCGATATAGCGGATCTGAACCTCAGGCTGATTTGCACCGGCTTCCAAACACCGCTTCCGTTGAAGGACTTCACCGTGTTCTCCTTATTCACAGGAATTTGTGATCCAGGACGAGGTGGTATTATATCTTAGGGTCGTTTATATACACGTAGTTTATGTTGCTTTAATAATGAGCAGTGTCCAGGAAATGAATTTATAGCATCACAATCAATGCAGACCATGATAATCCTGATTACTGCCCATTCAGTCTGACGCCTTCCACACCAATCACCAACCTCTCACACTCGAACTCAGTGTTCACTCACAAGAGAAATATGATATAAATTAGTATTCGTTAAATTCGTTATCCGGTAATTGGTTTGCGAACTTATGAGTTTGAAGGTTTTCAAACGTCTCTTGTGCTAAAAATGTTGCAATACACTGTGAGCCTCGGGCAGGTATTGTGTGGTCCATAGCAAGGATTATGTTTACGTGGACAAGTAAGAGAAAGGAAGGCGGACACACAGCCATTCCGTTTGTGCGGTGGTTCCCAAACTGTGCTCCGTGAATCCCAAGGAATCCTTGACCATTTCCCAGCAGAACCGTCTATTCATTTCTGGAGTGGCTGCTTTGAAGTTTATTTTTTTTTTTTTAATTAAAGGAATGATGTTTTCTCAAAAATAATCGCGGAACTTCTTTAATTGGCTAAGTGTTTGCTTCGTATGACCGTTAGAATATCTAATTAAGAAACCCCCTGTACCCACGAAGCGAGGGACAGTCATTTTAATTAATATCAGATCATGCAACGCATTGTTACATATGCTACTGGTTATTCGTAGCTACATGAAATCAATTCTGAGAAGTATTTTTTTTTTTTAATTTTGGCTACTTATCATCCTGGTCCTCTGTATTTACGTGAGCAAGGATGTTAAGATCCGTGGTTACTTTTCGAAACCAAAAGCGGTCGGCGAGCAAAAATATTTGGGAGACGCTGCGCACTTAGATCTTGCAGAGTTCGAAAACCGCAAGTGTTCGAACATTCTAAAACCTGATGCGAATTTGTTGTTATCAACAGAGATAGCTTAGTCAAGTGCAGTGAGTGATTAAAGACTGGACTGCCTGGTTTCAATTCTAGGCAGTCGCCATCACGGCCAGACTGACCCTACGAACGTTCTCCCCTTGAAGTAGAACAGCCAGAGCATGAAGTTGATCGTGTTTACTATCATTTGGTGCCGAGACTAAAATATGTGGAACTGTTACATTACTGTTCTGTACATCTTCCTGAAGTTGTATATGTTGGGGCTTAGCTCTGCGACTGCAAATTCTGGCTCAAGTTTCCTAGCGAATCGCGAACCTGGGTACCGAACTGTTCTTGATTCAGAACGGCCTGTTATCATTTTTAGCATGGTTAATTTGCGGGAGATTGAAGGTACTTGTATAAATTCTGGCATTATGCAATGAAAGGAACTTGTATAAATTATGGCATTATGAAGCGTCAAATCTTGTGATGTTCTGTGGGCCTGTGGCGAAGTAGAAATGAAGCGTGCGGCTCGGTGTATTGGATTTGTGTCATGAACCTGCATATTTCATGGACGGTGACCGCTATATATTTCGGTTTACAAAAGATATTTTGTTCTTATTTTACATGGCATTTACATTATACGAAATTCATCGTTTCAGAATTCGCAGCTAACTTTCTATAATGGCTTAAATTGATCAGCGAAAAAGAAATTTTCCGTTACAATTTATTAGTTCTCCACTCGATATACTGGCTCACAGATAAATATGAAGTTTTGCGCGTACATGAATAATACCATACCAGGAAGATGCATGGGGGAAGTGGCGGTGTGGCTGCATGCATCAGTAATTTTGGTAAGGAGTGGAGATGAGCGTTCAACTTACGGCCTCCGCCGCTCTACCACCGGGGAAGGAACCCCGTACTCATTGAAAGGGGACTGGATGAGCCTAACACCCGGTCTAGCAAAGAGAAAATCTTCGCCTGCACCAGCAATTGACTCCCGGATGTCTAGCCTCCACCCTGGCACTTGATGATTGAACTAGTAGCTGACAATAATTATAATAAAAATTCCCTTAAAACACTCAAATAATGTCTCATTTTATGCCTGTCCTCAAGGTGGATCATTCTGTCTTTAGATACAACATTCCGTTGTGTTTCTTCAAGTAGTAGCTGTCAACAGGTATGTTTTGTTACGAAAATAATATTTGCTTTCATAACATGCTACTGCTCATGCAGTCATATTTTTAACTCCATTTTATTTATTCGTGCCTAATGATGACCCTTAGGGGGTTGAAACATGTAACATTTTATAAAGTGAAATATTGTTTTTATAATAAACGATAGTTTTGTTAACTACCATTGGGTTTATGGTGTGCATCATCCAAATTCAAAACATCAGTACACACTGCCACCTAGTAACGCATCATGACGATAAAATTAATATAAAAGCTCTTACTGCGTAACGTAATTGACAATTTTATTAACCCCTAACGGCCCAACTCGACAGCGCTGTACTAGGACCAAAGTCGAACTCAAATCGACACATTATTCTAGCGTTTCATTTTGCTTTTCCCTAACCATAGTCACTATATTGAATTTGGAAGACTTGGAATTTAATGAAAAATAATTTGGACCAGACGGTTGGAATTCACAAGAATAATTTTGAACGCAAATAGTTAAAAGCCTTATTTGTAGCGCCTTCATTCACTTGCATCCACCCGCCATTTATCGAGAAAAGGATTTTCGTTAGCGAATAATTGCAATTATTATTTGGAGCAATGCCACGATAGTGACTTACAGCTAAATACTTTCTGCTATCGCACTTCGTTTGTAATCGCGTAACAGTGTGAATTTGTTCTTGGCATTTTCCGTGTGAACTCACCTTCCACGTCAAAACACTGTGTAATGTTTTTCGATTTACCTGTATTGTAATAGCGGTACTGATATAAGAATCATAATACCTGAAGGACTACACTCTTGCGTCATTAAACTGTATCAGGTATACCTGAACTTTTAAAAGGGGCGGGGTGTAATGGTTAGCACTAGAAATGTTGAAGCATACATGTATTCCAGTTGGTGGATGTGTAACTTTCAACTTACGGTGTAATGGAACTGACATTTGCAAGTGAATTTTGTGATCGGTTTCTTTAGTACATTAGGTTGATCACATATGTTTACTTTGTCTGCTGTCGCTTAAAATGGAAGTACTCCTGGGATTCCTGTACATTTTACATTTCCTTTTTTATTGTTTGTATTTTGGAATTGCCATTCAGAAGTGAAATAAATGAAATAAAAAAAAAGAATTGTGGGATTAGTTTCTTCGTCAGTGACGAGGTTAGGTTGATCACGTACGTATGCTTGTGTCTGCTGTGTGTTGAACTCGATATTCCAATCGAAAAGATGAAACACTTGCAGGGTACTTATCAGGATTTTTACCCTGATATGTAACAATATATTACAAATATTAATGTTTGGATTTCCTGAACGTATTCTTCTGTTAGCCTCATTTCAAATGTAGTTTTGGTTGCTATAGAGTTATACTGTTGTTCTTTACAGTGAACATTTACATGTTTATCATGTGCGTGTTTCAGATATGTATATTAAAGATGAGTCAGTAGGCAATATGAAATTGCTCCTGCCAATTTTTAGTCTACTTGGCATTATGAAGGAAAAAATTGACTGAAAAATCATCAAATGCTGTGTGTGGGTGTGCTGTCCATTTAACGTTTTGAACCAATTTTCGATTTGCACAAAATTTGTTGGTTATGCCACAGCAGACCCATCCCCCCCTCATGTAATATTGAATGTTGTGTTGTGTCTAATAATGTGGTGAACATGTGAAGGACTGATATTAGTATCACTTAACATGATGTCTGGTAATATATTTTTTATATGTATGACATTGTTACGGTAGAATATAAACAACATGGTGGCCATGCAAATATTTTCACTTACTTTTCAGTGTGACAGCAGTAACTAATGAGTCCTTGGAGACAGGAACATGGAATTTCATATGAACAAAAGTTACAAACATTCCAACAAACTGTATACAGAATCCTGAACAGTAATTGTTATGTGTCAACCATAATTGAATTTGTAGTTGTTACTAATATTGTGACAGAGCAGAATGCTGAAGTCGTATCTTACTAGCTTAACACATACAGAAGGTGAAATTAAATAAAAAACATTTGTTAGAATTTAAACAGTATTAATAGTAGTAACAAGAAAGGAATGCACTGTGTTAACACATTTGAAATTGCCAGCAGTAAGAGAATTCTGACAAGTAGGATTGGATCCTTTGACTGACTTACTGTGAGCCTAACCTGCTGACTAGGAGTTAACTTGCATTTATTGTTGGACTTTGAAGCAGTGGCAAATCCTGACCTGGAGGTCAGACCAAGCAAAAGAGTACACATTGTGACGTTGTACTTTACTTTTATATCTGAACTTCAGATCAGGATTCATTACTACTTTGAAGTTACATTACCAAAATATGAAGTATAAAAATATGCTGTATGCATATTGAACCCCTAACATACAATATGCAGTTCATGTTTTCTCATTGAGATTTGCTTTTTCTTGCATGTAGTCACAAATAGAACTTTAAAAAGTAACCCCTACCCAGAGTATGAGTTTTGAGAGGTCTATGTAAAATACAGCAGATTTTTATTTTAGAACTTGCTCTGTGATGGTATTAATATAACATGCTCTTAGTCCCATAATTTGGTAAGAATATGTGTCAGGTCGGCTTCATGATTGTAAGATTTTTTGCTGAGCATACTTTAAGCTTCTCTTGTGTTGTCCAAAGAAAGTTGTTACTTCCAACTCCTAGAGACAGAAGTATAGTATTTGAGAATACTGTTTTTTCAGTAGCAAGATTGTCACTCTTACAATGGGGGAAAAATTCTTTATGTAGAATTTATTTATTGAACAATGACTCTGAATACACCTTGAAATTATGTGAATATTAAAATGCCACTTTGACGTAGAGAGAAAGAAAATTACTGTAAGAGGCTGATTCCTCATTGTTCTTTATGCCTTAACACTGACAGACTTTATTGTTAATGTTAACAACACATTTCATTTATAGCCAAATTTTCTTTGTTTTACAGTTTGCACGTCAGAGCAGGAAGTTACTGTCTCACTTCAATTCATCTCAGCTAAACGCACTGTCCTTTCACAAAGGTAATTGGTCTCAGTACAGAAACCTGACACCATTTGTTACAACTTACTGGTCTAGTACCTTCTTCACCAAGGGCAATGGGAATTGAAACACTCTGAGAATTCTTGTTGGTTCTTAAGTGATTTGTAAGGTATTGAATGCAAAATTATAATTGTTCTGTTGAAGATCGAGACATGTGTAACTACCACATGAGCTAATAACATCCTGTGCTTAGAACTGTGTTTTGAATTGGTACATAAGAAGGGAGGGAGCTTGTGACTAGGTGATACCAATGGTCTGCATCACATTTTGACCAGCTGTATGTTTAGAGTTAGGTTGTGTGGTGGGCTATAGGGCAATTTTGGATATAATGGTAAAGAGAGAAAGTCCTGGTGTTTGTGCTGCAAATTGAACCTGGGGTGTCCGGTCTGTTAGCCAGTTCACTGAAAACGTAGATAAGCAGTAATCAATTCACATGTCTTTAATAAAGACATACTTTCCAAAATTAATTGCCAGACTTATTTCTGACTGCTTTAGAGAATGCTTCAAATTAATATGAACACCACTAGTGAGGGACATGAGAATACTTTGAAAATTAAGCTGAGCTTCAGCCACATAAGTTGTAGAGGGTTTTCTTGAAATTTTGAGTAAAAGGTTAAAATAATTTTGAGTATTGTGCATTTATCATCATCATCATCATCATAAACATCCAGGGTTGGGCCATTTGGACCGTTCCGTCTCCAGAGTTACAGTTGTTCTCTCCATTGTTTCTTTGGTCTCCCAATTGTTCTCTTTCCTTATGGGCTGTAAAGGTATGATTTTAAAGGGATTCAGTTTTGTGGCATTCTTTGTAGATGTAAAAGCCAGTTCCTTCTGTATTCATCTATCTTGTCTAGTATGCAGTCTGTCTGTACTTCGCGGCGAATGGAGTTGATTGTTTTGTAGTCATAGAAGGCGTAACCTGCCAGAGGTCTCAATAGCTTCATTTCTGCCGCCTCAATTCTTCGTCTCTGTGAGGCTGTCAAAGTCCAATTTTCTGACCCATATAAAAATGTAG
>Ga0131853_10005055_pt1 | contig 23757 bp, 29 predicted proteins | sample TergutLab28metaG_FD_92764 | JGI IMG/M metagenome (GOLD analysis project Ga0131853, IMG submission 92764) | Labiotermes labralis P1 segment gut microbial communities from Petit-Saut dam, French Guiana - Lab288 P1 (version 2) (version 2) | ecosystem: Host-associated > Arthropoda: Insects >...
CTTCTTCCCCTGCGACAGAAGTTTACAATCCGAAAACCTTCTTCCTTCACGCGGCGTTGCTGGGTCAGAGTTGCCTCCATTGCCCAATATTCCCGACTGCTGCCTCCCGTAGGAGTTTGGACCGTTTCTCAGTTCCAATGTGGCCGATCACCCTCTCAGGTCGGCTACTGATCGAAGCCTTGGTAAGCCGTTACCTTACCAACTAGCTAATCAGACGCGAGCCCATCTTCCTCCGATAAATCTTTCACCTCTCAAGGATGCCCCTAAGAGGTCGTATGCGGTATTAGCGCCTATTTCTAAGCGTTATTCCCCAGAAGAAGGTAGGTTGCTCACGCGTTACTCACCCGTCCGCCACTATGCATTGCTGCACCGTTCGACTTGCATGTCTTAAGCACGCCGCCAGCGTTCATCCTGAGCCAGAATCAAACTCTTAAATTTTTTCTGACTCGAACAAATCATTCTGACTGTTCGATAAAAATCATTAATTGACAGAAATTGTGATGGGTGTTCAATCCACCACATTCTTGTTTTTACCTAAATTTGAAATAACTCGGAAAAGAGTTATTTCATCGCTACGATTAAAATCGACTAACTTATAGATTTTAATCGCATTCCTATTCACTTTTCAATGTACAAATATAGGGTGTTGTCCGAAAGTCGCTAGCTCCCGCTAGCGATTCCCTCGCTACGGGCTCGGCTTTCGGCGCCAAGGACTAATGTAAGTTTTTACATTAACAATCCGCAAGGCTGCGAAAGACAACCTGCCCAATATATCATGCTTTATACCCAAAGTCAAGACTTTTTTAAAAAATTTTTTTGGTAATTTGTGGGAAGAAAAATTTCATTCTAGTGGCAGAATGTCACCCCTGCAATAGTAACCACAACCCCTCGTAAACAATCTTTTCAGCATTAAAGTTTTCACCCGTCCGCAATGACCGCAAGGGAGCTTTTGATATGTATTTTCTGCTTTGGCATAGTGGTAGACAAAGTGGCGGCAGGTGTGGCAACGATAATAATGGGGGATTTGCTCTTGTATATTCATGACAGTATTATATATCACCTGTACGGGTGAGTCAACTATTTTTCACCCATTAGGGTGTATAATATTGATATGAGTAAACTAGGCGAACGATTAAAAGAACTTAGAGAAGAAAAAGGTTTATCCAGATTAGCATTGAGTAAAGCTTTGCATATTGGACGCGGTGCAACGCTTTGCCGTTGGGAAAGAGGGGAGCAAGATATAGATTCTCATAATCTTATCAAACTTGCAGATTTTTTTGATGTATCCATAGATTATCTTGTAGGGCGCAATGACGAGCCTTAAGTTATAAAATCCTGTTGACATGGGATTTATTTTTTTGATATAATGTAAGAGTATTAAATTCTAGAGAAAGGTGACATATGGAAGAAAAATTTGCACACAAAGAAAAAAATTTAAAAGGAGAACTACAATATGGCTCAACAAACTAAAAAACATCTAGTGCTTGTAACTCTTACTTCATTGTTGGGAAGCATTGCTTTGTTTTTGTTTTCTTATCTATTCTTTACTTTTGCTATGGCTTGGTCTCTTGTTGTCATCATGAGTGATGTGCTAATGCACCTTATTGACAGTACGCAGTTATATGGAGCCATTGTTGATATTATTAGCATCATACAATGGGTTTTATTATTTGTAAATATAGTATTGATTTTTATCTTCCATTTTATAAAAACAAAAAAAGCTATTTGGATTAGTATGCTTAGTGTTGTTGGTTTGCTATCAGTATCTATTATAATTCATACGATTGCAGCAATTTTACTTTTATATATTCCCACAGGTAGTGTAGGTTTGCATGGTGCAAAAATGATAATTATGTTAGTAGTAGCAATTGCGATTGTTACACTACAAGCTATCTTGTTTGTACGATATTTAAAATCTAACAAATATAATCTTATAAAACAAACTGATATTAACAGTCATGACTTAACTAATGTCAATCACAACTACTCTAAAGAGGAAAAAATATATGAAACGGAATCAAGTAAAAACTGTTAGTAAACATGCGGTAATAGCGGTCGTTTTTATTGTATTGCTAGCTATTTTAGCTAGCATACTAATACTATCAACAGCATACCCACAAAGAACAACAACCTACGCATCAACTTCAAATGTAGAAAAATCATTTATTCCCAATCTAACTTGGGAAGATTTTGATTATGTCTTTGCGCTAGGGGATATTTTCATGGAAGAAAATCCCTCTGCTACAGAAGAAGAATTGGAAAATTTTCTTAGAGAGCAGTTAACGATTTTAAGTGTCCAAAAACAAAGCAATCCATTCAATCCTCTTTTTTTTGGTAATATAACTCCAGAATTGCAAAGGTTATCTTTCCGACATCCAATTAGAGCAGGGAGAGTGCGTACTGCTGCTAATACGGCTACAGCAAGAACGAATTATTTTTATTATTCTGGACTGCACTTAGGAAGTGCTGATGCTTTTAGGCATGGTTTTTGGAACGCATTGATTGTTCAAACAGACGGTGCATATTGGGCAGAACGTTTCACTACTGCATATGAAGGCAGTCCGCCGTTTGATTTTGATGACCAAATGGATTTAATCAACAATGCAATAGGAAGAATGCATGGTCAAAATTACATAAGCCTAAGTGAAAATGATTTGGCATATAGAATAATGACTTTAGTAACATTAGGACATTATAGGAGAATAATTAATCCAATCATGCAAGGTGGTAAAGCGATTGATGGTGATTTGGTTCTCTCAAGTTATGATGGATTGAGGTCAAACTTTTTTCAGAATGGTGTAATAATTAAAAATAGCGCAGCCATAGGCTTTGTTTCTCCGCCCTATTTTGATGGCAGGCTATATATCCCTAATGGCATTACCACTATCGCCCGTGAAGCCTTTGGCACTACAGTGTCCCACCTAATCCTCCCTGATACACTTACATATATCGCCGAGCTTGCGTTTGTGTGGACTAATATGGTAAGCATTACTTCGCTGGGACATAATCCGCCAAGACTTCACTATAATGCGTTTTCTAGGGCACAGCCTCCGTCGTTTGTAAACATACCGCAAGGAAGGCGGCAGGCTTTTATAAATATGGGTTGGGGCGGACACAATTTTATAGAACAATGGGAGATTGCTGTATGGCCGTATAATCTTACATTTCCGTCAATGTATTACGGCGAGAACCCTCCATCAGCCTTTGATGTGTGGGTTAGCAATAGAGGCTGGCAGCCGACGGGTACATTAAATATCAGTGCAGACAATGATAATTTTACGCTTAGTACAACGACAATTCCTAGCATAATTGACTGTAGATACATGGGCAGTGGTGCTGGTTTCACAGTTAGACCAAGTGCGAATTTGGAAGTTGGTACGCACAGCACTACTTTTACTATTGCGGGTGCAAACAACCTGCGCGATACTTTTACTGCTAGTGTTGTAGTGTTATTGCGCCCTGCGTGGGAAATAACCCCATACTCGACCTCACATACATTTGTTGACATGGTTGAGGGCGGCACTCAACCGTCATTTACTTTGCAAATCTCTAACACAGGCAATCAACCGACAGGCGAGCTGACGCTTTCTGCTGATAATCTCAACTTTATTTTCCCTCAATCTCTTGCAGGAATTGCTGTGGGTGGAATCACAAGCTTTGAGATTATGCCGATGGCAGACTTGCCAATTGGTACGCATATTACTATCATTACAATAGAAGGTGATAATGGGATACGCATATATTTTGAGGTTAGTATTACTGTGTTGAGTGTGTGGACTCGTATATATGACGGTTATTTAGAGGGTTCGGGTCATTGGTATTTTAGTGTGGGTGATGTAGGGTATGTTAAGCTGATTATTGATTGCAGCTGCTATGAATGTTGTCACCATACAGGCATATTTATAATTGAGCTAGAGCTTGGTACAAGTATAGAATTTAATTTTTGCTATTACGATGATTGCTGGCGTTTTGTAAGAGTGGACTATTGCGGCAAAGTTTTAGAAATTATCTTTTGGATAACCGATGGCTTTTATTTTAGGGTCTATGTGCGGGGGTGAGAAAGGTTTGCCACTTAGACAGTACAACAAAAAAACAATCATAAAAAAATAGTCATAAATTCTAACCTATTTCAATAGACTGTAGTGTTGTTGTGTATGGGGAATAGAGCCATACAAATTTTACAGACAACCTGTACAATATGGTACATACAGTTGGAGGAACTTATGGCTTTTGAACCAATTTTCGAGACAATGACCCCTGCTTCTTTGCAAAGGCTTTGCACACATCAAACCGTTGTCGAGGCACGCCTATTAAGCACAGGCGGCGCGTTGATTTCGAAAGTGCTGTCGATTGCGACGGACTGTACGGTGACACCTAGTGAAGTGTTTGCCGGCGAAGCGCGCTTTTCCGGCAGAGCAAGCTTTAAGGTGATTTTCACTTGCAGCGAGGGTAAAAATCACAGCATGGATTATAATGCGGATTTTACCGACAAACTTTTAAATGAAAAAATTTCTGCTGGTTTAAAACCGATTCTGCGCTGCAGCGTATTAGACACCGATACAATTTCGGCAGATGAAAGAGAAATTAAGCTGGCTTGCGTAGTTGAGGTTTCGCTGGACGCGGTTATGGTGGTGCCTAAAAACGCTTTGACTCGCGGCGGTGATATGATTTACACCAACGAGGAAGAGTTAGAATATGCCGTTTTAGCGGGCGAGAGTAAAGCGGCGGTGACGGTAAGCGATTCTTCCTCTGACATGCGCTTTACTAACATTTTATTGAGTGAAGCGCGGGTGGTGGTATCTAACCGCAGAGTAGGGTTAGACTCGGTGGTTTTGGAGGGAAATGTTATTTGCGACCTTACCTGCGAGGACGAGGAAGGCATGATTGTCAGCCACCGCAGGGTTGTTCCGTTTTTGGAAGAAGTTGCGTGTTTGGGTGCGAGAGAAGGCGATTTTGCGGTAGTGTTTGCGGCGGTTCAATCTCATGCGGTTAGTGTCGAGCGCGACGAGGGCAGTATGGCGGTGACAACTGAATTTGTGTTAAATGTCGACGCGAAGGTGTTTAGGACAGAAAAAGCGATGGTTGTGACTGATGCGTTTTCGGTGACTCATGAATTAAATAAAGGTAATGAAGAAGTGGTTTTGCACCACAATAAATTTGCGGGAAGTTTTTCTGATAGGGTAGAGGGCAGCGTGACGCTAGATGTCAGTATGCCGATTGCCGACAATCTTTTGGCGGTGACGGGCGCTAGACTTAATATTGCCAATGCGCAGGCGCAAGACGGCAAGATTTTGTACGAGGGCATTGTGACAGGTAATATTCTATATTATAGTGCGGAAATTAACCTAAAAAGCTCGGTGGCGGTAGAATTGCCTTTCTCGATATTGGTGAATAATGAGATTGCAAAAGAGGGCGACAGTGTATTAGTGAATGGCATTGTGTCTTCTATGACTGCAAAATTGGTGCGCGGCAATGAGATTCAAATTAAGTCTGAAATAGAAGTAGAGATGGTATTGGCGGCTAGCTGTAAACGCATGGTGCTAACGGGGCTGGAATTGGGAGAAGAGAGAATTTTGCCGACAAGCGCGTTTTCGGTTCATATTGCCAAAAACGGCGAAAGTTTGTGGGATGTAGCAAAGGCATTGGGACTTACGCCAGAATTGGTTTTGGTACAAAATCCTGGTCTAAGTCTGCCTCTAAACGGCGGCGAGAGAGTGATGGCATATCGCCAAAAGATGGGTGTTTGATTAAAGTTGAAAATTAAGAATGTCGGTTGTGGTCATTTAAAGCCACAGCCGACATTTTATGTACTAAAGCGCATAATTTGTCGTGTTTTGGGTATGCTAAAATTATAAAATTACTAAGGAGTCGATAGACTTATGAAGAAGAAAATTGCAACAGGGGTTATTCTTGCCGTATTGATGGGGACTTTTCTCTTAGGCTTTACAGGGTGTAACTCTTCCCAAAACAGAGCTGTCACGGTGAAAAATCCTGACGATTGTAATGTTAGAGTAGTTAGAAGCAATTCTGGCGAAGTGAAAAACGGTCAAGAGGTTCCATGGGGAACAGTGCTTGAAGTCGAAATTCAGCCTAAAGACGGGGAACAGTACAAAGTTACTTGTAACGGTTTTAGAAAAAGGGTTGTAGACAACAAATGCACAGTGACTGTAAGGGGTAAGACAACCATTGAGGTTGAAAGAAAAAAGAGCCATGAGGAGAAAAGAGAAGAGAGAAACAGGCATGAAGCTAAATGGACAGAGCGCAAAGCAGAAAAGAGAGTAGCACCCGTAGTTAAGGAAGCAAGAGAAAGGCATAGCGGAGAGTACGGAAGAATGGGCAGAAGGCATAAAAATTGGATGGGGCATAGGAATAACAATTATTATTATGCGGGATAAGTTGTGCGGTAATGTGCGGTAATGTAAATTATGAAAAAGTATGGTGTAGGTTGCTTTGTCAAAAAATAACAATTTGTATGTTTTCGTCGTTGCGAGGTCTAGCTAGATAAGTACATGAGATTTGATTTGCGACCGAAGCAATCCAGACAAGATTAGCATGGGTTCACATGCGTTAAAAACTAATCTTGTCTGGATTGCTTCGGCTACTAATCTAATATCGTTTCAAGCTTTGCAAAGCCTCGCAACGACGGGCTATAGTATGAGAAAGAAATCAAAAGAGCGTAGGGCTAAAACATCTTACGCTCTTTTTTAAATCCATTCTTCTGTGCCAACCAATTGCCCGACAGTTACATTAAAATAAATGGCAAGATTGATTAGAGTTTGATAACTAGGCTCATAACCCCTTGTTTCCCAATCACTAACCGATGTAGTTCCAACTTTTAAAATATCACCTAATTGCTTTTGAGTTAGATTTTTGTCAAGTCGCATTTCTTTTAATCTTTGGCTAAAAAGTAATTTCATACTATATTTCCAATCCTAGCAAGTAATCTACTGAAACAGATAAAACAGTTGCAATTTTGATAAGCAATTCTTGGTCCGGCTCTCTGTGATTTTTTCCAATCGCCTCATAGCCTTGATATGCCCTTAAAGAGAGATTCAACAAATCAGCCATATTCTTTTGAGTCATATTATTGTTGACTCTTTCTTCTTTTAAACGAGTAGCAAAAGTTTTCATAAAGAATCCTAAAATCATTGACATTATAGCGCAAAATGCGTTACTATAAATAATGTCGCGCAAAATGCGTTATACGAGGAAGTTATTTTATGAAACAAACAAATTGTAAAAATTGCGTATACTATTCAGCGTACTATAAAAAGTTGAGTTTAAATTTTGAAAGGTTAACCAACGGCTTTTGTGAAAAGCATCAACAACTTCAAGTGCAGTACGAAACTTGCGATGCTTTTATAAGCAACGAAAAAAGGGAAGAGTATAAAGAAAGAAGATTGCAAAGACAATTAGAGCAATCCTTAGATTCCATCAATATAATTGCACAAATATTAAAGGATAATAACGAGCAGGAAGGGTAATATAGTGTTTGAAAGTAAACTTTTGTTTTAAAAAATTGCTGCAAAAATAAATATTTTTATTTTATGTATTTTTTTATTGCAAATAAATAATTTGTACGATACAATAATAGAAGAGTAGGGTTACAATCGTAATTTTATTTGAATACTTGTGCAAATATGACAATGCGGTATCGCTGATACGATTTAGCGGACAGCATAAGTGAGGAAAAATGAAAATTTTTAAGTGCGAAATGTGCGGGGCAAATATTAGACCTCAGCAAGGAAAAGTTTTTGTGGACTGCGATTTTTGTGGTTGCACAATGGCGTTTGAGAATGATGTTTCAACAAATACTTATGACATGGCGCAGGCCGTATTTGCTTATTGGCATGCGGACGGATATTATTACCCCGCAGCCATTGTGGAAACATACGAACATCACGCTAAAGTTTTATTTTCGATGGACGGAATTGAAGCAACCGTGGCAAAAGAACATATTGTCGATACGCAAGAAGCTTTTAGGACTTTTCGATTTGAAGGTGATTGGCAAAAAGAAGGCTATTTTTACAGTGGACAAATTACAAGTCACAATCCGCTTATTATGCACTATGATGACGGTTATACAGAGCAAATTAAAATGCTCCAGCTGCGTGGTAAACGCTTATCCTAATAAAAGGCTTGACAATGCTATGGCGATATGCGTACAATAGGATTTGAAATGACTCGGCTTGGGAAATTATTTAGAAACTCGATTTTTGGGCTACTTGCCTTTACGGTGCATATTGTCGCATCGCTAATTTTGCTGCGATTTTTAAACTCGCAATTAGGTTTAGAGATTGTGGGATTAAATGCATTGTTGGTATCGGCAATTGCGGGACTTGCGGTAGTGGATATCGGGCTTACAACGGCGATAGAATTTGCATTGTATAAGCCGTTGAATGAAAAGAATTACGAACAGGTTGCGCTTTTGGTGCGGTATTTTAGAGGGGTATATTTGACGATTGGCGCGATTATGGTAGCCATTGCGTTGGCGATTTTTCCGTTTATTCCTATGATAACGCAAAATGAATTTACGCATTTACAAGTTCTTCCTGCGTTCGCTATTTTTTTGACTCAAACCTTTTTGTCGTACTTTTTTGCTTATAATCATAAATTGTTGTTTGCTGACCAAAAGCAATTTATTTCTTCTATTGTTGCCTCATGCGGACGAATTGTGACTTCCGGCTTACAAATTTTGATTTTGCTTACTGTGCCTCTTTCTTCGCTAAACACCTTTTATTTAGTGTTGGGTGTCATGCTGTTTGTTTCGATAGGTTTTAATGTGGGCATTACGGTTTTTGTCAAAAAACGCTATCCTTTTTTGGGTAAATACAAGGGCAAGCCTGCGCCTGAACTTTTAGAACCGACAAAGCAAAATATGTTGGCATTTGCGTTTCACCGTATTGGCGATGTGGCGCTTGTGGGTAAAGACGCGTTGATTGTTTCTGCTCTGTTAGGGACTGTTGTGGCGGGGTATTTAGCTAATTATATGCAGTTGGTAACTTCAATGAATTTACTTGCCATTGCTATTTTTTCGGGTGTAGTTGCAACTTTTGGCAATTTACTAGCTACAGAAAGTAAGGAAACGGTGTATCAAAAATATAAGAAGGTTAAGTTTTTAAATTTCTTTTTCTTTGTGATTGTGACAACGGCTATTTTTATTTTAAGCCGAGATTTTTTGTATGCGGCTATTTTGCCGCCTGAAGCGAGTGAGCAAGCGATTTTTCATCAGGTAGTAATGGGCTTTTTAGCAGCGAATATGTTTTTGTTCGGTTATTCGTCAATTTTGCGTCACTTTAGGGTTTCGGCAGGGGCATATAATCCCGATAAGTGGTTTCAGTTATTGTTTGTGGCAATTGGTATTGGATTATCGGTAGGGTTGGGTTTTGCATTGCGTCCCTTAGGCGATATGTGGGGAATTTTAGGTGTTTTAATAGGCACAACGGTTGCTTGGATTTTACGCGATATTGTTGTTTTACCCATAATTTCTAAAAAGCATATTCATGGCGGAAAGCGGCGTGAATATTATAAACGCTTTGGAATAGATTTTGCGGTTGCCGTAGTGACTGTAACGCTAGTCGGTGTTATATATCATTTTTTGCGCATGGCGATAGAAAACATTGCGCTAAGAATGTTGACGGGCATTGCTTTATCATTGATTATACCGATTGCGATTATGGGATTAGTGTATCATAAAACTGAAGAGTTTATTTATTTAAGAGGCATTTTTAAAAGGCTGTTTGGCAAAAAGGAAAATGTGGGTGAGGTGATACAAGAGAGTGTGGACGAGATGGTGGGGGAAGTTGAATTTTCGGAAAGTAAAACAGAAGCGGCGGAAGATATAATTGATGTTTGACATTCAGATTTTTTATTGTTAGAGTGATAACATACAAAAAAACAAATTAAAAAATTCTTCACAAAAAGGAAACAAAGAAAATGCCAAGAAAAGCTATTTTAGCAGGAAATTGGAAAATGAACAATACGGTAGCTGATACCGAAAAGCTGCTTACAGAGTTAGCGCCGCTAGTGGCGGACGCTAAGCACGAGATTGTTGTATGTGTGCCGTTTACGGCATTAGCGACAGCTGCAAAAATGACGAAAGGCACAAACATTGGTGTCGGTGCACAAAATGTTTCGTGGGCGGACAGCGGCGCTTTTACGGGCGAGATTTCTGCTGATATGATTTTGGAAACGGGCGCAAAGTATGTCATTATCGGGCACAGCGAGCGCAGACAAATGTTTGGCGAAACTGACGCTACTGTTGCTAAGCGTACAAAACAGGCAATCGCAAAAGGACTTACAGCAATTGTGTGTGTGGGTGAAACTTTGGACGAGCGCGAAAAAGGCATAACTAATGAAATCGTAGCTAGGCAGGTCAAAGAGGGTTTGTGCGGTTTGACACCAAAAGAGTTAGAGAAGATTGTAATTGCATACGAGCCTGTTTGGGCGATAGGTACGGGTAAAACTGCTAGTGCTAAAGACGCGCAGGATACTGTTTTGCGTATAAGATTAGTTTTGGTAGAAATGTTTGGTAAAAACGATGCGCTAAAATTGCGTATTCAGTACGGCGGAAGCATGAATCCTGCTAATGTGGACGATTTAATGGCGCAGCCTGATATTGACGGCGGCTTAATAGGCGGCGCTAGTTTAAAGGCGGCAGATTTTGCGCGCATTGTTAATTTTAAGAAATAAGGAATGTGGTTTTCATAATAGATTTGTTAATATATGAAATATCTTGTAGGGGCGGGCATAGACCGCCCGAATGCAGATGTGCAAAAATTGTATATCAATAGCGGGCGGTCTATGCCCGCCCCTACAAGGTAATTCGTATCCACAATAATCTATTTAAATAACCTCTAGAAAAATAAACAAACAGGTAATAATTATGGTTTCAACTAACGCAATCGTCATTTTGGACGGATTTGGCTATTCTACTTCTACTGTGGGCAATGCTATTTTTGAGAGCGGCACACCAAATATAAAAATGCTTTTGGCAAAGTATGCCAACGGTTTTTTAAATGCTAGCGGCAGAGCCGTAGGCTTGCCTGAAGGGCAGATGGGCAACAGCGAGGTTGGACATCTTAATTTGGGTGCAGGGCGCGTTGTTTATCAAGACATTACGCAAATTGATAAGTCCATTGAGGATGGCGATTTTTTTACTAATGACGCATTTTTGGGTGCGATTGAAAATGTAAAAAAGAATAAGTCCGCTATGCATTTGGTTGGGCTAACTAGTCCTGGCGGTGTACATAGTCACACAAACCATCTTTACGCGCTTTTAAAACTTTGCAAAAAGAAGGGTCTAAAGAGGGTGTTTGTGCATTGCATTACAGACGGACGCGATGTTCCGCCTGATTCGGCAAAGCAATATATTGCAGATTTAGAGGCGAAAATTTTAGAAATAGGCGTGGGTAAAATTGCCTCAGTAGTCGGACGGTATTTTTACATGGATAGGGATAATAGATGGGAGCGGGTAGAAAAAGGTTATCACGCAGTATTTGACGGCGAGGGCGCAGAATATACTTCTGCAGATGCAGGTGTTGCCGCTTCGTACGCTTTGGGTAAATTTGACGAATTTATCGAGCCTATTATTGCAGACGGTTATGAAGGTGTAAAAAAAGGCGATTCGATGATTTTTTACAATTTCCGTTCAGACAGGGCAAGGGAAATTTCTGAGGCGATTTTAACAAAGGATTTTGCTTCTTTTACTAAACGGGGCGGTCATAAGGATATTTTTTATGTGGGAATGACACAGTATGACGCAAGCTTTAAGGGGATTCATACGGCATTTGCACCTAAAGATATTACCAACACTTTGGGCGAATATCTAGCGAAACAAGGGAAAACGCAGGCGAGGGTGGCAGAAACCGAAAAGTACGCGCATGTGACATTCTTTTTTAACGGCGGTGTAGAAACAGCGAATAAGGGTGAAGAACGCATTTTGGTCAAAAGTCCTGAGGTTGCCACCTATGATTTAAAGCCGGAGATGAGCGCGTATGAAGTGACTGAAAAAGCGCTGGGCGTTATTGGAAAAGTTGATGTTTTGATATTAAACTATGCCAATTGCGACATGGTAGGGCATACGGGCATTATGTCTGCGGCGGTAAAGGCTGTAAATGTTGTGGACGAGTGTGTCAAAAAAATAACAGATAAAATATTAAAAGTTGGCGGCAATATGATTCTAACTGCCGACCATGGCAATGCCGAACAAATGATGTTTGAAAGCGGCGCGCCGTTTACCGCTCATACGACAAACCCTGTAAGGGTAATTGTAGTGGGAAAAGGGTACGAAAGAGATAAAGCAAATGTACGCAAGGGCGGCGGATTAAACGATGTTGCCCCTACTTTATTATCTTTGATGGGGTTAGAAAAGCCGAAAGAGATGGACGGTAAGAATTTAGTTGTCAAAATCTAATCTAATTTTAATATATTAATTGTTAAATTCTAATATATTTATATTACAATAAGCGTATAATTTATAAAAGGAAGTAAAAAATTATGGCAAAAAAAGCTAGCAGAGAAAGAGGTTGGGTTTTAGGACTCATCGGTCAAATTCTCGCATTTATCACATTTATCTTTTTGGCGCTGATGCTTGTACATTCAGGCATAGTAGGATTTTTTCCCGATGCTGCAATGTCGATACTGACAACGGTGATGTTTGCGTTGATTGTTGTTACGATTGGTTTCAACGGTTTAGCCTTTAGCTTGGGCAAAAGTTGGATATTGTTTATCATCTTTGTTATAATTTTTGCTGCCGTTATGGTATTTATCTTCTTGCCAGGTGCCTTGCCGGAGTGGTTGCCGAGAGTGAGTAATGGATAGGATTTAACTACTCAACAAACAGCTTGCGCTTGCCGCCATACCTTGCTCTTTACCGACAATACCTAATCCTTCGGTAGTGGTGGCTGAAATATTGATTTTATCTAAAGAAATGTCTAGTGTATCGGCTAGGCATTTTTTTATTTCGGGTAAAAAACTTGCCAGTTTTGGTCTTTGTGCCATTATAACGGCAGAAACATTTTGAATTTGATAACCCTTTTCTTTTACTTGCGTGATAACTTCTTTAAGTAGTTCTATCGAATTTGCGCCTTTATATTTGTTGTCGGTGTCGGGAAAAAGTATGCCGATATCGGGTAAATCCGCTGCGCTTAAAAGTGCGTCCATAATTGCATGGGTTAGTACATCTGCGTCAGAATGACCCAAAAGTCCCTTATCGTGAGGAATAGTGACACCGCCTAAAATGAGGGGACGGTTTTCTACTAATTTATGAACATCGTAACCAATGCCGATTTTTAAGGGCGTGTGTTTTGGCAGAGCAAAATCGCTTATGGTAGTGATTTTGCGGTTGGTGTCCTCGCCCAAAACTATTTTTGGATTTTTGCCTAGCGCAAGATAAACTTCGCTGTCGTCTGTAAGGTTTTTGGCGGTTATGTTGTCGTATACGGCTTTGATTTCGTCATAACGAAATGATTGCGGGGTTTGCACATTATATAGATTGTCCCTCGGAATACTTTCGATAATTTCGCCGTCCTGTACTTTTCTTATCGAATCTGTTGTAGGAAAAGCCACAATGCCGCTGCCGTATTTCAGTGCCGAGTCAATAGAATTATTTATGACAGCGGGAGAAACAAACGGTCTTGCCCCGTCATGTATAACAACAATGTCACATTTTTTAATCGCGGCAAGTCCGTTTTTGACAGACTCTACGCGAGTATCGCCGCCGATACAGTATGATAGATTTTTATATTCTTTAGTGAGTGCCTTGATATCCGCTAAATCATTTTTCGAACAAACTATCAAAAGTGAGGTGCAGTTGCTTTGTATAAATGCATCTAAGGTAGTTTCTAAAACGGTTGTTTTTCCGATAGGGTGCAGGATTTTATTGTATGATAAACCTGTCCTTGCGCCTTGTCCTGCGCAAAGAATCAACCCGACTACGGTTACTTTTTTGTTAAGAGAGGATTTCATATAGGCTGCTGCTTTCGTCCGCGCGGACTTTTTCATTTAAGGAAACCACTTGAAATTTTATGGTGTTCTGTCCTAATGTTACTTCTACCACATCGCCGATTTTTAGTTTATTACCCGGCTTTGCGTTGCGACCGTTAACAGACACGCGGTTAGAACTTGCCGCCTCTGCCGCTACGCTTCGCCGCTTTAAAATACGGGATACTTTAAGAAATTTATCAACACGCATGAAAACAGTGTATCAGAATAAAAGGGGAAAAGCAAGCAGTTTTAAATCTTGCATTTTGCAATTTGTTTAATTGCGTTAAGAAAACAATCAATGTCGCTGCTTGTTGTATCGCTACCTAAACTCGCCCGTACGATTCCGCTGCTTTCTGTTCCTAAAAATTTATGCATTAAGGGGGCGCAATGCAGACCGCCTCTGACGCAAATATCGTATTCGTCAGATAAAATTTCGGCTAATTCGGAAGAATGGCAGCCGTTTATATTAAAGGCTAAAATGCTGGGGGTTGAGTATAGCGCAGTAGAATATAGCGTTATGCCGCTTATTTTTGAGAGTTCATTTTTTGCCCATATGCCTAAATTTTCTAGTTTTTCGGTGTTTCGTTTATAATGCGTTTTTGTCCATTTCAGCCCTGCATTAAGTCCTGCAATGGCAGGGGTTGCGACTGTTCCTGACTCTAAACTCTCGGGTAATTCCAGGGGCTGAAAAAGGTTGAGTGAATCCGTTCCTGTGCCGCCAAAAAGCGTGGGTTTTATTTGTATATCTTCTTTTATTGCCAAAGCGCCAATGCCTTGAGGCGCAGCTAAGCCCTTATGAGGGGCTATCGCTAATAAGTCAATGTTATCGCGTTCTATATCAATGTCATAGTACCCGACGCTTTGCGCGCCGTCTACTAGATAAAGAATACCGTTTTTTTTGCACAAGTTTCCTATTTCGGCAACGGGCGTAATTGCCCCTGTGACATTAGAAATGTGGTTGGTGACAACTAGATAGGTGTCTTTTTTGACGGCGCTAAAAATAGCGTCGGGTGTAATGTTACCTATCTTGTCGGGGGCAACAAGTGTCAGTGTTATTTGTCCCATGCGCTCTAATTCAAAGAGAGGACGCAGTACGCTGTTATGCTCCAGCACCGTTGATACTACATGACCGCCATATTTTACAGTGCCTAAAATGGCAAAATTAAGCGCTTGTGTACAGCCGCCGGTAAAGATAACATTGCCGCGTTTTAACCCTAAATAATCCGCCAGCGACTGCCTTGTTTTATGTACAAGCAAACCCGCCTTTATGCTTTGACTATGTCCGCCTCTGCCGGGATTAGCCGAAATATGCCGTAAGGTATCGCTTACGGCTTTAATAACACTCTCTGGCTTAAAGCCGCTTGTTGCCGAGTTATCCAAATAAATCACTATGCACCTCTTTTGGGTATGAGAATATACTGTTATTATATTGTGTTTTGGCGAGCAAGGTTCCACTAGCACTTACATACCAAAGAGGAGGCATTATGCCCAATGTACTACATTTTATCGTTTCGCTCCCGCTCGCACAGTATCTGCTTCTTTGAAAAAGCAAGCGCGAGAAGATTAGCTGTCAAACTTGTTTCTACACCCCGTGCGGTGCAGTTAGGTTGCGGATTGTCTGTCAAAATCCCATGCGCAGAAATTGAATGTGCAAAAACTATGCTGGATTTTACAATGTTCAGTTCCTTTTTAGGATTGTTTTGTTTTGACGGAATGGAATATGTAAGGGAAATGTGATTCCCTTTATTTTCCGTTTGACATTTTTGTACTTCCTTTGTTATAGTAGAGTTAACAATTTCAACAAAGGAAGTACAAAAAGTATGGATTCACCGGGCGAAAGGCTGATGCTGTTTACGGGGCGGGGAAGCCCCAAATTGGCAAAGCAGATAGCGAAGAAATTAAACACCGAATTAAGCAAAGCCGCAGTAGGCGCGTTTAGTGACGGAGAGTGCAGTGTCAACATCACCGACTCAGTGCGGGGTGCTGATGTATTTGTGGTGCAATCGACTTCAAAGCCTGTTAATAATAATCTGATGGAACTACTCGTCATGATTGACGCGCTAAAGCGTGCTTCGGCGGCAAGGATAACGGCAGTAATACCGTATTTTGGTTATGCGCGGCAAGACAGAAAAGCGCGTCCCCGCGACCCTATTACCGCAAAGCTAGTTGCTAATATGTTAGTGTCGGCAGGTGCTGACAGAGTACTTACTATGGATTTACACGCGCCGCAATTGCAGGGATTTTTTGATATTCCCGTTGACCACCTTTTTGGAATTCCTGTACTTATCGACTATCTTAAAAAGTCGCCCGTTATTACCGACAATAAGGACAACCTTGTTGTAGTTTCTCCCGATGTAGGAAGCGCTAACCGCGCACGGGCAATGGCGGGACAATTAAACGAGTCACTCAATATTCATGCGGCGCTTGCTATTGTGGACAAGCGCCGCCCGAAAGCTAATCAAGCGGAAGTTATGAATATAGTAGGCGATGTAAAGGGCAAAATTTGTCTTATTGTTGACGATATGATTGACACTGCCGGCACTATTACGCAAGGTGCAAAGGCGCTAAAAGAAATCGGCGGCGCAAAGGAAGTTTATGCCTGCTGTACTCACGGTGTATTAAGCGGACCTGCTTTAGAAAGATTGGATAAATCCGCCATTGATAAATTATTTATATTAGATACGATTGACAAAGAGGACAAAGATACAATACCAAAAATCACGCACATTTCTGTAGCACCTATTTTTGCAAAAGCTATTCATTGTATATTTACTAATCAGAGAGTTTCAAAGTTGTATTAGAGTGTACTAATTACACTCTAACAAAATCCCGCGACACCCAGCCCGTTCTGCCGCCAAAAGTTGTTTGAAAAAAGTTTCCGCTGATAGCGCTAATAGGTATTCGGGTTCCGTTGGGGATAGTGGTAACAACAGGGGCGGTGGCATTGGCGCTAGACCTCATGTTAAGGTTGCTGCCTGAAGTTGCGACATTTCCATGACCACTGACATTTACAAATTGACTGCTGACCCAGCCGTCGCGACCTTGAAAATTTAGCCGAAGCCAGCCGTTTTGTTCGCCTAGAATTTGAAAGGACGCATTGTTTTGTAATTGTCCTAAAACAGCAGAACCTGTATTGGGGGCAGCGCGGACATTAAGTGCGCCGCTTGTTACTCTTACTGTGCCGTTTAGTCCCCCTTGCGGCGGTGGAGGAGGCGGTGGCGGCGGAGCTGTACCGCTGCTGCCTAAGCAATCGCCTATTCCGTCCGCGGTGGCATTAACCAGCCGCGTAAAATTTTGGTCAAACCTTGTATTATCACCTGCGTTACTGATAAAGCCGTACTCGACAAGCATGGCAGGCGCTTGCGTTGCGGTAAGTACCACAAAATCACCCCGCTGTAATCCGCGGTTTGTAAAGACACCTAAAGCATTGACGCGGTTAATCACGCTTTGCGCACACGCGACTTCTCTTGCGGACGCATTATGGCGCACGATATTTTCAAAACCGTTTGCGGTGCTAGTAGTGTGTGAATTTCTATGTACAGATACAAATAAATCCGCGCCGGCGTTATTTGATATACGCGCGCGCTCGTTTAAAGGGATAAAGACATCTGTTTGCCTTGTATAAATTACATTGTGACCGCGCCGCGTTAGTTCTCTTCCTAAAGCAATGGCAAAAGCTATATTATCAGCTTTTTCCATGCGCCCGTAGCGTGTCGCACCCCAATCTTCACCGCCGTGACCGGCGTCAACAATAATCGTAGCCATGTTTACAGGGTATGCTAAAAGAGTATGAAGTGTGAGAATATGAATAATGAAAATTTTAAAAAAGAAATTATAGAACGGGCAGCACCCTATATTAGCCGCTATAACGAGATAGAGGGGCTTTTAGCTGCGCCTGAAATTGCGGTAGATGTAAAGCTGTATCAAAAGCTAGTACGGGAGTTTGAACGGCTTACACCTTTAAAAGAAGAAGCAGAACTTTTAGAATTAGCAGAAAATGAAAAGGAAACGCAAGAGGGCTTAGAAAGAATTGAAAAAGCATTATTAAAAATAGAAAGCAACGGAGAAGAAAGGGTTAGGGTGCGTTTAGGAAAGGATATGATGATTGGACAAGACGCAGAGGTGTTTTTAGAGAAGCTAAAGCGCGGCTACAGTAAACTTTTTGACAAGTTTGATTGGGAATACTCAGAGGACGAAAAAGGTTTTTTGGTTTATGGCGAAGGTGTGTCGCTACTTTTAAATTTCGAGACAGGACAACATAGTTTTGTGGACGGGATAGGTGAAAAGGGCGCTAGGGTTTTATTAGTAGCGGTTTTAAAAGATGAGAAAGTAAAGGATATAGAATTTAGCGAGAAGGATTTAAGGATAGATGTTTTTAGAGCAAGCGGTGCAGGCGGTCAGCATGTCAACAAAACCGAGTCGGCAGTAAGAGTGACTCATTTGCCTAGCGGTATTAGCGTAGTTTGTCAGCAAGAGCGAAGCCAATTGCAAAATAAAACAAACGCATTAGAAAATATAAAAAAGAAAGTCGCGGAATTTTATGTAAAAGAAAGAGATAAAAAAATGCGTGATAGCGAAAAAGAAGCAAAAGCCATTATAAAAAGCGGCAGGGGTGTAAGAGTTTATGATTTTGGTAGTGGTAAGGTTAAAGATATGGGAGCGCGGTTGAGGTGCGAGATTATAAAGGGCGAGATAGTTTTTTCTTAACTATTCCTCGTATTCTTTTCTGCCTACTAAATAATCTATTGATACATCAAAGTGGTCAGCTAATGTAATCAATGTTTCTACGCTTGGAGCATTTACACCAACTTCCCAACTAGCAATAGTTGAACGGGGAGTGTTGAGGATTTTTGCAAGCTTTTCTTGAGCTAATCCATTTTGAGTTCTCAACTCTTTTAGTCGTACATGAAATAAACTCTTTTTCATGTGTTAAATATACATAGAAGTGATAGATAAATTACTTTTTGTCGTTTAAAACGACAAAACGCTTGACCTTTATAACTTAGTATAGTATTTTGTTTTTTATGGAGTATAAAGTATCAGCAACTAACTGCGATTTAGAATATTGCATATACAACCACAAAAAAGTCTGCACCTTACATGCGATTGAGTTAGATAGCATGGGTATGTGCAAAAGTTGTTTGTTGCCTAAAATACCGATTCATATTGTAGAATATTACAAACAAGAAAGTTTAAAAAACTCTTGACTTTTTGTACGACATGTTGTACAATATTCATATACTACTAAAAAGAGGTGTTATCCTATGCAAAATGTTAATATTTCAAATTTCAGAAAAGATTTATTCAATTATGTAAATCAAGCAATAGAGTTTGGCGAGCCTATCAATGTCAGCGCAAAAAACGGCAATGTAATTGTCATTAGTGAAGAAGAATATCGCGGCATGGAAGAAACCATGTATCTATTAAGCAATCCTAAAATGCGCGAAATTTTAATCGAGGGAATGAAAACACCGAGAGAAGAATTTGAAGAAATTGATTGGGAAAAAGACCTAAAGGATATGGGGCTATGAAAATAGTTTTTTCTAAACGAGCAAAAAAAGACTACGAAAAATTAAAGAACAACAAAGCATTATTTCTTAATGCTTTAAAGTTGCTAAAAGTTTTGCGCGACAACCCTTATCAAACACCGCCGCATTATGAAAAATTGGGTGGCGAATTGCAAAATGCGTACTCTCGCCGTATCAACAGACAACATAGATTGGTTTATCAAGTTGAGGGCGATAAAATTTTTGTTATCAGTATGTGGACGCACTATGAATAGCTAAAAAACTCTTTACACTCTTAGAAAACCATGTTATAATTATTTTATGAAAACTATTGCAGTTTTGACTTCTGGCGGTGACGCGCCGGGTATGAATGCAGCCATAAGGGCTGTGGTGAGATACGGTATCAATTTGGGACTAAAGGTTTTTGGTATCGAAAACGGTTTTACGGGTCTTATAGCCGGGCAAATTAAGCCTATGGATATGCGTTCGGTTGCGGATATTATTCAAAGAGGCGGAACCGTATTGCATACGGCTAGGTGTGAAGAATTTAAGACAGCAGAGGGTCAAAAAAAAGCGATTGTGCAGTTAAAAAAGAAAGGTATCGAAGGGCTTATTGTAATAGGCGGTAACGGGTCGTTTATGGGCGCAAAGGATTTATGTTCTCACGGTTTTCCGGCAGTAGGGATACCAGGGACTATAGATAATGACTTAGCATATACGGATTATACTTTAGGGTTTGATACTGCGTGTAATACAGCACTAGACGCTATAAATAAATTGCGCGATACAATGACCAGCCACAACCGCGTGGTTATTGTCGAAGTTATGGGACGCAACTGCGGTGATTTGGCGCTGCATAGCGGTTTAGGCGGCGGCGCGGAAGTTATTGTTCCGCCGGAAGCTCCAATGATAGTAGATGATATTTTAAATACTCTTTTGGAAAATCACAGAAGGGGCAAACGCTTTGGTGTTATTGTTTTAGCAGAAGGCGCCGCTCACGCGGAGGATTTGCAGAAGGAACTAGCTAGTAAGACAAAAGAAATTTCGATAAGGACAACTGTGTTAGGGCATATTCAGCGCGGCGGCAGTCCTAGTATGCGCGATAGATTGTTGGGTACAACTATGGGTGTACACGCGGTAGAATTATTAAAAAAAGGAATCGGCAACCGGATTGTAGGTATCAAAGAAGAAAAGATTTTTGATATGGATATTGTTGAGGGCTGTGCTATGAAAAAGAAAATTAACGAAGAATTATTTAGAATAGCTGGGATTGTGGCGAAAGGTTAGGAAAATCCATCATAATATAACAAAACAACCACAGGAGGTTTTTATGACAAAATTAAAACAAATTCCATTTTTCATTTTACTAGGCTCACTTGCGTTAGATGTGATTATTAGCATTGTTGGGCTTGTATACAACCTTGTTTTTGGTGTAGACAGCGTGATGGTAATAATGGAAGAAGCATTTAGTGAAACGGGAATGAATATGCCTGAAGGTATGCGCTCGATTGCGGTGGGGCTGTTTGTGGTAGGCTTTTTGATTTCTCTTGCCTTTGCTGCCATGTGGGCGGTGTTTGCGATTAATCAAAAGAAAAAACTTAGCAGAGGAACTTATTTGATTGTTTGGTTAGTGTTTGTTTCTTTGGGGCTTATATTTAATATTTGGTCTGTGATGGCAAATGCCAGGGTAATTGGGACAGAAAGCGGCGCGGTATTTTCATTAGTGGTTGCTATTTTAGGAATATTAGCAAACGGTGCGATGATTACAGGTTTTGTTTTACACAAACGCGACCCGGAGATAGAAAATTTGATGGATGGAATGGACATGAACGCATTTAGTGGTGGAAATGAGTATCCTAACCCGTTTAGTGGAAATGAACCGCCTAACCCCTTTGGATAGGAGAAAAAAATACCTGTTATCTTTCGTTGACAAGGGTATTTTTATACAATATAATTACTTAACATTATTTAGTTTTGTAAAAAAGATTCGTTTATAAAAAACAGTGTCTATTTACACAAAGGGCTTGTGCCCGACACAAAGTGGCATTGCCACAAAGGAGTTCAACAATCATTATGGCTAGAATTATTACCGAAGAATGTATTGGTTGCGGCAGCTGCGTGGGCGAATGTCCCGTAAACGCTATCGTCGAAGGCACACCGATTTTTAAAATCGTCGAGTCTGATTGCATAGATTGTGGCGCTTGCGACCCCTCATGCCCCGTTGGTGCGATTAAAGAAAAGTAATCTATTAAGCTATAAAATGTCGGCTATTATGTAGTCGGCATTTTAATAATATGCGTCTTATATGAAATCAAAAAACGAAAGAGTACAAGAATTGCTGCATTTTGACAATGCGTTTAATGCCGAGTTAATTTGCGGTGTTGATGAGGCAGGCAGAGGTCCACTAGCAGGACCTGTGGTTACAGCTTGTGTCATTATGCCCAAAAAACCTATTTTTGAGGGGATTTATGACAGCAAAAAGGTGAGTGAAAAGGAAAGAGGTGTGTTATTTGAGAAAATCAAAGAACACGCAGTTGCTTATCATGTTGAGGTGGTAGAGCCGAAAATGATTGATATAATCAATATATTAGAAGCGACAAAAAGGGGTATGGAAAGGGCGATTCTTTCATTAAAGATTGTTCCTGATGTTATTTTAGTGGACGCGGTTAAAGGACTAAAAATCGGCAGGGAATATCATGCGGTTATAAAGGGTGATACAAAAAGCTATGCGATTGCGGCGGCTAGCATTTTGGCAAAGGTGACGCGGGATAAATTGATGGAAGAGGCGGCGCAAAAGTATCCGCTTTATGGATTTAGTACGCATAAAGGATACGGGACAGCGGCGCATATCGCGGCATTAAAAATGTATGGGAAAACGGAAATTCATAGAGAATCGTTTTTGAAGAACTTTTCTAGTGTTATCGCAAAGAGTGAGGAGGGTGATAAGGGGCATGGCTAATTTAGAGAAGGGTAAAACCGGTGAGAAATTGGCGGCAAAGTTTTTAAAGAAAAAGAAGTATAGGATTTTGTTTAAAAACTATAAAACTACTGTCGGCGAAATTGATTTGATTGCGCAAAAGGGCGATGCGGTGATTTTTGTTGAGGTAAAGGCTAGGGCAAGTGAATTTTTTGGCGCGCCTAGTGAGTCGGTTACGCACCACAAGCGCCGCAAAATCAATCAAGTTGCCTCACAATTTTTAACAAGGCACGGGCTACACGGTGTAGAGTGTCGTTTTGATGTAGTTGAGATTTTGGGTGCGGGAAAAAATGAAGAAATTCGACACATTGAAAATGCTTTTGACAGCTATATAAGTTGGTAAAGATTTTGACAATTGAAAAATGTTGTGTTATGCTAAGGAAAAGGAAAAAATAATCAGTATGCAATTTGTGGATTTAACATTAGAGAGTAAACCAATTTTTGAAAAGTATTATTCGTATACCAAAGACTTTTTGGGGTGGGAATACAATTTCGCAATGACCTTTATTTGGAACGCGTTTGACAAGACGAGGATTTTTGATGCGGGTGATATGGCATTTATCGAAACCAAATTTTTTGGTAAAAGCGTTTTTTATCCGCCTTTATTAAAGGATAAAAATAGATTTATTGAAGCTATGAATATGATATGTGAAGAATGTAAGCGCGATGGGTTAGATATGGATTTAAGAGGGCTGACAAAAGAACAGGCTGAATTATTGGATAACAATAAGTATGATATTTCTTTTAAACGGGATACTTCGGATTATATTTATTTGGTTGAGGATTTGAAGAATTTATCGGGAAAGAGGTACCATAGCAAAAGGAATTTTGTGTCGCGCTTTGCTCGTAATTATAAATATGATTTTAGAGAATATGATGCAGAGAGGGATAGGGAAAATATTATTGCTTTGTATCAAAAGTGGAATACTACGACTTGTCATGAAACTTTAGCATTTGAAGAAAAGCTGATAAAAAAGGCGCTAGACTACGGGCAAGCATTAGGTCTGGTTATTATGGTTTTATATGTGGGCGATGCGCTTGCAGCTTTTTCGGTGCATAGCAAAACAAATGGTTTAATAGGTCATACATTTTTTGAAAAAGCAGATATTCAGTTTGAGGGCGCGTATCAGTTTATCAATCAAAAGTGCGCAGAGGTTGTTTTTGACGGGGTCAAATATGTAAACCGTCAGGATGATATTGGGATAGAGGGATTGCGTAAGGCAAAATTGAGTTACTATCCTGTTATGCTGCTGGATAAATACAGAGTGAAAAGAAAATGCAAATAGA